>Ga0163154_10003186_pt1 | contig 23087 bp, 19 predicted proteins | sample OliLakLV19MP9P1_FD_148649 | JGI IMG/M metagenome (GOLD analysis project Ga0163154, IMG submission 148649) | Freshwater microbial mat bacterial communities from Lake Vanda, McMurdo Dry Valleys, Antarctica - Oligotrophic Lake LV.19.MP9.P1 | ecosystem: Environmental > Aquatic > Freshwater > Lake >... | reverse complement strand
GGGTCGCTTCCCTGAGGCGGCGGGGCTCATTTCGCCTGCGCTCTCGGGGGTACTTCCGCTGTTTCGTTAGGCAGCGCAGCGGAAGCGCTTGAATCTTGCTGCGCCCTGCCCGGCGGGATATTTTTTTCCCAAGGGGGGCGACGGTCTCACCCAGCGTGCCCATATTATTGGTCCATGCTGCGGGCAATCCTTTGGTCTAGGGCTTTCGAGCACCTCTTTCGCGCATGGACCAGTTGGATAAGCGTCCGCGTGCGAAGAGGCATCGCCCTCGTCTGCGGAACACTGCTGCTCGCACTGGCGCTGGCGGCACCTGCACAAGCCTCGGGGCCTGCACAAGCCTCGGGGCCTGCACAAGCCTCGGGGCCTGCACAAGCCTCGGGGCCTGCACAAGCCTCCGGCCTCGTTTCGTCGGGCGCTACTCCCGCACCCACGGCGAGCCCTGAGCACCCTGGAGATGCACCGCGGCTTAATACGAACACGCTGAAGGTCACGGTCCCGAAAGGATTCAGTACTTTTAGCGGCGGGTGGATCACCTTCGCCTACCATCCTTCTTTGAACAATCGCGTTCAACAGCTGATCGCCGACGCCAACAGTGTGCGAGCCGAACTTGCCGAGCGGCTTGGCACGCCGCCCATGGCGCGCGTGCGCGTCCATGTGGCACGCACGCCCGGTGAAATGGAAGTGCTCGCACCCGAAGGAGCCCCTTATCCAGAGTACGCCTCCGGCGTTGCTTACTCAGAGCTTGGTTTGGTTTTGCTCACGGCGACGCCTCTCGAGCCGACTGAGCATCATAATCTGGGCGAGGTTTTTCGGCACGAGCTCGCACATATTGCGCTTCACCAAGCAACCCGGGGGAAGCCTGTTCCGCGTTGGTTCAACGAAGGCTTCGCCGTCTTTGCCTCGGGTGAGGGCTCGATTGTTCGTCTGCAGACGCTCTGGCTCGCCACGGTTTCAGGCCACCTCTGGCCGATGTCAAAGCTGGCCCGCAGCTTCCCCGCGGATGGCGCCAGTGCCTCGATAGCGTATGCACAAGCGGCAGATTTTGTGCGCTTCATGGTGCGGCGCGAAGATCGCCATCGCTTTTCCGGGCTCGTCGCCCGCTTGAATGAAGGTCTTTCCTTTGAGCAAGCAATTGCTGAGTCCTACGGTGCGGGTCTAGAAACACTCGAGCAAGAGTGGAACGCGGATGTTAGCCAACGTTACACATTTTGGCCGGTGCTTTTGGGCGGAAGCTCGCTATGGGTGGGGCTCTTGGGCTTGTTTCTTTGGGGGTATTGGCGCAAGCGCAAGGAAGCCAAAGCAACCCTCGCTCGCTGGGCAAAAGAAGAAGCCTTCCACGACGAAGTTGAACGTCTGAAGGCTGCCCCACGCGTACACATTGTGCTCGGGCCCCAAACTTCAAAACCTGAGCACTTCACACCTATCAAAGAACTGGAAGTGCCCAAAGTGGAACACGACGGCGGTTGGTACACCTTGCACTGACCGAGCGCGCTGTAGGGCATCACTCGCGCTTAACGTGCACATTTTCGAGCCGGCGAGATTCGTCGATCAGCCGCTCAAACACACCGCGCACGGTCGCTTGGTCGAGTGGCACCTGGGCTCTGGAGCACAATCTCTCAAGCATCTCCCGTTCGCGGACCGGATCATACACAGCTAAGCCGCGCTCCCGTTTGTACTCGCCCACCTCAAGTACGATGCGCACCCGCTCTGCCAACAGGTCCAAGATCTGTTGATCCACAGCGTCGATTCTCGCGCGCAATGACGTGATGTCGCTCTCAGGCTTCACATCGAGGATGGTAATCACGGGGGCTCGGAAGATCTAGAAAATCCCACCCAGTTCGAGCACACTGGTCCACTGCGCTTTTTCGCCCCGCAAGATATCGCGATCTTTCTTGTCGGTCTGTGCGTCCGCGACGGAACCCAAATCAGTGATGAATTCCGCGGCGATCATCAGCATCTCGTAGCGGTAGCTCAAGCCAAACAAGAGCCGGCGGCGTTCTAGGCGCGCCTTGTCGAAGACGACGTTGTTATTGAAATCAAGGGGGGAGCCACCCGCACACACGGGCTGCCCGTCTTGAACATTCTTCGAAGGATCGGGGCTGCCGGGCTGGTTGAGGCCTGCGTAGTTGCAATACTGAATGGCGTTCGTTGCGGGCGTGAGATCCACCAAGCCGGAATCGCCGAATACCCAAAGCTGCTGGAAGCCCACCCAAGGTGTGAGAACCGAAGAATCTGCGATCACGAATGGCTTGGAGATTTGCGCATCCGCACTGGCAATCGTTAACTGAAATTCGGGAGTCCCGGTGATGCTTCGGACACCGCCGCCGACCGCCAGATCAGGCATCGCGCCCATGAAGCCGGTGCGGAAACCCTCAAGGATTGCCATGCGCAAGTCCGCGCCACCGGAGACCAAACTCGTGCGCGGCATGAAGCCAATATTAGCAGTTAATTCGAGGCCGAATCCGAAACCCTTCTGAAACTTTACGGCGTAATGCTGTAGAAAATCATCCGGATTCGCATTTTGCTCCGGCGCCTTTTTGGAGCTTGGATCCACCGGACCCTGAGTGCCCCTTTGCCAGTAGGCTTTCCCGCTATCAATCTTGGTGAGGCTGCCCTCGAACGCGAGATGGAAGCCCCCGAAGCCTGTCGTGCGCGCGGCGTGCATCGCAGTGGGAGCAAAGGCGAACGCGTATTGGCTGACCAGCTTCTTGAACGCGGCGTCGTCCGGAGCGCACCACTCAGCCTGGCCCGGGCCAGACTTCAACTGCTGCAGATTCTGCGGATCATCGGCATAGGCGCCCTGACCCGTGCGGCAGGAGGGATCGAGCACCAGCCGTTCGATGGTCGGATCCATCGGCTCGGCGTGGACGGGCAGGGCCAAGCAAAGGACCAGCGCTCCTCCCGCTCCACCGAAGAATCCCGCACGATTCGCGCTCATTTCGAAGGCACCAACGGCGTTTGATACTTTGCCTCGGGAAGTCGCGTCAAGGTCAGAAGCCGACCCAGCCTCAGCTAAGCTTGCTTTGCGCCCGGCCCGCGGCCAAAAGCAGTTGCTAAACCTTGCCAACCCCAGCCACACGCCCTCGTCTGCGCGCTAAAGCCGGTGGCGGCGCGTTTCATCTGGTACTGGTCGAACCGGAAATCCCACCCAACACCGGCAACGTGGCGCGCCTGTGCGCCGCGACTAATTGCCCGCTGCACTTGGTGGGCAAACTTGGGTTTGACATCAGTGACCACGCGGTGCGGCGGGCGGGCCTCGATTATTGGCATTTGGTCAGCGTCCACCATCACGCTGACTGGGAAACGTGCGACGCCGCTTTGAGCGCGCTGGCTCCAGCCGGCCGCCGCTGGTTTTTCTCAACACAGGCCAAGCAGAGCTACCTGGATGTTAACTTTCGCGAGGGGGATGCCTTGGTCTTTGGGAAGGAAAGTGTGGGCTTACCGGACTGGCTCCTCGAGCGCTACCCGGACAACCTGGTCGGCATTCCGCTTCTGGGCGCCGTGCGCTCGCTCAACCTCGCCAACAGTGTCTCAATCGGTTTGTATGAAGCGCTCCGCCAAATTGGAGCACTAGCTAACGCCGAACTCGGCTGAACGGCTTAGATACCGACCGCGCTGCGCACGGCAGCCATGCGGAATGCGGCCGTTTCCCGGGCCTTGCCAGCACCCGCTACCAGGATCCGCTCTACCTCGCCGAGATCCTTCTCGAACTCACGTCGGCGTTCGCGCACGGCATCGAAGCGTGCGTGAAATGAGTCCAAAAGTAGCTTCTTGTAGTGGCCATAGCCCTGACCTCCCGCACGCCAACTGGCGTCAATCGCCTCGAACTCACAGGCAGTGGTCAACAATTTTAGGAGATCATAGAGGGGGCTCTCAACGGTTGGCTTCGGAGCTTCCACTGCCGTTGAATCTGTCTTCATGGTCATGATGGCTTTCTTGATCGCGTTATCCTCACCAAAAAGATCCAGCGTGTTGTTGTAGGACTTACTCATCTTGCGGCCATCCAGCCCGGGAACGACGGCGGTAGCTTCTAGGATGCGTGGCTCGGGGAGTTTGAAGCAGCCGGCAACACCGCTCTTTTTGCCGGAAGGATCACTCGGATCGTAGCCCGGCACAAATGCCACGTTGAATTTAGTAGCCCAATCACGCGTGAATTCGACGTGCTGTTTTTGGTCTTTGCCCACCGGAACCAGATCGGCGTCGTACAAAAGAATATCTGCTGCCATCAGCACCGGATAGGCGAAGAGGCCAAAATCGGGGCGAATGGCGTTAGCGAGCTTATCCTTGTAGCTGTGGGCGCGCTCTAGATTTGAAATCGGAACCACGCTTCCCAAAATCCACATGAGCTCGGTGTGCTCTCGCACATCGGCCTGACGAAACAGCACACTCCGCTTGGGGTCCACCCCAAACGCAAGCAGGGTGAGCGCCACATCCAGCGTGAGCTCACTCAGGCGAGCCGCATTCTGAACCGTAGTGAGCGAATGCAGGTTAGCGATGAAGAAATAAGCTTCGCTCTCCTGTTGGAGCTCAATAAACTGGCAAATAGCTCCGAAATAGTTGCCGAGGTGCTGGCGGCCAGACGCCTGGATACCCGAAACAGTGCGCATGAGACGACGATCTAGGCCTTCACGTCAGGCGCCGCAATTGGCTAGCGCTTGAACCATTTATCAAAGACGCTTTTCGTCGGAGGTTTGCTGTTTTTTGGGGGTCGGCTGGAGCGGCGCATCTCGAACAGACGAAGCTCGCGAGTCGCGTCCAGGTGATTGGGATTGATTTCGACAATGTGCCGAAGGTCGGAGCGGGCCAGCGTATCCCGACCCATCCGCTTATAGAGCTGGGCGCGATACCAACGGGCTCGGACGTTGCTGGGCTCTTTCTTGACGGCCCGCGAGAGCCGGGCGATCTGCTGCGTGACGTCCGCTTCCGGATTGCGGAGCGCTTCAATCCAGGCGAGAAGCGCCTCGTAGTCGGCCTGATCAGGATCTCCCTCCACCGCGGCACGCGCTTCCTTCTCAGCGGCTTCTACCGCATTCCTCTTGAGCAAGACTTCGGCGCGCTGGAACGCCATGGTGGCTCGCAGCACGGATTGTACCTGCTCCTGCTCATCAGCTGCACCGCCACCACTAGCTAACATCTGATCATACTCTGCGCGGCGTGTCGCCTCCGAAAGGATCTGGTGCGCCTCAGTGATCCGCGAAAAGGAGCGAACGATGAGCTCACGAACGTCTTCGAATTCCGGCCCCAGCCGGTCCGGGTGGAAACGCTTAGCCACTTGAAAGAAGGCCGCCTGGATCTGAGAGGATGTTGCACCCCGCTCGACACCCAGCACCTCGTAGTAACTCTCGCCTCGCGCAGTCGCGCGCACCCGGATCTCCGCCTTCATCGCCAACACCTCGGGCGGGTCGCTCGACGCCGGCGGTGTTGAGCTTGGAGGGCTTCCGGCCTCAGGACGCGGCGAGGTAGTTGTCGGGGGTCGCTGCGAGAGGCCACCCGGCTCCGGAGCCCTGGAGCGCGGTGGTGGGCCTGACGGGCCCCGGCCTTGCCAATTGGCGGGGGGTGGTGTGTCCGGAGGCTGGCTGTCAGAAAAATCGGAAAGTGTCCCTCGGGTTACCTGACCCACTGGCTCAGCGATAGGCATGCGCGTCGAGGACTCTTCGTTTCCTGGGATCCCGATCGGGGGCGGTTGTGCCGGTCCGAGATCGAGCTGCCGAGAAATAGTGAGTGCGTAGATCAGGCGTTGCACCAACTCGCTTGGCCCAAGTTCGCGCGCCACGAGCTCAGCCAGGGATTGCGGCTTGACGCGCAGAACATCCACAATCGTACGTTCGGTGTTGTCGAAGTAGAAGCGGGCAAGCTGGGCCTCCGGATGGAGTCGAATGGCTGTCGGCCCAAGGCCACTGCAAACGGAACGCACCGTATTCTCATCACTGTGGCCCCGTACCCCCCGCCAAATCAGCGCCAGCGTTTTCGCATGGGGATTATCGGAGCCGCCAAACCGGTCCAGATAGTTGATATCGCTGTAAAATCCAAAAGCAGTCTGCTGGGGCAGCGTGAACATCCAGAGTACTTTTCGATGCAACTGCTCTCGAAGAGCCGAGCGCAGCTGCGTTGCCTCGATGGAACCCTCCGCCAGCAGGATCTGACCGTGAAGCTTCTGCTCCCGAGCGGCCCGATGCAGCGCGCGATCACAGCGTGCGATCTCAACCAAGCTGAGATCGAGGAGGACATCCCGCAGAAAGGCAACAGGCGCGGCGGTGCGCGCTTTCTGGGCCAAACCGCGATCAAAGAAAACCGCGCTTTTGCCCCCGGTGGGCTCCTCCAGCACAAGCGTGCCCGTCAAACATCGATCCAAAACGTGGATCAACAGATGCGCGAGCGGGGTTTGGGCGAGGGTGCCCGAGGCCATCGGCCTAGGGGTAGTCATGTGTGGGTGCGCACCCTAGCACCGAGATCGGGAGTTGTGGCCCGGGAATGTCCATTCCGTGCTGACGGTGCCGTGGCCTATCCTTCAGATTTCAGCTAGTTTGGAGCGGTGTTACAGGCACATATTCTGGTGGTCGACGATGAAGCGGCAATTCTAAGCACCCTTCAAATCGCACTCAGGCTGGAAGGTTTCACTGTGGATGTAGCAGGGGGCCTCGGTGTGGCGCGGGATAAGCTCCGCAAGAGCGCGTTCGATGTCGTGCTGCTGGACGTGGCGCTACCCGATGGCAACGGGGTCGATCTGTTGGAGGAGCTCTGTTCTCAAGAGAATGCCGCCAGCGTGATCATGATGAGCGGACATGCCACGATCGATGCGGCGGTGCGAGCCACGCGCCTGGGTGCGCACGATTTTTTGGAGAAGCCTCTCTCCACTGATCGGTTACTGGTTCTCTTGCAAAACCTATTGCGTCTCCGGCGCGCCGAGGCCACGGCGCGTGAACTCGCAGTGCAAGCGGGGCACTTCGATGAACTGCTCGGCAAAAGCCCCATAATGGCGAGCCTGCGCGACAGGATCGGGCGTGCAGCCCGTGCTTCGGCAAGCGTGCTCATCACCGGCGAACGCGGAACGGGCAAGGAGCTGGTGGCCCGTGCCATCCACAGAGCCTCTCCGCGCGCCGACGCGCCCCTCGAAAAGCTCAATTGCGCCGCGGTGCCAAAAGATCTGATTGAAAGTGAGCTTTTCGGCCACGAAGCCGGTGCATTCACGGGCGCCACCAAGCAGCGCCACGGAAAGTTCGAGCGGGCGCACTCGGGCACACTCTTCTTAGATGAAGTGGGTGACATGCCGCTTCCGATGCAATCCAAGCTGCTGCGGGTGCTACAGGAACACGAAATCGAACGCGTCGGCGGCACGAAGACAATCTCCGTGGATGTGCGCGTCGTCGCGGCAACGAATAAGGACCTCGTGAAGGCCTGCGAAACGGGTGAATTTCGCGCCGATCTTTTCGACCGCCTCAACGTCGTGCCGATCGAACTCCCACCCTTGCGTTCCAGGCGCGCCGACATCCCCGAACTCGCCCAACAATTCTTGATCCTCGCCCGCAAAGCCAACAATCGCAAAGCGATGACGCTCAGCGCAGACGCTATCCAGGCGCTGAGCGCTCATTCTTTCCCGGGCAATGTGCGCGAGCTGAAGAACCTGATCGAACGCCTGGTTATCCTAACACCTGACGACACGCTCCAAGCGGAGGATGTTGAAGAAGCCCTTGGCCATCGAGGCACTCCAAACTTGACGGGCTTGTATCGCCCGGGTGTGCCGTTCAAGGTGCTCGCGGAACTCGCAGAGCGCACCATTCTGGAGGAAGCGCTTGCGCACAACGCAGGGCAGATGGCCGCTACGGCGCGTGGGCTCGGGCTTGAACGCAGCCATCTTTACAAGAAGGCCAAAGCGCTCGGGCTGCGCGGCAGCTCCGACGACGACTCGGAATAAGTGCGCTTTTTGAACTTCTTTCCAGACCCTTTGAGCAGATTTTAGGGCAAACCGGCAAATCTGCTGTCGATCGCGACACCGAAGATCCCGAGACACATCTCATCGAGCGTGGTTTCCCCCAGCCGAACGTCGCGCGGGGCCGTCAAGCCCTGAGAATCGAGCGCCGCGGGCAAGAATGGATTGCTCAAGGTGTTGTCGTAGGTGCAGCGAAGCCCGAGCACATCACCCGGGCTCAGTGTCGGAAGATCGAGCAGCAGGGCATCATAGAAATATGCTCCCTGCCAATTGAAGTTCCAACTCGGCGTTTGAAGTAAGCACTCATCTGCGGGCTCGGTTGCGCTCGGACTCGAACGATGCACGTCAATCTTCATATCCCGCCCTACGTAGTGCATGTGTGAACCCACACCAAAGAGGTAATACTTGGCACCGAGCGCCGCGGCTTGAACTCCCCCCGGCAGCTGAAAACGCTGGGTTTCCGTGTGATCTTTCACGCCTGCCGGGATCATGAATTCGGGACCGCCGGGTGGATCATTCGGGCCTGCCAAAAGACCGAATCCAACACCGCCAGCTTCATTCGCATCAGTCCTTTGAAAATTGCCGATTAGCTGCAGCTGCCCAGTGTACTTGGGTTGCGTCGTGACCCAGCGCAGCGCCACGCTCGTGTCGCTGTCCACTTGAACGCCGGCACCCGTTGGGTGGTAGTGGACCTGCATCACGAGGCGACTTCCAGCTTTCACCGGCAGCCCGACGTCTGCAGGCGTGATCGCCGCTGTGGCGCCAGGTGCCCAAGCTGCCAAAAGTGGGCCCGACACTCCCACTCCGCCAAAGCAATCGTACTTGCCTCCACCTGCGGCAGCCTTTCCAATTGACTCACCGTTGGGGTCATCGAACACGAGCACGTGGTGCACAATCGCCTTGTTTCCCGCGTTCACCTGCGTGCCTGTGAGCCACACATCTTGGGCTAACTGTGGATCGATCGTGAAACAAATAAACTGGTCGGTATTGCCACTCACACTGGCTGAAGTGGGGATCTTGACGGTTGCGTTGGCGTTTGGAAGCTCCAAACTCGCGGCTGGAGGCAGCGGCGCCGCAGTCATCGAATCTCCTTCCAACATACCAGTTCTCACCCACTCGTGGAGCAGAGCCTTCTCCATGTCGGTCAAGCGCCGATCATTCTGGAAGCCAAAGCGGGGTTGGCATTCGGGTGTGGAGATCGCACTCCAGGGCGGCATTCTCCCAGAGTCGATCGCGGGCAGCAACGTAGGGCCCCATTTTTTGGCGTCGTCATAGCTGGTGAGCGAGAATGGAGCGATCGAGCCCGCTTGGTGGCAGCCAGCACATTTCTGGGTGATGATCGGCGCAGTGTGTTGATAATAGGTGATGGCGCCTGAGGGGAGGATCACCGCCGGTGCGCCGCCTGAACCCGAACTAACCGCTGCGCCGCCCGAACCGATCGTAGGCGCAGAACCTGTTCCGCTGCTTGGTGGACCTGAATTGGAACCGCCGCTGGCCAGATTGCTGATGCTGGAACTCGCTCCGCCGCTGGCCGAAGGCATGGAGTTCATCAATGAAACGCGTGAACCCTTTCCGCTCCCACACGCGGCAAGTACCAAACAAACGACAGAGCCCCAGCCCAAAGGCTTCAAAATGCTCAAGAACATACTTGATTCATAGCAGAGACTGCGCCGCCGTGTCCCTCCGCGCGAACGCGTCACTGGAAGCATCATGGCGCCGGCACCAGCGTGAGTTCGTAAAGGCGCCAATTGTTCTGGCCATGGTTGTGAACGTGAAGATACACAGGCTCACCCTTTTCAAACGGGGCGGTAAGGATCTCGTCAAACGAGAAAACATCGGCGGGCCCAGGAACTGCAATCGTTCGCTCAAAGACCACGCGCTCCTGAATTAGAACCGCGAGATGGGCTGTCGCTGACTCAGGAGCGGTCAGGTCAAAATGGGTGATTGATCCCTTCACGTGATCGCCAATCGCTCCGGAGACGAGCGTGGGTTGTTCGATCATCAGGTAGTTGCAACGCCCAGTGTCAACTTCAACGTAGTCTTCTTCGGGGCCCCAACTGGTCAAATCATCACAATTTACAACACTGGGGCGGTGGCTGACCAACGGATCGGAGCTGGGACCCGTGACCATCCAGGCTTGGTGATCAATCAGCGAGGCGGGGCTCGCCTGAACACCCGACACCGGCGCGCCGCGCTCACCGCCGCACGCGCTCACGGTCAAACACAGCAACGTCACCTGAACGAGTGCACTTCCTGGCAGTTTCAGCATCACGTCTCAGTCTCCCACAAGCTCCCAAGGAGCGCGCGCGGCCAGTCCTTCGAAACACCCGAGAGCAAGAGCTGGGCCAACGAGGCGCATCAAACAGTGTCAGACCCAAGGAAAGTCCACGCCCGACGTTGTACGGTACGCTGTGGCAGCCTGGCGACGATTTAACCCATATGCTCTCTCGTTGGCGCTACATGGAACGCTCGGAGGGGCCTTCGCGATGAGCGTTTCCCAGAATCAACCAGGCCGTGCGCCCGTTGACCGTTGGTCCGGCGTCCTCCTCCTTTCAGTCGATCTCATGCCAACTGCGACTTCGCACGACTCGAGCGAGGCTAGTACCTCGCCTGCGACCGCTCCATCACCAACGCCTGAATCACCAGCGCCTGAATCACCAGCGCCTGAATCACCAGCGCCTGAGTCGCCTCGCAGCCGCTCGATACGAGCCCATTCAATACCACGACCGATCTCACGTCCAGCGCCCGCCCGCGCTCCGCGCGCCAACACCGATGCTACCCCTAGCACGACCGGGAGCAGCCCCACCGTCGCCGGCATTCCAACGCTTGACGCCGCTTCGCCCGGAGGAGCGGATCTTCCGCCTGGCGTGCGCAGTCTCGCCACAGCCGTTACCCGGGCGCTGCCAAAGGCCGCCGAGCTCGATCCGGTATGGTTTGAACTTCTGACAGGTCCGCTGGGAGCACTCCGCGTTCAGTTTACAACGGACGCGGAGGGGTCACTTCTGACCACGGAAATCTTGGACATTGAACACGCGCCCCGCGCCTTACAAGAAGTCCTTAAGCGCACCTTTCTATTTCTTCGAAACGGACGCTTCGCGGTTGATCCCAGCCATTTGAGTGCCGGCACGCAGACGCTACGGATCACCGGCGAGCTTGGGCAACGCGCTCCGAACAGCAACGAACTCGCTCTGCCGCAACACACGTACGTGATGCACCAGGAGGGCCCAACACGCGGGAAGCCTGGACTTGCCTACGTGACCTTCAACTCGGGTCGCCATGTTGAGTTTAGCATCGCGATCGAATGAGCGCTCGAATGAGCGCTCGAAATCTATGTTTAAAACTCAATGCAACTATGTTTGAAAGTGAGCGTTAAGGTGATGCCGATGCCTTCAACGCTTCCGCCCGCTCCAAGTGCGCCTTCGCCGCTGCCGTGTCGCCGGCCGCCCGCTCGACTTCCGCCAGGCGCAGCAGCACACCCCTGATTTCAGCGGGCTCACCCGGACACAGGCTGGCACTTTCTAGCTCAAAAACAGCATCTTTAGTGCGTTTCGCCTTCAGGAGCAGTTCAGCATAGGCCACGTGCGTTCGGAGCCCATTGATGTCTGCATAGACGGCCGCTTCGCCGAGCCGCACGCCTTCTTCAATCTCACCGCGCATGAGCAGGCGCTCCAACAACTTCTGATAGACTCCCGGATTGTGTTCGTCGAGCACTACCAGTTTTCTCAAAGCGGCCAGCTCAACGTCAGCCTTGCCCATCTTCTCGCCCAATTGCGCGAGCGCCCGCAACGGTTCCACTTCGCTGGGATCCCACTCGTGCGCACGCTCAAGTGCCAAAAGCGCACGCTCCCAGTCGGAACTCAAGCGAAAGGCCTCGCCGAGCAACATCTGGACATCGTAGCCGTCAAAACCCTCACGAATCAGCGCTCCCAAGGCATCCAACACACCCGCGCTATCCTTCGCTTGGACGAGGGCACGGGCTCTTAAGAAACGCAGGTCTGGATCCTTGGGATGCCGTTTTAGAGCGTTCAACAAAGCGACTTGAGATTCTGCTGCTCGATTCTGACGCTGCAGAAGCAAAACCCAGCGCGCCTGATTCTTGGCATCTTCCGGGTGCTGAGTGGCCAGCGCTAAGGCATGCTCCGGTGAACCCGTCCGCCGCACGGGCACGAACTGTTGTCGGTAGCGCTCCAAGCGGATCTTCAAGAACTCAAGAAACTCTCGATTGAGCGTCTCAGGGGATTCACCCAAAACATCCTTCAGCACCGCCGGAGTCCGTTTGCCCTCCCCCCAAGCGCGGAGCATCTTGGGAAATACCGCACGCCCGAATTTTTCTGCTAAAAACTCGATAATCTCAGTGGATGCGTAATAGGCCGTTGCCACATCCTCCATCGCTTCCACGCGCGTAAATGCCTGTGTCATGGCCTGAATCTCGGGGAGCTTTCCTTGCCGGAGTGCCTCCACCAGATCAGGATCCTGTTCGCGCGCCCACTCCTTCCGTTCACTCAAGGTCTCGAACTCGGCCAGGCCTTCCGTGAACCAACGTGGCATTCGACTGCGCGAAAGCTGAATGTGAAACACGTGCGCTAGCTCGTGCCACACCGTCATCCCTAGGTTAAATTTCTCTTCGCCTGGGCTCATGGCCGCTAACGTCCGTCCAAAACACACGCCTTGGATCGCCGTTTCTGGCAACCCGCTCGTGCGCACGGCAAAGCTCTGACGACTGGAATAAAGCTCAATTCCGAGCGGCCCCGTGGGGGTGAAGCCGTAGGACTTCTTCATTTTCTCGTAAGCCTTGGTCAGGAGCTGCGGTACGTAGCGTTCCAAAAGGGCTTTCTGCGCCTTCGGGTATCGGAAACGAAACGGACCTGAATCAACGCTGACGTAGTTCTTTGGGATCTCATGCTCGAAGAGATCGAGCGTGTTGTAGACCCGCACATTGTAAGGATCGGCGCCAAAGGCGTGGCGCAACGCCGCAAGCCCTGCCACATCGTTGCCGCCACGAATGAGGTTCAGGCCGAGTTGCGCACGGGCCTTGCCGTTGTCAGGATCGAGCTGCAGCGCCTCGCGCATCATGACGACGATTTCGTCGTAGCGATGCTCCCACTCCGCGAAATCTGCGATAATCGTATATAGCCGAGAATATTCGGGATTCAGGCGCAGCACGGCCGCTTTGGCGGACTCAAATCCCGGAGTATCGTCGCTCAAATAACGCGCGGTGGCGTGCAGGCTCAAGAGCTCCAGATCATTTGGGGTGTGGCTGAGCCCAACGCTCAACAGCCTTTCGGCTTCGTCCAAATGAGACTCCCGGAGCGCAACACCGGCTAGCACGGCGTAGGCTGCGGTTAATCCAGGATTTACCGCGAGGGCCTTCTTTGCAAGACGCTCGGCTTCGTCAAAGTCTAGCGCTTGATCCAGACGCACCCGGGCCATCCAGGTGTTCGCCACCGGATTGTTGGGGGCACGAGCGAGCACCTCATCCAGCACCTCCTCCGCGTGACCTGGATCGTACTTATCGAGAAAGAGCTCAGCTCGCCAGAAACGCACCGCCTCTGCAAACGGCAACACCCGTTCGGCCTGATTGAAGGCGTCATTCGCGTCTTTTGCGCTAGAGAGCAGATGACTGGCTCGCCCCACGTACGCTAGCCCAAGGCCATCTTCTTCGGTGATGCGGTCCTCGTTGTAGTCCTCAATCAAGCTCATCAAGGCCGCTTCGCCTTCCGTGCGCTTGCCTTGCTCCAAGCGCAACTCGCCAAGCAACAACCGCGCTTCCGCGGAAGCAAGCTTTGGGTTCGCCGTTGCTAGCGTGGTCTCAGCCTCCACGACACGCCCCCGAGCACGTAGTGCTTTGGCTTCGAGAATATGGGTTTGTTCGCGGAGCGATGGGCGTTTGGGGTTGAGCGCTTCCGGAGGAAGCTTCGCGTTGGCTAGCTCCGCGCGCAGGCTCTGGGCTAATTGCTGCGCTGCCTCGGTTTTCCCGAGCATGAGTTCGGTCTGAATCAAACCGAGGCTCGCCTCCGCTCTCTTCTCCGTAGATTTTGCCTCAGAAATCGCCTCTTTGAAGAGGCGCGTGGCGGCGCCATAGTCGCTAATAGAAAAAGCATCACGGGCTCGCGTCAGCGTGCTCTTCGGCGCAACTGTTTTCGCCGGTGCGCCCTTCGCTAGAGTCTTGGGTCGGTTCGGTGGCGCTCCGGTTCCGTGAGCACATGCGAGCGCCAAAAATAGACTCGCACAAACTAGGTAGCTGTGAGTGCGAGCCCGAAACCCAACCACTTCAAGTCTCCTCCGTGCCCTTTCGCCAGCGAGTCAACCGGCGCGGCCAGGGTGTCCCCATCCCGCGCTGCCGCCAAGTGGTGCGCAGCAGACTTTGCGTGAGCTCGAGCATCCAAGCTGGGGCAATCTCCCCCTTCCAATCCGCGTGCGTGACCTTGCCCTCCGCGCTCACGCTGACCGAACTCTGAAAGCCGCGCTCACCCTCAAAAAACTCCCCTGAATAGCTGGCACCCAAGCCTTCCTCGCGCGCCAACAAAAGCTCAACCCGCCCCCCAAAGCTTGAGGCCAGCTCACTCATGAGACGGGGCGCTCGCCGAGCCAAGCCTCCAAAGAAACCCCGCCGCGCGCGAGCGCCTGGCTCTGAATCGAGCACAACTCATGAATGCCCTTCAACGCCAAATCGATCAACTGATCGACGTCGCTCCGCGGCACCGCTTCACCCTCAGCCGTGCCCTGAATTTCCACGATTGCGTCGTTTGCTGTGGCCACCACATTCAAATCAACCCGCGCTTTACTGTCCTCGGCGTAACAGAGGTCCAATGCCAAATCACCGTGGACGTGACCTGCGCTGATCGCTGCGACCTGATCCCGCAACACGCCTTTACCCAATTTTCCGTCGCGTTTTTGAACTTTGTCAAGGGCTAGCACGAGCGCTATCCAACCCGCGGTGATCGAAGCGGTGCGTGTTCCCCCATCTGCCTCGAGCACATCGCAATCGATCACCAAGCTGCGTTCGCCAAGCTTGCTGAGATTGACCGCCGCGCGCAGGGAACGCCCGATCAGACGCTCGATCTCGCGACTGCGACCACCCATCGGCCTTTCTCTGCCGTCGCGACGTTCACGGCGCACGGGATTCGAACGTGGGTGCATCTGATACTCGGCGGTGACCCACCCTTTGCCAGACCCTTTGAGAAAATCCGGCACCGATTCATCCAGCGAAGCTGTAGCTAAGACCACCGTGCCGCCCGCGCGATACAGCACAGAACCTTCCGCCAACCGCTGAAACCCAACCTCCACTTCAACCGGTCGGATCGTGTGGAGCTCGGCCCCTTCGCGACGTTTTGCCATGCTGGCTGCTCTAGCACAGCGCGCGCTTTGGGTGGCGGGATCAGTTCGTATTGTTCGCGATCGTTTTGGGCTCACGGAGATTGCCCCGGACAGCGCATTTGCACGCGCCCAGCTGTGCTATGAGGCCCGAAAGGATGCAGCCAGAACTCGACGACGGAACCCAGCTCAAGGTTTCCGAGATTTTTGAAAGCCTGCAGGGCGAAGGCCCGCATGCTGGAAGTGCGTGTGTGTTTTTGAGGTTGGCGGTTTGCAATCTGCGGTGCACGTGGTGCGACACGAAATACTCTTGGGACTTCAAGCAGTATCGCTACGAGGATGAGGTCAAAGAACAGACCGTCGCCAAGGTGGCTAAAGTCCTTGCGGATCTCGCGCCCCGACATTTAGTGATCACCGGCGGTGAACCGCTACTACAGATGGCGGGCCTGGAGGAGCTGCTCGGCCTGCTAGATCCAGCCTTGTTGGTGGAAGTGGAGACGAACGGAACGCTCGCTCCGAGCGCTTTTCTTGCCAAACGTGTGCAGCATTGGAACGTCTCGCCAAAGCTTGCCAACAGTGGGGAATCCGCGGCGAAGCGCCTGCGCAGCGACGCACTGACGGCCTTCTCTGGCCTACAGGGCGCTTGGCTCAAGCTCGTGCTCCTCGGAGAAACCGACTGGGAGGAGGCCACCGCTCTGCTGGCCTCAACGGCGTGGCCTAAAGAGCGCACGCTTGTCATGCCCGTTGCGACAACAAGAGCCGAGCTTTCCGAGCGTGCCCCAGCCGTTGCGGCCCTCGCAGTTCGACACCAGCTTCGTTTTTCTTCGCGGCTGCAATTACTGCTCTGGGATGGAGCCCGCGGAACCTGATCGCGGAGCGTGCTTAAGGAATATCACCCCAAACAGTTAACGCCGCTCGGGTCTCGGGATCGAGCGACCAGGCTTCGGGTTTGTCGTCCCCGTGCAAGATCTTGAAAAGCTTTTTTTCGGCCAAAAGCGTGTCGAAAGTTTGGATCCACGTCGCGCGCGCCGCGTAAGAGGCTGTGGAGAAGAGATCCTCCGTGCACGCCGGATCACTGTCCAATCGGCACAAACGCGGCACTTTTCCAAAGCGGCCCGCAAGCTGCCAAACGCCGGCACGCGTCAGGTACGCATCCGCTCGGGTCGCCAAAAGAGCGCGCCCCTTGGGCGGCGCATACCCATGAACGATGGAGTAGAGATCCAGGCCCGTGGCATGTGGGAGCGCGCCGAGCCCCAGAGCTCCCGCGATCGTGACGGCAATATCTCGAGTGGTGACGAGCGAGTTGTTCTCAGCGCTGAAAGACCGTGCCCCCGGAAACTTAACGAGCAACGGCACACTGAGGCGCGCCTCTGTCAACTCCCCATTCGGTTCGAAGGGCAGAGCGGGACGGCGCGCCGAGCCCACATCGCCCATGTAAACGAGCATGGAACTGTCGAAGATCTGATGTTTCTTGAGAACTCCCAACAGCTTCTTCGTCACCTGCAACTCAGCTGAAAATGCCGTTTTCTGAAGTGCCAGCGTGCGCTCCCAATCCTCGTCCTTCAGCTTCCTGCCGCGCCTTCGCAGGTCTCCGATCACGATCCCGCCGCGACGTGCATCGATATTGCCAGCGTATTCCTTGGGTCCCAGGCGCTGTGCCTCGACGCGTGCGATGTCCCAAGGCGGATGGGTGCCGCGCGTGTAGATCACCAGCAGGTGGGGACGTTTTTGAACTTCGAGGCTTTCACTTTCAAGCCAGGCGATCGCTCGACTCAGCACTTCGGTCGCTGGCAAATCCAGTACCGGAGAAGCCGTGAAGTATTCATCCCAGTCCCGCCCAAACCCAAAGGCACCAAAGGTCGTGGGCACCGCAGAAACGAAAGCAGCTCTGCCACCGGCAGCCTTGAGGGCCCGGGCGAGCGTTTGGATCTTTGGCATCAGTCGCGATCCGGAATCGACGACACCGTGCACCCCCGGACTCAGTCCAGAGAAGAGCGAAGCCAGCACTGCCGCTGGGACATGGCTTGGCACCCGATAATTTGGGAAAGCAACCGCGGCGTTGGAGAACTCCCGGAGAAGCCTTGCAGGCTCTCCGGTGCCCCAAGGGGGCACGTCTTCGCGAGCGATCGAGGAGGCCACGAAGACGACGACCAGATTCGTTCGCGGCACCACTGGCTTCGGCTCTTCGACGATGACCGGATCTCCAAACACCACGCGCCCATCCTCGGCAAACGTGGCTCCCAGTTCCAATAACCCAACGCCGGAGGTCTTTCGATCGAGCGTGACTTTCAGCGGCGCATAGCTTGCGCCGTTGCCTCCGTTCACCTCACGTTCCAGAAGAACCTGCGGCGGCTCTCCGTCGAGCAAGAGCCGCACCGCGGCCTTCCCCCCTCCTTTGCCCCAAAATCCAGCCGCAACACGCAGCGTCGCTGAGCCAGAGATGCTGATCGGGCAACGCACCGCTTGCTGGCTCTTCAGTGCGAGGACCCGGTGAGGCACTCCACCCAGTGCCACTTCCGAAACGACATCACCGAAGGTTGGCGGATAGCTACCGGGCGCATCCTTAGCGCGCATCCGTATCCAATCCAGCTCACCGTACGCATCTCCTGGTTCACGCTTACCACCCAGAAAGCGAACTTCTAGGCTGTGGAGACCCACTTTCAGTTCGGAAGGAATGGCGAACGAGAGCACCTTGCTGACTCCCTTCTCCAACCGCGACACACCGAGGCGCTTCCCGTCGAGCTGGATCGCTAGATTCTTTGCGCCGACCCCGTACGCTCGGGTCTCCACGCGCAAGTCAGACTGCGCTTCGGTTAACCAGACGGCAAACTTCGCCGAAGGCACCATGAACTGCCCGAAGCTCTCACCGCTCCGTTCTACCGAGCGAACGTCTTCGAAGGGCCCCAAGCTAAAACCGCGACGCCAATCGGTGCCATCAAACCCCAAATCCAATACGATTCCATCGTCGCGAAGCTCGCAGCGCCCAAGCTCCGAGATCAGATCCACCTCCTCGGAGCGTGTCTCCACGGCCGGCAATAATGCGGGGACTGCTTTCACTGCGACAGGCTCGCTCTGCTCCAAGTCGCTGCGCGGCTTGCAGCTCGAGGGCAACACCGAGAGCACCACGAGCAGCCATCGAGCGGGAAAGCGGCGCAACATCGCCCTGGCCTTAGCTCAGAATCGCGGACAAAGCAGGCGTCGAATGTCCGCGTCAGCGGGCGCGTGCACTTCGCCACCAGGCAGAAGGCGATCGTTTCCGCTAATGCGGGGTCGTTTCCGATGCGCTTGAGAGCTCCCCCCGAACCAGACGCCCATCCGAGTCGTAACACGCGAGCTCTAGGCCGACACGCCGCAACACCGCCTGCTTCTCATGAAAAGGCTGAAAACTCGACTTGAATCCAGCCAAAATCATGCTCTTGATGTCCTCAAATGGCATGCCCATGCGCGTGTGCGCTAACCACAGTTCCTTGGAGACGGTGGTGTCGGTGATCAATCGATTATCCGTGTTCACCGTTACGCGTAGACCAAGATCGAAGTAAAATTTGAGCGGGTGACTCGCAAGATCGCGCACGGCTCCGGTTTGCACGTTGCTCGATGGGCAGCATTCAAGCGGGATGCGGTGATCATTGATGTAGTGCAGCAGGTCTCCATTTTCGCGCAGGCGACAACCGTGCCCGATGCGATGTGCTCCGCAAACATGAATCGCCTGCGCGATCGATTCGGGTCCATAGGCTTCCCCGGCGTGGATCGTGCAATTGATATTGTTATCGCGCACCAGCTGGAACGCCTCTTTGTGGTGCTTGGCGGGGTTGTCGGCTTCTGCGCCGGCCAGATCGAACCCCACCACACCACGCCCTTTGTAGGCCACCGCCAATTCGGCCATCTCATACGAGGATTCCGGCGAAATATTGCGGATCCCGCAGATGATCACGTTCGCTTTGATGCCGTACGTTTCACGCGCTCGGCGCAAGCCCGAAAGCACTGCTTCCACAACTTTGGTGAGCTTCAGGCCGCGCTCGGTGTGCAACATCGGGGCATAGCGCACTTCCATGTAGCGAACATTCTCGCGGTGCGCATCTTCCGCGAGTTCGAACGCGATACGCTCCAGCGACGCTTCCGTCTGCATCACGCGGAGGGTGATGTTGAAGCCGCGTAAATACTCAACGAGCGACCCGCAATTTTTCCCCGCCCCGATCGCTTCGCGCAAGCCTTCGACGTCGAACGAGGGCAACTCCACATTCTCTTGGCGTGCGAGCTCAATGATGGTTTCGACGCGCAGCGAGCCGTCTAGGTGCACGTGCAGGTCCGCCTTCGGCAACGCTTCGAACACCTCAAACGGGACCCGTTCGAAAGAGGCTGGATGAGACGCGGCAGAGTTGGTTCGGGGGGAGGCCATCGATCAAGGTTAGCGCGCCCCTGGTCCTAGCGCCGCCGTTCTCCGCCCCAGAAACACAATCCCGAACAGCCAGAGTATGGAAATGCCGGAAAACTCAGCCAGCGAGAGCCCCCGACTGCCTTCGCCGAGTTCCGCGCGCCGGATCGCGTCTTCGTAGAGTTCAAGCGATGCCACACCCGAATTTTGCCAGGCCCCAATGTAGGTGCTCGGCAACCCCTGCAACTTAGCCTTATCAAAGAGCTCTCGGGCAGCCTCTAGCTTTGCGGACGCTGGCTTGCCATTCACACAGGCATCGAAGGTCGCGGCATTCATTCCCAAGCTAACGGCACGTGCCTTGATAGCCGCAGCCGAAAGATCCTCCGTCGTGAACAGGAAATCAGCGAACGTCTCCGCCGCGGAATCCTCGACGCAAAGCGCCGAAAGTGCCGCAAATTTGGCGTGGGGGTGCTGAGCGAGTGCGATCGGGCGCCGCACCACCACTATCTTTCCACCAGCCTGTTTGACAAGCGGCGCAAGAACTTCATGCAAGTGTCGACAGTGCGGGCACTCGAAGTCCACGAACTCGACGATCGTCACCTTGCCAGGCACATAGAGCGCAGCAATCTCAGGCGGCACGGGCGGCTGCAGCTTCACTTTAGGCCACGCGAGCGGCACCACCGAGAGCGTGATTGCCAACAGGCTGAGCGCCCAAGGCGCCAGCCTGACCCCCCGAAAGCTCGACTCCAATTGAACGGAATCCTGCGAAAAATAGAGACCCAGCACCACCCCCGCTGCAAGCACGGCGCTGAAATCGGCGACCAAGCACCAAACGCAAAACCTGTGAATCACGAACGCTTGCACGGCGATCAGGGCAAGCCCGACAACACCACCGAGCACTGCCACCGGAATCACGAAACGCCGACGCTTTTCGGCGTTGTTGATGAGCGTGCCAGCGAACAAGAGAGCGAAGCCAATTAGCCCCAAGCTGGGCAAGGGCACCTTCACGCCCGAAACGGCGAGGTAGCCAAAGCCGCTTTGCCGAACGGCCGCGCACCCCGAATTCTCGGCGCAATACGTCGCCACGTCGTTCACGTAGTCTGCCGTGAGCACAGCGCTGGCAACGAGCGCAGCGAGCGCCAACAGCCGAACCCAAAGCCAACCCTGCCGAGCTAACACAGGCAGCTGGCGTAGCAGATTTTTGGACTCCGAACCGTGTGCCCTGACGTCCGAAAGGGCAACCCGAGCGGCAAACGGTGGCTTTACTGAACCATTCGCGCTAGAACGCAGCCTACTTGAAGAAGAATTTTCGTGAGGGCAAAAAGACGGCACGGTACCCCACCAACACCGTCGGAGCCCAGCAATCCCGCCCGCAAAAAGCCACACCGCTGCGAAAGCGAGCAGCCGATTCGCCGCATGCCGCGCCCCCCGCGCGCCTTGAGCCTCCCGCCGCGTCGCAGCAAGCTCGGCCCGCAACCAGCCTCTCACAGGGTTCGCGCCGACAAGGCCGTCTAGCCATGAATCCGCGAGGTTTCGGCTTCGTGGCCACGGGCGACCAGGAAGACGTGTTTATTTCCCCAGGCGAGGTGGGCCCCGCGCTGCACGGGGATATTGTCGAAGTCGAAGTGCTCGGACGAAGCAGCCGTGGCCTGGATGGCAGGATCGCCGAGATCGTGCAGCGGCGTCGACCGGAAGTGGCGGGAACGCTGCGCCGACGCGGGAAGAGCGCCTGGCTTGAGCCCGACGACGGCCGCATCCGTGGACCCATCGTGCTCTGGGCAAAAGGGTTAACTGGTAAAGATGGCGATGCTGCCGTGGTGCGCATCGAAAGTTTCCCCAACTATGCCGACGAGAACCCGGAGGGAACACTGGTTGCCGTTCTCGGCGAGCCCGGCGATCCGAAGGCAGAAGTTGCCAAGATCTTGGTGCGCGAACAGGTCGAGGAAGAACACTCCGCCGAAGCGCATGCCGAGGCCCAGCAGCTCTCGGAAGAGCTAGCCCGCCAATCCCACCAAAATCGCCGAGATCTGCGCCAGATCCCGCTCCCCACCATCGATCCAAAAGACGCCCGCGATCACGACGACGCGCTGTGGGCAGAGGCGACGCCGGAAGGCTACCGCGTGTGGATCGCCATTGCGGATGTGAGCGAGTACGTGCGCCCAAGCTCTGCGCTGGATGCAGAGGCATCACTGCGTGGCTGCACCATCTATTTGCCAGATCGAGCGATACCCATGTTGCCGCGCGAACTGGCGGGCGATGCCTGTTCGCTGTTGCCCGATGTGGAGCGCCTGTGCCTTGCCGTGGTGGCCGATCTGGATCGGCAGGGCAAAGTTGCAAGCTTCGAAGTGGTGGAAGGGCGCATGCGCTCGGCTGCCAAGTTAACTTACGATGGCGTAGCGCGAACGCTGGGCTTGACGCTGCATGGCCCGCTGGATGCCGGCGCCGAGGCACTCAAGCCTGGGCTCGCTGTTCTGTATGAACTCTCGCAAAAGCTGCGTAAAATGCGCTTTCTGCGGGGGGCCCTGGGGCTCGATCTGCCGGAGGCCCAGGTGATTTTGGACGAGACCTCCAAGGTGCCGCTCGATGTGGTGCGCCGCGCCCAGGATCCAGGCGTTAAGATCGCGTACACGATCGTTGAGGAATTCATGCTGCTCGCGAATGAGCTGGTGGCGCGCTTTTTGGGTGAGCGAAAGTGCCCGGCCATTTACCGAGTGCATGCCAAGCCCGACGAAGAGAAGCTGGAACGCCTGGGCCTGATCGCGGAAGTGCTGGGCGTGAAGTTCGACATGGAGGCGATGCGAACGCCATTTGGTGTGAGCCAATGGCTGCTGCAAGTGCAGTCCCATGAGCGCCGTGCCGTGCTTGAGATGGCGTTGCTGCGAAGCCTGAAGCAGGCGGCGTATGACACCGTCAACGTGGGCCACTTTGGGCTGGCTTCCGACAGTTATCTGCATTTTACCTCCCCGATTCGTCGTTATCCTGACCTCTTAGTGCACCGCACCGTCAAACAATTGCTGCGCGGGAAACCCCCGAATACTTCCGACGAAGCGATCTCGGCCCTCAAGCTTTCGGCTGGGCTTTCGAGCACACGCGAACGCGCCGCGATGGACATCGAGCGCGAAGTGGTCGATCTGTATCGAGCACTGTTCATGCGCGATAAAGTCGGCGAGGTGTTCGAAGGCACCGTCACGGCTGTCGTGGGAAGCGGGGTTTACGTCACGTTGAAGGCCGTTTTCGTAGATGTGCTGATGCGTTACGAGTCGATCGGCCCTGACCACTACGAACTCGACGAGCATGAGCTCTCGGTCGTGGGTGCTCGCTCGGGAGATCGCGTCGCGCTCGGCGACACGCTGCACGTGGTTATCGAAGATGTGGCGTTGATGCGCAGAGCGGTGTTTGCGAGGCGCGTGCTCCCCGAGGGGTTGCTCGAGAAAATGCAGCAGGATTTTCCCGAGAATCCGGGCGGGGGGGGAG
>Ga0163154_10003185_pt1 | contig 23087 bp, 16 predicted proteins | sample OliLakLV19MP9P1_FD_148649 | JGI IMG/M metagenome (GOLD analysis project Ga0163154, IMG submission 148649) | Freshwater microbial mat bacterial communities from Lake Vanda, McMurdo Dry Valleys, Antarctica - Oligotrophic Lake LV.19.MP9.P1 | ecosystem: Environmental > Aquatic > Freshwater > Lake >... | reverse complement strand
TATTCTGCGCTGTCCGTAGCTATCTTTCAACGGCTCGCAAACACGGCTATTCCATGTTCTCCGCTTTGGTCGATGCTTTTTCCGCCTCGCCCTTCACCCCAATCCTGCTTCACCCCTGAGTAGTTACGACTCGAAAAGCTAGGCTTCTTTGTTTCTAGTGCAATTCTTGTGGCGCATCACCCCCGCGAATAAGCTCAAGAAGCTCATTCAGCGAAGATTGTTTAGAAAGACACGCCGCAGCCCCTGCTTGCAAGGCCGCTGCGGTCATTGGGCTGTAGTTGTCCAAACCCGTCAAGGCGATGATTCTAATCGACGGATCACGACGCGAGATAATACGGATCGCTTCCAGCCCATCCATTTCCGGCATCATCAAATCCATCAAGATAATATGCGGTTGGAGTTCAGAAGATAAGCGCACTGCCTCAAAACCGTTACTTGCCTCGCCTACAAGGGTGAGTTCTTTAAAGGGCTTCAAGGAGAAGGCTAATCCCTGCCGCACCATATAATGATCATCTACAATCATAATACGTTTTTCTGCTTTTGCAGTCATCAAATTCCTTGCGCGGACACCCCTGCCTTTAGGCATGGGGAGGAAGCGCAAGTTCTCCTTTCGGACTAAGCGCTTTCGCGCTAAAATACGGGCTGTGGGAAATACGAAGACACTGTTGTGTTGTGCCACGCAGACCCGGTTTGCCCCCACACTTGCACACAGCGGCTTGCCGCTGGCGGAACGTATGAGGTTGGAGACTAAGGTGCTTTGTCGGCATCGCCGTGTACTCCGTAAAACGTTCAACGGTCACCACTTGACTCGCGCTGGTACTTCGGTATGCGGCGGGCATCAGTCAATGTGCCATACGCGGTGGGTGAATTGTCTTCGGACACCCCAACTGCAAGCCCCTAGCTTTAGCTATGGGGTTGTTGACTAACGATCTATACCTTGTATCAACAGCTTAAGGAACCTGAGTTTCGGACAGTGTTTTCATTCTATCCCCACCCCTAAATCCCCTCCCCACTTCGTAGAGAGGGGACTTAAAGAACCATTGTGAACCGTTTTTCTCCCCTTCTCCATGCAATGGAGAAGGGGTCGGGGGATGAGGACATCATAAAAGTTAATCAAAGTGCGCTATCCAAAACTGAGCTTAAGGATATTCACAGTAAACGCAAGCTAAAACGAGCTTCGGCACGACTTCCCTGGCATTTAGGCGATATACGCTTGAATCATTTTTAGGAGGGCAGATAGGTTAAATGGCTTCATCAGCACACGACCCTCAAACTCCTTAGGCAGCGATTTGAGGTCAGTTGCCGCCGTCATCAATAGAAATGGAATGTTTTCGGTATCAACGTTGCCTTTTAGCGCTTCAGCAACACCAAAACCATTCAAAAAAGGCAGATTGATATCGCTCAAAACAAGATCAGGATGATGTTTGCACGCTAGGTCAACCCCTCTTAAACCATCCTCTGCCTGTAAGGAGTTATACCCTTCCAAAGAGAGAACTTCTGCAATATCGCCGCGTAAATCGTCGCTATCTTCGATGATGAGAATTGTGATCACAGTAATACCTTAAACCTAATCTTATTCTAAGCATATATTCAATTAGATTTCTAAGCTATTGGGCAATAGAGGAGTTTTTTTCCTATTCTAGTGGACTGGTCATGTGACCAGTTTATATTGATGGGCGATGGAAGCGGCTTCGGTGCGGCTGGTCGCGCCCAATTTGCCGAGGATGCTGCTAACGTGGAACTTAATCGTGGAGCGGCTGATCGTTAGGCGTTCCGCGATTTGCGTATTATTCAGGCCTTGTACGACTAACTCTAGCACTTCGAGTTCGCGCACACTCAAATTAAAATCAGTGGCGGTGCGCCGTGTTTTAGATTGAATGAGCATCCGTGTCGCTTCGACGGAGAGGACGGGTGTTCCGCTGTGTGCGGTACGAATCGACATCGCTAAATCATTGATGGAAATGTCTTTAAATAGGTAGCCAATCGCCCCCGCTTCTAAGGCGGCTTGCACAAGTTGTTTATCGTCGGTGAAGCTGGTCAGCGCGATAATGTTAATTTCGGGATGTTCCTGGCGGATTGACCGAATGGCGGTCACGCCGTCTATCAAGGGCATCTTCATATCCATAAGAATCACATCAGGGCGCATCTTGCCACACAGGTCAATGGCTTCCTGTCCGTTGGCGGCCTCACCGACAAATTCTAAGTCGGGAAAGGCTTTTAAAAACATCGCAAACCCCTGCCGGATCACTTGATGATCGTCTACAATCATCACTCGAATGAGAGGCGTATCATTTATTTCAGTCATTATTATATTGCCTTGTCCATATAGATGAAATGTGGGTGCCATGTCCAGCCTCGCTTTTAATTTTAAGCGTGATCTGCGCCCCCTCAGTACGTTCTCTCATAATTCGTAAGCCAAGATTTGCTGACGAAACAGTATTAGGATCAAAGCCAATGCCATTATCCAACACGTCTAATCTGATTTGGTTGGTGCCAAATTGTAGGGTAAGGCGAATCGATGTCGCACGGGCATGTTTGATGACATTATTTAATGCCTCTTGTGCAATGCGATAAAAACACACCCGCGTATCGGCTGGCATGGAGTGTTCGCTGCCGTCCACGAAAAATTCAACCCGGGCTTGGGTATGTTTTCTGAAACCATTTACGAGATGCGTCAACAGTACGGTTAAATCGGTTTCTAACAACGCGGAGGGACGCAGCTCAACCAGCAGCGTCCGCATCTCCGACAATGCCCCTTTCGTCAGGCGGGCAAGCTGCCCCAACCCTGCTTTTACCTCATCACGATCCACATCAAATAGTAAAGGCAGTGTTTCCGCAATGACATTCGCAGAAAAGAGTGTCTGGCTGACGGCATCGTGTAAATCACGAGCGAGTCGCTGCCGTTCTCGCACGATAGCTAATTCTTGGGCTTGCTCATAAGCGCGGGCATTATTGATGGCGATAGCCGCTTGATTAGCAAATACCTTCAGACGTTCCGCCTCATGCTCGGTAAAGAAATTCGCCTGTTTTGATTCCAGATTAATAAAACCAATGACGTTTTCATTGAGCAAAATCGGCACCCCTAAATAAGATTGTATCTCAAATGCCAGTAAAATCGGCTGCCATCCGGCATACTCTGCCGTGTTCGGAATGAGAAGCGGTTGATGCGTTTCCAGCATATGCCGCAGATTGGGTGTTTTAAGTACGGGATAGCGCGAACCGCTCACTAGGCTTGCTTGTTCAGGGGTATACCCATGCACACCCACCACCCGCATAAAGGCTTTGTCGACCAAGGCGATATTGGCATACTCATGCGGGATAATTCGCTCGATGTTATTTAAAAGATTTTCCAACACTTCATCAAAATCTAAAGTGCTGTTGAGTATGGCGAGTGAATCGAGCAGTGTTTCTGCAAAGCGGCGCTGTTCGCGTTCAGACTCGAAGGCGCGGACACTTTCGCTAATATCACGGGCGTTAATGACGACAGCTTCAATCCCCGACTGTGCCAATAAATTTGTCCCAACCCCTTGCAGCCACACCCAATGCCCTTTGGCATGAAGCAACCGACAAGTCATAACCCGCGTGATCGCTGGTTGGCTGATGAGCAAATTAAAGAAATCGCTCATGATAAGTAGGTCGTCAGGATGAACCAGATTGGCAAGCTGCTGCGAGGCGACATCCCCTACAAACGCGGTGTCTGGATAGCCTGTAATGCGGATTGATGAGGGACTGATATACGTGATGTTCCCTGCTATATCCACTAGCAAAATTAAGTCATAGCTGTTCTCGATTAATGCTCGAAACCGCCATGAACTTTCTAGTAAGGACTGCTGCATCCGTTTGTTGACCGTTACATCGCGTGTCGAGCTTAATAACTGATACACTTGGCCTTCATCGTTCCAAATCGGCACGACATTGGCTTCCAGCCATACCGCCTCGCCTGTCTTTTTATAAGCACGATATTCCAGACGCGAGACGGTTTCACCCTTAAGAACACGCTCACTGGCGTGAAGAATCACCGGATGAAATTCAGGATCGACGATCTGACCGCGATCAGGGCTTTTTAAGTCCTCGAAAGTATGCCCAAGCAGACGTTCAAACGACGGACTGGCGTAAAGTAACGCTCCTCTTGTGTCCTGCAACGTCACAAAGTCGCTGGTGTTTTCGGCCAAAAGGCGATAGCGCTGTTCACTTTCGCGCATCGCATCTTCCGCCAACTTGCGTTCTGTGATATTGCGAGAAATCCCTACCAGTCCAATGACGCCATCCTGTTCGTCTTTAATCGGCATCTTCGTCGCAGAAAACCAGCGCGGCGTACCGTCTGGCAGCGGGTTATATTCAATCCGATCAATAATCGGCTCACCTGTTGCAAAAAGATGCTGTTCTTCGTTATAAAAAATTGACGCTAAATCCAACTGTTGGAAGTCGCTATCGGTTTTGCCAAGAACCTCGTCTGGAGAATTGCGCCCAAGCATACGCGCTTGTGACCGATTAACCCGTGTAAAACGCGAAGCCGTATCCTTAAAGTAAATCGTATCTGGGATGTTCTCCATCAAAGTAAGGAGTAGATTGCGCTCCGCCTTTAGCGCCTCTTCCGCCCGTTTGCGCTCGGTAATATCACGCACGACACTCTGGATATAAAGCGGCTTGCTGTTATCCTCTGTATCATAAATGATTTGAACATTCACTTCAGTCACAAAGGTTCTGCCATCTTTGCGGCGTAAAGTGCGCTCATAAACGGGCATTTTTTCTCCGGCAATAAGGCGCTTGAGGATAGCCATACTCTCTAAATATTCATTTTGAGCAACGGTATCCCCATAAGGCATACCGATCATTTCCTCCCTCGCATAACCGTGCATCTTTTGTGCTTGGGTGTTAACATTAAAAAACTTACCCTCTAAGTCAATCAGAAATACAGCATCGTTGGTCTGCTCAAATAAAGCCCGATAAAACTGCTCACTACGGCGCAGGGACTCTTCCGCTTGTTTGCGCTCGGTGATATCGAACCCCACGCACTGAATCTCGTTCACTACACCTTCACTATTTTGCAGGCCGACAAATTCCCACAATGTCCATATCAAGCCACCATCGGGGGTTGGTTTACGCAAAGTGACTTGGATGGGTTGATTTGGGTTTTCTATAGATTGAAAGACAGCAATGAAAAGTTTTTCATGATCCGCAGGATAAACCGTCCACAGTGAAGACGTACCAAGCATTTGCTCTGATGTCCCTCCAAATTTTTTTAACCACGCTGGGCTAACATAAGTGAAATTGCCATTCAGGTCGGTACGTATCATGTAAGCAGATTGCGTTTCCAGCAGTGAACGCAAACGCCCTTCACTCTGGCGCAGCGTTTCCTCAGCTTGTTTCTTTTCGGTAATATCCTGTAAGGCACCAATCATCTTGATAACACGCCCGTCCCTAGAACGGGCTGATCCGATGGCACGTACTTGAATCTCTTTCCCCCTCGCCGTGATTAAGGTCAGTTCAAGATCATACGCTTCGCCTGTTTCAAGCGCATTTCTGACCGCTTGTTCTAAAATTTGCGCTGACTCAGGTGTATAAAAAGTCAAGATATTTTGATACGTCGGTTCAAAATGCAGCGGCAGCTCATGGATACGATAAGTTTCTTCCGTCCATCTCACTTGCTGCGTCAAAAGATCAAATTCCCAGCCGCCGATCTTAGCAAGATGGCCTATATCACGCAAAAAGTGCTGGCTTTTATACAGGGCTTCTTCAATCTTTTTGCGGTGTGTGATATCGCGGGAAACCGTAATCGCATCGACAAAAGCGAACTGATTATCCCGAATCACCCGTGTGATGCTTTCTAACCATTTAACTTCGCCCGATTTCGTCATGATGCGGTATTCATAACGAATCGGCTCATGGGTTTGTTTCATCTGTGTTTGAAGGGCTTGCATGGTAGAGGAATCATCAGGATGGAGGAGTGTCCATGCTGGATTTTGCAATCGTTCCTCAGCCGTATACCCTGTTATCGCTTTGACGGAAGGCGTTGTGTAAATAATCCACCCGTCACTGTCGGTCAACGACACAACATCCTGATTGTATTCGGCGATCAACCGATATTGGAACTCACTTTCACGCAGTTTGGCTTCTGCCTGCCAACGCTGCGAGACATCCACGAGCGTTGCAAGCCAAGCAGGCCGCTCATCGAACTCCGTCAGCGATGCCGAAAATTCAGCGGTTAACACTTGACCATTAGCGGCTTGAAGTTTGATCTCGACCCCGCGCAAAGGCTGGCTGGCGACATCCCAATCTTGGAGTAAATGATACGAATCTGGATGCGTAAGCGCATTTAATGTCATGCCTTGCATCTCTGCGGCAGTATAGCTGAAAAGCCATTGCGCGGCAGTATTAGAAAAAATAACTTTGTTCTCTTGAAAGATGACTACAGCCGCCGCAACGGCATCAAGGACGGTCTTAATAGCAGCGGTAAAGTGGGGCATAACGAAGATTCCCGCAGTTAACTAACACAGATGTTTCGTGCATATTCTAGCAGGTTTAAGTTCGTCATGAGAAAAAGTATTTTTACTTTTAGCAAGACATAACTTTTTTTATAGAAAAATATTACTTTTTTCGGGCAATCCCAATTTGATTCACGCCGAGACTCAGCGGGGTTAACGTCGTGCGGGTGACGACCTGTGCGAAGGCTGGCAGCCCAAACATCCCGAACTGCACCACTTTGGGGATGACGGGAAAGTACGGCACATCCCATAAGCCATCTCCGAACTGCTTAATCATGGTAAAGCCAGCCGCCTCGCACCACTCCCGCCACTGCGCGGGGGGATGGACGTTGATGTGTGTTTTATCTTTGCCAATCGCGTCATTTTCGCGGTCTTTAAAACGGCGGAAGGCATAATCGGGATGCGGAGTCGCAAACAGCCACACGCCACCCGGCTTGAGCAAGCGATTGACCTGCCGAATCGTCTCCGCTGGATCGGGCAGATGTTCGACCAAATGCAGCGCCACAACCGCGCTAAACGTCCCGGCCTCAAATTGATTAATTTCGCCCACGTCCATTTGATAGGCTTCGGCTTTGGGCGCGTTGATCTTCGTCTGCTCGACACTGTAATCAATCAGATCAATGCCCACGCACTGAAAATCATCTTGCAGCAGACCAAGCAAATGGCCTAACCCGCAGCCAAGTTCCAACAACTTGCCGTGATCGTGCGGGGCATACCGTTGAACGAGCGCCGCATAATAGCGCCGCGCAAACCAATACATGCTATAGCGCCCCAACCCGCGATCAGCATAATTCCATTTTTCAAAATACTCGCGGGTGTAATGCTGTTTGTAGTCGTCAGGCATAGTTTTTTAGAAGTTGAAAGTGACAAGTAGCGAATAGAAATCCACTTCAACTTTCCGCTTACAACTTTTTCCTTTTCCTTTGGCTTTCAAATTTACAGGACTTTCGCTCACGCATTTACCCCACCCCTAAATCCCCTCTCCAAGTATTGGAGAGGGGGCCGGGGGGTGAGGTAAGCGAAAGTCCTGTTTATTAGAGACTTCACAGCGGTACAGGTGTTTCCGGTTCGGTGGTGACATCATACAGATCAAAACGCAAATCTGGCAGATGCAGCACCCCATAGGTGTGCGATGTGGCGCGGGCGCTCTTGAAGGTGTAGATCGACCCAGAATTAATCACGCAGCCATTCGCCACCCGAATATACATTGGTACATGGGTATGCCCCGTAATCAGCACATCGGTCTGCAAGGACTCTAACATCATATTCAGCAGCGTATCCGAGACATGATCCCGATACAACCCCCAGAGATTGTTACCCGGCTTGCCATGACACATAAAAAACTTTAGACCCTTATAAGAACCTCGCCAATCCAACGGTAAATTGTGGAGATACGTGGTGTTCTCTGGCGAGAGGCTGTAAACCCATTCATCATGATTGCCGCGTACAGTCGGGATATTGTGCTGGCGGAAGACTTCCACCACCCGATTTTGTTCGGGGCCGCGCCCGACCAAATCACCCGCACACAGGATTTGATCTACCCGATGATGATTTTCTAGCCGATCTAAAACTGTCTCTAGTGCCTTATAATCTCCATGAATATCCGATACAATTCCCAGTTTCATCCTTAAAATAACCTTGAGTGAGGGCATAAGTGGGTCTATTATAACCCCATCTGTCTTAAAATTCCCGACTCGAATGTTCCAAAAATCCACCCCGTTTATTTTGGTAAAATATTAGAGATTAAACGGTTGACCAAGTTTTGTGGCAAAAGTTGTCAGCTCATATTTTTTAGTAAGGACAATGATTTCCCCTTATAATTTTCTTTTGACTAAGAACTAATCATTGACGTTACGCAGCCGCCTCTGTTTCTGCCCTCACCCCCGACCCCTCTCCCTCAGGGCGAGGGGAGGCAAACGCACAGCGTATATCAAAGTCCTTCTCCATGAGGGAGAAGGATTTAGGATGAGGGCTAACTGCGTAACATCAGCTTCTAAATAATAAAGACCTACGAGTCTCATCAAAGTCTTACTCAGTGGAATGTGTTGTCTTGGAACGATTATGCTATGATATACTGACGATAACGTATTCGACCTAACCCAAAACGGCTTCGATGACAACCATTTTGCTGATTCGGCACGCCACCAATGACTTTGTGAAGACAGGCAAGTTAGCAGGCTGGACTCCCGAAGTCCACCTGAACGATGAAGGTAAGGCACAAGCACAAGCCCTCAGCATACGATTGGCAGATGCACCCCTTCACCATCTTTATGCGAGTCCCTTGGAGCGCACCATGGAAACCGCCGAAGCTGTCCGGCTGCATCATCCGCAGTTGCAGATTGAGCAAAATCCGACACTCGGCGAAGTGCGCTATGGCGATTGGGAAGGCATGAGCCTTTCTACCCTCCAAAAGCGTAAAATGTGGGAAGTCGTGCAGGAATATCCTTCACGGGCGGTCTTCCCGAATGGCGAAACAATGCGCGGCGTACAAGTGCGGGCGGTGGACGAAATCGAGCGATTAGTCATCAAGCATCCCCGTCACATGATCGCCATCGTCAGCCACGCAGATTTGATTAAAATGGTGTTAGCGCATTATCTAGGGATGCACTTGGATAATTTTCAACGGATTGTGGTGTCTCCTGCATCCATCAGCATCATTTCGCTGAGCCACAGCCGACCTTTCGTGGGTGTCATGAACGATACCGCGCATATCACCCAAATGGAACAAGAACGCAAGGCACAAAAAGCGGCTGAGGAACTTGCAAAACAATCCGAAAATCCGCAATCTGGCGATAATGAACTTACATCATCACAACAACCAGCGGAAGAAGCAGCGCGCTGAGGAAACGCACGTATGGCAAATGTAGAAATTGATTTGAACCCCGTAGATTTTGTTACGATTGGTACGATTGGCCCCAAGGGTAAGCGTGTTTTTTACCTGCAAGCCGGGTATCAAAAACAACTGATCTCGCTTATTGTCGAGAAAGAACAATCTTGGGCATTAAGCGAAGCCATCAAAGAACTCATCGACGACCTCGATGAACGCTATGAATCGCGCACGGAAGTCGATTTAACCAAAATCGATATGGATTTGCGTGAGCCGATTGAACCTGTCTTCCGGGTCTCCCAGATGGGTTTGGGCTATGACGAAGATCAGGATAAAATTGTCTTGGTCGCGCAGGAATTGGTCGTCGTGGATGCCGAAGAAGACGAAGAAATCGGTGTTATCGGTGATTCTGACCCGATGGAAATTAACCCCGGTGTCGTGCGCTTATGGTGCAGCCGCAACCAAATGCGTGCCTTAAGTTTGCAAGCGATGGAGATTGTTCGGTCTGGTCGTGCCGATCCCAAACAAAATGGACGACTGGTTTATTATTGGACTTAAACCTATGAGCGATAACCCAGCCGAAAACGACAACCAACCCAAATCCACCCCTGTAACGTTTGAACGAGCGCTTGAAGTCCTCGATAAAGGCCAACTTGATGTCGAACATGGCGCGATTCGGTGGAGTTCAAATTATACGTTTTTGATCTCCGCTGCCTACGAGGATGCGTCCATTATGGCGGTCTATAAGCCGCAGCGTGGCGAGCGCCCCTTATGGGATTTCCAGGATGGGTCATTATGCTATCGGGAACGGGCTTCTTTCCTCACGTCGCAAGCGCTCACATGGCAGCTTGTGCCGCCCACAGTCCTGCGTGAGGGGCCGCGTGGCTTAGGCTCGATTCAATATTTTGTCGATCATGACCCGGAATATAACTATTTCTCGTTTGATGAGTCGCTCCTGCCACAGCTCATGCGCTTGTGTATTTTTGATACGCTCGTGAATAACGCGGATCGCAAAGGCGGACACTGCCTCGTCGATAGCCAGAATCATCTGTGGGGCATCGATCACGGCTTGACGTTCCACACCGCCCACAAACTCCGCACCGTGATCTGGAATTTCGCCGGACAGCGCATCCCCGAATCGCTTTTAATCGATGTCGAGTGCCTGCAAAGGCAGCTTGAAGACCCCAAAAATGAATTTCGCTTGGCGCTATGCAGCCTCATTAGTGAGCAGGAACTCAATGCCCTTTTGTCGCGCACACGCCGCCTGATGAAGTCCAAACAATTCCCCGCTCCCGGCTCTGGCCCTAATTACCCCTGGCCGCCTGTCTAAGCATATAAATACGGAGAATATCTCTTGTAGGGGCGAGTCGTGCCTCCCCTCATGAATAAAAGTATTAATTTATTCCAACGGTATAACCCTGATTTCAATCAAAATGTGCCGTAAAAAGCCAAACCCCTAAATATCAACCCTTTACTGATACTACGTCTCACTATATTTAAGAAATGTTAAAAATTTAACATTCTCTTAAACTTGGCTTTGGATTGACATAATATGCTCATTATAATCTCCCAAGTGTCCATTTATTTTAGGGAGAGAAATACATGAATTCGCGTAAAAGCCTTGTAATTTTGTTTTTGCCAGTTTTAATGTTGGTGTTTTCACTGGGGATGTTGGCGCAGGACGAAGAAGAATCCTTCAGCCTGACCATCATGCACACCAACGACACCCATTCCTACCATGAGCCAGATGGCGACGGCAACGGCGGCGTAGCGCGTCAGGCAACGGTTGTGAAAGAAATTCGCGCCGAAGTCGAAAACAGTGTCTTATTGGATGCAGGCGATCGCTTTACCGGCACCCTCTATCACACTACCTACGTCGGGCAAGATCAAGTGCAGATCATGAATCTGCTCGGCTACGATGCCATGACCCTGGGCAATCATGAATTTGATAACGGTGATGAAATCTTGGCGGCTTTCATCGAAGGTTTAGGTTTTCCTGTTGTGTCTACCAATATTGATTTTAGCGGCTCAGATTTGCTGGTGGAAGCCACCGTGCCGTATGCCATTCTGGAAGTGGGCGGTCAACAGATCGGCATCATCGGCCTGACGACAGCCGATACCCCCATCATCGCCAACCCGGGCGATGAACTGGTCTTTAGCGACGATTACGCGACAGTGGCTAACGAGGCTGCTGCGGAACTGACCGAGCAAGGCGTGAACAAAATCATTTTGGTTACACATGTCGGCTACGGCGTTTACGAAGAACTCATCCCCGACCTCGAAAATATCGACGTTGTGGTCGATGGTCATAGCCACACACTGTTCAGCAATGCCTTCACTGGCTCAATCGGCGGCGCACGTTCCAGCGGTGAGTATCCCCAGGAATTCGCTGATGCCACAGGCAGTACAGTTTATTATGTACAGGCTGGGCAATATACCAAATATCTAGGTCGTCTTGATGTGGAATTCGATGCCGCTGGTGTCGTAACAAGCGCTGGCGGGGATGTCATCCTGCTCTCGCCCTACATCGAGCCGGATTTAGAAGCGTCGGTCTTGATTGCTGAACTCAGCGTCCCGGTACAAGCCCTGCGTGATACCCCCATCAACGCAGAAACCAGCGTTTTCCTGATGGGTCAGCGTAATGTCTGCCGCGTTGAAGAATGCACCCTCGGCAACTTGATCGCCGACGCACTCCGCGCAGAAACCGGCGCACAAATCGCCATCGTCAATGCAGGCGGCATCCGCTCTGACATCGAAGAGGGCGATATTACGCTCGGTGAAGTGCTGACGGTTCAGCCTTTCGGCAACACCACCAGCACCTTCAGCGCAACAGGCGCGGATATTGTCGCCGCACTGGAAAATGGTGTGTCTACCATTGTTGTTGAAGATGGCGTTGTCGCCCGTGCCGACCTGAGTGGTCGCTTCCCACAGGTTTCGGGCATCCGCTACAGCTTTGACCCGAACTTAGAAGCAGGCAGCCGCATCGTTGGCGTAGATGTTCAAGCCGAAGACGGCACCTTCAGCCCGATTGACCTCGAAGCCACCTACACCGTCGTGACCAATAACTTCGTCCGCAACGGTGGCGATGGTTACAGCATCTTCGCGGAAAACGCGGTTGATCCGTATGACTTTGGTCGCGTCGATTATGAAGTGCTGGCGGATTATCTAGCTGCCAACACCCCGGTTGCGCCAGAAGTCGAAGGCCGCATCACCATGGTGAACGCAACCGTCGCCCCGCTGGAGTAAGCGACAATAAATATCCCTTTGTAGGGGCAAGGCGTGCCTTGCTCCTACGCCGATAAATTTTATAAAACACAAACGCCGGGGCAATTTCACCCGGCTTTTTGTTACAATCACACGGTTTGTATTAAAATGAATACTGAATAGATGAAAACTAAAATTCACGGCGGGGGGTGAGCCTTGTCCAGCCAGCAAGCACAAGAATTATTAGACCGGGGTATCGAAGCAGCCAAAGCAGGGCGCAAAGACGATGCGCGTAAACTGCTGCAAGGGTCGCTGCGGCTCAATCAACAAAGTGATACCGCGTGGTTGTGGCTGGCGAGCGTCGCCAACGATAAACGCGAGCGTTTGCTTTGCCTACAAAAAGTGTTAGAGATTAACCCCAACAACGAAATGGGCATTAAAGCGATTAAGGCGCTTGGCATCGAACCAGAGCAGCTTCTTACGCCGCCTGCCAAAACCGCCGCACCGCCTTCGGAAATTCCGCCAGCGCCGTCTGCGCCACGCCCAGCACCCGCCGCGCCCAAACCTGCTCCCACACCGCAGCCTTCCACGCGGGAAGCATTAGTCGAGCCTATTGCTATGCCGCGCCAGAGTCGGACGGAAGCGCCGGAAGACCTCGCGCAGCAAATCGTCGATGATTATCTCGCGCCGTTGGATTCAGGTAATGTGGTCTGGACGCGCAAAACACGGCGGCGGGCGGGCGAAAGCGAAATTGTGATCTGGCGTTTACAAGTCGCCGCTGTTATCACGGCGATTCTGCTCGTTATAGGCGGTGTCGCTATCTACGGCTTCCTGAACAGCCCCCAAATTCAATTGATCGTCTTGGGCGCATCGGAAACACCGCGTCCGCCCACGCGCACAGCAACCAACACGCCAACCAATACACCGGGCTTTACGCCGACTCCTTCGCCCACCCGCGATACAACTGCGCTGCCCACTTTTACGGTCACGCCGACGATTGACTCCTTCATCCGGGCGGGGCCGCGTGATCTGCGGCAGGCGACGCTCACGCCTACCCGCATCTATCCCGCGCCACCAGGGAATCTCATCAGCACCGCCGCTGTTGCCGTCGCTAACGGCGATTATGCGCCGGTTATCCCGCTGATGGGGACGGCACAAGCCCAATTGGGGAACGAGTTCGAGCCGAATCCCTTTTATTATCAAGCGATTGCCTACGCCCGTGACGGACAAGCTGAAGCTGGCCTAAATGTCCTGACGGAAGCACAATCGCGCCTCGCGAATTTGCAAGGAGTCCGGCAGGAAGATGTGCCACGTTTTAGCGCCCTCATCGCCGCCGGATTTGGTGAGGTTTATTTGCAACAGGCGCGAGACTCCTTAGAAGGTAACAATATCCAAGTCGCTGGCGATCAAATCCAAGTGGCACAAAATACCGTCCAAACCGCGATTGAGGGCGACCCCCTCTTAGTCAGAAATTATTTATTGCTGGCGGAGTCCTTCCGATTACAAGGCGATTATGTTGGCGCTATTGAAGCCCTCGATTCCGGCTTGGCGCTCACGGAACTCAGTACCGATCTCAATCTGATCGTCGCCAAAGCGGAAACTTATCTGGAGGAAGGCCGCAGCTTCCAACGTCAGAACAATGTCGATCAAGCGCGAACCAGTTATGGCGCGGCGGCATGGCAAGCCTATCTCGCGCTTTACATTAATCCGCGAACAGCCCGCGCCCACAGCATCCAAGTTGAAACCGCGCTGGCCTTAGATGACCCCGGTCTAGCCGTGATTCAAAGTCAGGCCTATTTATTCTTTTTCCCGGATAGTGCCGAAGCCTACAAACTGCTCGGCGATGCCCGCACCCGTGAAGGCAACCTCGAATTGGCCTTAGATGCCTATACACGGGCGATTGACGGTCAGCAGAGCGCCAGCGTAACCGAAGCAGCCCTCATCGCCCGCGCCCAACTTTACAGCCAGCAAAATCGCCCTCGTTTCGCCGTGCGCGATTTAACAGCTGCAATTGACCTCGACGATAAGCCCACCACCCGCGCTTTACGGATGCAAGCGGCTTATGAAGCCAAAAATTATGCTATCGCTGGCGCGGATGCCGAGTCCTTATTGGGCAGCGGCGTGCTGACTGATGACGAAACCGAACTCATGCAAGCGCGGGTGTTGATAGATCGAGCGGATGAATCCGATACCGATGCCTATACACAGGCGCTCACACTACTGGCGAATGTGGGGGATGAACTGCCTGCCGCGCTTATTCCGACGGCGAATGAGTATCGCGCCCGTGTATTGTATGGATTGGGACAGTATGACGATGCGTTAAACGCGGTCAATTTAGCCCTTTCAGTCGAAACAGGCGGACGGCATTATTTACGCGGCTTGATCTTCGAGGCATTAAGTGATTTCGACGGCGCAATCGCGGAATTTAACTGGGTGCTGACGTGGAGTCAGGTTTATCCTTACCCCTTTACCGAAGATGCGCGAACTGGCATTGATCGCGTTCAAGCAACAATCGCCGAACTCAACCGCCAAGCGACGGCGACATCCCGTTCAGCGACACAATCCGCCATCGGCGCGACGGCGACTCGCAGCGCACAAGGCACAGCCACCGTTCAGGCAGCGACAGAATCCGCAGGCGCAACAGCCACCTTCCGCGCCCTGCCGACTCCTACGCCTACACCGTCGGGGAGTTAAATTCGACCTTTGAAAATAAACTTCGCCCCATGCGGAATGACGCCCCTCTCCAACTTGGAGAGGGGTTGGGGGTGAGGTAAATAAAAGAAAGCCCTACCCATTTCCCAATGACGACACACGATTGGATCACCCAAGCCAAAAAACGCGGACTCGGCAGCGCGATAGAAACCGCGTTAGATATTTTTGCACCGCTAGGGCCATTGGGCGCACAACTCCTGTGGATCACCCAGCCTGCCTTCCGTCTCATCGGCGGAATAAGCGCGGCGCAAACCGTCCATGCGTTGGCGGAATCGCTGGAAACCCCGGAGGGAATCGCCGCCCTACGCGCCCAATTACACGATGGGGAAGGTTAAATTTTCTTCCGCTACCCTACCCAATATTTTTGCCATTCGCATGAATTTAAAAACAATTTATAGAAAACAAAGCGCGGAAGTAAAAATCTTGCTAGAATTACTCTGTGCAATTATAGGCATATAAACATTTGCCAGATCGAGACTAGGTTTTTTTATGGATACCACCGTCTCCAGCCTGAGTATTATCGTCATCGTCCTGACGCTGGCGGTCATCGCCGTTATCTCGCCGATTATCCGCAAGCGGCGCAATCTCATTACGCTGCGTCCTATCGCGGCTTATGAGGCGCTGCCGTCTTTCGTGGGGCGTTCCATCGAGTCCAGCCGTCCGCTGCATATTTCGCTCGGCAGCGCGGGAATCGGTGGTGAAAGCACGTTGCTTGCTATCGCCAGCGCGGAATTGGCCTATCAAGTGGTGCAGCAGGCCGCCATTGGTGATGCGCCGCCCATCTTAACGCTTACCTCCGCCAGCGCCTTCCCATTAGGGCAGGATACGCTGCGCCGCGCTTATCAGTCACGCGGTTTAGTCGAGCGTTACAGCGCCAGCGAAGTCCGTTGGTATCCGGCAGGGACGCGCTCATTAGCTTTCGCTGCCGCCATCACCGCTTTACAGGGGGATGATGAAATCAGCGCGAACATCTTCGCCGGAAGTTATGGCGCGGAATTGGCGCTTATGCTCGATTCCGCCGCCCGACGCAAGCAGCCGACCATCGCTGTCAGCGATCAACTGGAAGGGCAAGCCGTCGCCTTCGCGCTGGCGGATGAGCCTTTAATCGGTGAAGAAATTTTCGCGGCAGGCAGTTATTTGGAACGCGGCGCGGTGCAGCTTGCCGAAGCCATCACGATGGATTTACTCCGTTGGCTGCTGATTCTAGCGATGCTCGCGGCCTTTATCATTGGCATACTCAATAACGGTGGAGGCTGACGTGCAGCTCAGATTAGGCGCGGCGGTAACAACCGCCATCACCATCGCAGTCGGTCTCGTGACCGTCCTCGGCCTGCTTTTAGGCGACGGCTTAGGGCCACTTTCGCAACTTGCCCCCATTACGGGCAGCATCACGGACGCATTCTTGCAACTCGTGACGATCACCCTCGCGCTGACCATCCTTATCGGCGTGGTCAATTTGCTGAGTGTGCATCTAGGGCGCGTTTTCGGGCGCAGAAAAGGCGCGGTCTACAGCGTTGTCTTACTCCTCAGTTTTGCGCTGGTGATCGCGACCTATATTGTTGACCGCGACACCAGTATGATTTTATTAGAAACGGTGCAAATATCCGTCGAATCGGCTTTAGCGGGACTATTGTTATTCGTACTGGTCGTTGGAGCCAGTCGGATGCTGCGTCGCCGCATGTCGTGGACGGGACTCTGGTTCGTGGTGGTGCTGCTGATCGTCTTGATTGGTGCGCTGCCGCTGACAGGATTAAGTGCTTTTGCGGATGCCCGTGATTGGCTGCTGGCGGTTCCCGTCAGTGCCGGGGCGCGGGGGATACTTTTAGGAATTGCGCTGGCGACGATTGTGACCGGAGTCCGTGTACTCATCGGTCAGGATCGTTCTTACCGGGAATAGATTAGGTGGGCGCGATGAGCGACGATTTTGATAAAGATGACCTCGACTGGCTGCGAGACACCGACGACGACTCCGATCAGCCCGGCGATGACGATAAACTTGCTTTTGATTGGCAAGGCGATAAAAAAGCCGATTCCTCCGGGAAGTCCGGCAGTCTTGGCGTAACGGGCGAACTCAGTTGGCTGCAAGAACACGAAGACGCGGCAGGCGGAACGAAAAAATCGGGCGATGATGAGTCCTTCGACTGGATGACTCAGGGAGACGCATCCACGCCGCAGCAGTCCGGCAAAAGCGGTGTGACCGGGCAGTTAAGCTGGCTGCAACCCGAAGAAGCCGCAAAAAGCGATACGCCGCAGGATGAAGCCCGTTCACTTTTCGAGTCACAACTTGAAGATGTGCTTAAGGATGAGCAAATTATCCTTCCGCCATCCCGCACGCCACAACCGCCCATTTTAGCCTCGTTATTTGATGACGACGACTCTGATGAGCCTGAATCAGATGAAGCAATGGGAGAACTCCCCCCTTGGATGCAGGGTATGACGGACGATCTCACTGAAGACGAGGAAGTGGATTTATCGGTCTTTGATGAATCCGCCGCCGCGCAGGCCGACATGCCCGATTGGATGCGTGGTGCAGTCGCCGAAGACGATGATGAAGATGAGCATGAACCCGCCGCAGTTACAGCATCAGTCCCCATCAATCTTCCTGATTGGATGCGCGGCGCAATTGCTGAAGACGACGATGAACAATCCACCTTTGAACAAGCCGCGTCCAATGATGACGCGATGCCCGATTGGATGCGCGGCGCGATTGCTGAAGAAGACAGAGCGCCTACTGCTGTCCGCGCCCAACAGATCGACGATGACGACGACGACGTTGTGCCCAGTTGGATGCGCGATGCCACCCTTGATGATGAAGAAGACGAGGATGAAGCTCTAGCCGTCAGTGCATCGGCTGATGACTCGATGCCCGATTGGATGCGGAGCGCCGATCTTGAACCTGTAGCCGCGCAAGCAAGTTATGACGACGGCGACAGCGAAGACGATCTGGACGCGATTCCCGATTGGCTTATGGGCGCAGCGCCAGCAGAATTAGAAGACGACGAACCCGACTTCGCCTCATCACCCGATTTTGATCTCGACAGCCTTTTCGGTGACTCTGATGATCTGCCAGAACCCGCTTTCGCCACTTTTGCTGATGACGAAAACGACGATTTTGATTTACTCGGTCAGTTGACCGAAGGCGCTGATGACTTCGATTTCTTAGGCGAACTCAGCGCAGCAGGCGACTCCGAGGATGCAGCCGAAGATGATTTCGCCGCCCTCTTTGCCGATATACCACAATCCACCGCCGTCGCTGATGAACTTGATTTCGCCGAATTCGTTGACGACCTTGATGAAGATGAAGACGCGCAGCCGATAGCCGTCGATGACTTCGACTTCCTCACGCAGCTCAATGCGGAAGAACCAGAAGATGATTTCGCCGCCTTCCTATTGGATGATCCAGAGCCTATTGCCGCCACCGCCGCCGATTTCTTCCTCTTAGATCAAGAGGATGACGACTCGGCGCAGAATGACGATATGGACATTGACGCGCTGCTCGGTCTTGGCAATTTCCCCCAACCCACGCAAGCCGAGTCCGCCGCTGACGATTTCTTAAGCTGGTTCGAGCAGCAAAACCAGCCTTCGCCCATCGCCTCCGCCGCTGAAGGGGACGATATGGCGTGGCTGCAAGATGTCGAAATTGGCGATGATTTTACGCTGGCCTTAGATGACAGCGACGACGGGGACTTACTCCCCGCTGACGACGACTTCCTAGCGGATTTCGGCATTGATGCACCTGCCCCGTTAACGCGCACTAAAGTCGCCATCGATACCAGCTTTACCGACCTCGACAGCTTCCTCGCCTCGATTGATACAGGCGAATTCGCGGCTGCCCAAGAAGATGATGGTCTACTGGAAGCCGATGTCGATCTTGACCTGGACAGCATGTTCAGCGATCTGGGCGAAGCCGGCAAACAAAGTGCTACATCCCGCCCCCTCGCGCCAGCAGATGCGCCCGATTGGTTAGCGGGACTGTCGGTTTCTGTGGGGGAAGCGCTCTCGGCGGCCTCCATCGTCCGCAAGCAAAAAGACCGTCCGCTGGAAGAACTGCCAGATCGCCTTAAAGCCTTGCACGAGCGCGGTCTTGATCTTCCCGCTGCTGGAGAAGCCAGCGTCGGCATTCTCCCCATCGGCAGAGATACCCTTCCCACCGTGCGCGTCGATTCCTCTACTCTCGGCATCCCCGGCGCAGCCATCCTGACGGAAAACCAACTCACCCGCTCCACTTTACTGCAATCTATCGTCGGCAGCCGAAGTGAAGCAGCTCCCGCCGCCGCACCTACCCGCCGCGCTGTACGTCTGCCGCTGGAACGCCTCCTCATTGTGGCGTTACTCGCTTTAGCCGTGATTTTGCCGTTCTTTGTGGATTCACTCCAAATTGGTGAGCTGCCGCCGCCGCTGTTCACGGCAGGGACACGCCAGCAGGCTTTCTTCGATACCGTCAATACTCTCGATGGTGATTATGTGCTGGTCGCGGCGGAATACGCCCCGACAGGCGCGGCGGAACTCGACGAGGCGACGGAAGCCGTCCTACGCCATTTACTCGCACGCGGACTCAAACCCGTGATCGTCGGCGGAAATCCCGCTGGGTTGCTCCACGCAGGCAACATCGCAGACTCCATCGGAGACTCCATCGGAGACCCCATCGCTGGCGACTTTTTCCAGCGTAATCAGGATTACTACGTCGGGCGCTATCTTACCGGAGAAACCATCGGCTTACGTGCCTTTGCTGGGAACATTCGGAATTTTGTCGGCACGGACGTGCGCGGCGATTCTACCGGACTAACGCTTAACTCCCTTGATGATTTCGCCGCCATTATCGTCATCGCCGAGCGAGCCGACACGGTGCGCGGTTGGATGGAGCAGATCGCCCCGATCACCAGCACGCCGATGCTGGTCGTTACAGGTGCATCCGCCGCGACGCTAGTCGAGCCGTATCTGACTAATGCCTCCGGTTTACTCGTCGGCTACCAAGATGCCTATACCTATCGCTCAATGCTGGCTTCGCTCTTAGGCGGCATTATCCCCACCACACCGCAAAGCATCCCTGCGACGGAAGAAATCACGCCTGAGAGTACATCTGAAAGCATCGCGCCGACTCCGCAGCCGACTGCCGAAATCACGGCTCAACCCCTGACAGAAATTCCGGCGATTAACCCCACCGCGACGGAAGAAATCCAAGCTGCGGCGACTTCTACTTCTCCACCCACCGCAACCGAACCGCCCACTGCGACGGTCATTCCCTCCAATACGCCGACAGCAACCGCCACTGCGACTGCCACGCCCGAACCTGTGCAATTTGGCGTGGTCACGGCGAATCAACGCATTAACGTCCGCAGCGGCCCCAGCACGTCGGAAAGCGCTGTTACTTCGCTTGCGCCGGGAGATCGTGTACTGATTATCGGCCAGAATGAAGATGTATCGTGGTATCAAATCCGCACTGACGATGGCACGGAAGGCTGGGTAACGGCGACGCTGTTACGTATCGAACTTGGCGAAGCGCCGACTGCCACACCCGCCAGCAAACTGCGTCCGCGCAATGTGCCGCGCCAGCAAGAACCGACGGCGACACCCGAAATCACGCCGCTGCCCTTACCGCCCAACGAATCTGTTCTAGCGGAGATCACGCCCGAAGTGACGCTTCCCGCTGTGCCGGATGTGGCCTCGCTGCCCTTCAACCCCGATGCGGCGGCAGCCGTCGCCCTCATCGAAGATACGCCTTACCGCGATGAACGCTGGTATGGGATGACGCTCGGCATCGTCGCCGCTGTTGCCATTATTATTCTGGGCAATCTTGGCAGCTTATTTGCCGCTTTGCGCCGCTCGCTCGCTCGGAGGCGCAAATGAAAATGCTTCAATGCCTTAACCACCAAGTCACCAAGATCACCAAGAAGCGTTTTGGCATAAATCTTGGTGTCCTCCGTGTCTTGGTGGTTCAAATTTTCCACTTGTCACTTTTTTCTATTTCACTTTCTCCCAACCGGAGGTCGGCATGAACGCGCAAGACATCGGCCTGTGGGCGGGGTTCGTCCTCACGCTCATGGTGTTCAGCTATATGTTGGGCGATAACTTCCTCTACCGCCTCGCTGTGTATATCTTCGTCGGCCTCGCGGCGGGTTTTATCGCCATCGTCACGGTGGAAAGCGTCCTCGTCCCCTGGTTTAACGCCACCGTCAATTCTGGCGAAGTCGGGAGTGTGGTCTTTGGACTCGCGCCCGTGCTGTTGTTCGTCCTGCTGCTGTTTAAGACCAGTTCGCGCTTAGGACGCTTCGGGAATTTGGGAATCGCCTTCATCATCGGCGTTGGCGCGGCGGTTGCCCTTGTGGGCGCACTGACCGGAACGCTTCTCCCCCTCGCCCGTTCCACAGCGGCGGCAGGGCAAAACGTGGACGGCACAGATTTATTGAATGCCATTATATTGTTTATTGGCGTTGCCAGTTCGCTCATTTATTTTCAATATCTCGCCCGCACCTCAGCCGACGGCATTGTACGCCGCGCCCCCGCCATTCGCGCTATCGCCATCGTCGGGCAGGGCTTTATCGTCGCTGCATTAGGGGCGCTGTATGCCGCCGCCATCCTCACCAGCGTGACGATTTTTAGCGAGCGCGTGGCTTTTATCCTGACGCGCATTAACGGAGGCTAAATCAAGATGCCAGTGAGTTCCGTCTTAACGGCAGATTTCGGCAGCGTCCACACCCGCGTCGTCCTGATTGATGTGGTCGATGGGGTGTATCGTCTGGTGGCGCGGGGTGAAAGCCGCACGACAGACGGCTTTCCTGCTAATGATTTAGCCATCGGGTTAGATCGCGTCCTACGACAACTTACAGAAGCAACCGGACGGCGTTTTACGTCCGAAAATGGGCAAATCATCATGCCCGAACAGCCAGACCGCGCTGGAGTGGATACCTTTGTCGTTACATCCAGCGTAGGCCGTCCGCTCCGTTCGCTCGTTGTCGGCTTGATGCCGGATGTCAGCATCGCCAGCGCCTTACGTGCCGCCGCCGGAACGTATATCGAAACTAGCGCCATCCTCAGCCTGACCGATGGACGCAACGAGCAAGAACGCCTCAATGCCGTGCTGCTCGGTTTTCCTGATGTGATTTTTATCGTCGGTGGCACAGAAGACGGCGCACAATCTTCCCTCATGCAAATCATCCGCACGGTACGCTTGGCGGTTTCTTTGATGGAGCAGTTCCGCCGTCCCATCATCATCTATGCCGGAAACGGCGTTCTCGCGGAGGCCATCCAAAACCAGTTTGAAGACATCACTGATGTTTTTATCGCCGGAAATGTGCGCCCATCGCTGGAAGACGAAAATCTTGAATCCGCCCGTAACCAGTTGGCGCAGGCTTTTGATCGCTATGCGGAAACACGCAGCGCCAGCTTTACCGGAATCAGCGCTATGAGTACTTCCGGCGTACTGCCCACGCCGCAAAGTTATAACCTCGTCGTGGATTATCTCGGTCAGACACGCTCCGGCGGGATCGCGGCAGTCGATGTCGGCAGCGCCGCCAGCATCTTAGCCGTCTCGCTCAATGGACGCATCAACACCACCATCCGCACCGATCTCGGCCTCGGACACAACGCCCCCGCGCTGCTCGAAGCCGTCTCGCTGGAAGCCGTAAAAAGCTGGCTGCCATTTAATATCGCGGATAACGATCTACAAAATTATGTCGCCAACAAAGCGCTCCGTCCGGCGACTATTCCCGAAACGGTGCAAGACCTGCATATTGAACACGCCCTGCTCAAAGCTGGCATACAAACCATGATCGAAGCGGCGCGTCCGGCATGGAATGTCGGCTATGGCCCGCTCCCGTTAGCGCAGATCATCGGCGCGGGCGCGGCGCTCACGGGAACAG
>Ga0163154_10003183_pt1 | contig 23104 bp, 30 predicted proteins | sample OliLakLV19MP9P1_FD_148649 | JGI IMG/M metagenome (GOLD analysis project Ga0163154, IMG submission 148649) | Freshwater microbial mat bacterial communities from Lake Vanda, McMurdo Dry Valleys, Antarctica - Oligotrophic Lake LV.19.MP9.P1 | ecosystem: Environmental > Aquatic > Freshwater > Lake >... | reverse complement strand
ATATAAAGAAAGGAAAGAAGCTAATAATTGAGCTAGGGCAGATGCCTCCTAACGTGCTGACTCCTGAGGTGTTGGCCGGAAAGTTTAAACATAGCATACACGTAGCATTAGATGGCGGGCTGGTGGGGTTGAGGGCAGTGGGAGGGAATAAGGCGTATATGGGCAACACAGTGCTAGGGGGAGGAAAGAAGGTTACAGCATTAATAGGCAAAGGCGTCACATTTGATAGCGGGGGTATTAGCATCAAGGGAGGGGCTAACATGAAAGACATGAAGTTTGACATGTTAGGGGCTGCAACAGTGTTGGCTGTAGGGAATGCGTATATACAGAAGCCCTCTTCCACGCTGGCCATCTTGGCACCATGTGCAGAGAACACATTTCATGACGACACCTACAGGCCAGGTGATATTTTGTCCTACCCTGACGGCACTAGAGTTGAGATAGATAACACAGACGCTGAAGGTAGGCTTATATTAGCAGACGCAATTCTAAAGGTGAAAGGGGAAGCAGGGCTTATAATTACAATAGCGACACTAACTGGAGCCGCAGCAGCAGCAGTGGGGGAGGCAACAGCCGTGTTCTCCAACGATGATGAGCTGGCTGCGGAATTCTTGGCCGTTGCGGAAGCCGAGGGGGAACGGGCTTGGCGATTGCCTTTATGGAAAGAACACAGGGAAGCGATAGACGTGAAGTGGGAGAAAAAGAAAAAGGGCGACACCTCAGCTTTCATATCGAATTGTGTTCGGGGGTTTCCCGGAGCGTCAACAGCTGCAGCGTTCTTAGAGGTTTTCGTGGGGGATACACCTTGGCTGCATTTGGACATAGCAGGAAGTGCGTACAAGGATGGAGTTCCGACAGGAGCGATGCTGAAGAGTTTAGTGACATTTCTAAATGGTAGAGACTAAAGAGAAAGCCCCTTAAGTGGGGCTTTTTATTGTCAGCGGAAATGGCGTTTCATTCTATCTGGAAGAGAAGGATCAGTGTCATGTATGTATATGTCTTTCCCATTGAACATGGCAGCACTCTCTTTCTTAGATAGGAAGGGAAGGCACAGTTTATTAAATCGTTTAACAAACGCTTCTCTATAGTTGTCTAAATACAACTTCATATCCCCACCTTTACCGCTCATTCCACTACTAAAATCATGAAACATTATATAACTATCATCAGCGATGGTGAGATGGTCGCCACATAGTGCTAATAGTGCTCCCATGCTGTATGTAGGATAGGTTACTATGCAATGAATTGGACAGGGAACCGCTTGTATAGCATCAATAAGCTCCATTCCCACCGAGCAACATCCACCTGGAGTATTGAGCTTAACTATCAGACTGTCTTTCTCTTTTAATGTAGGTAGTAGTTTGAATATTGCGTCATAATCTTCGAATTCCTCAATTGCACCCTTGATTTCTATTGTCACGTTCCGTGTCACAACGTCATCATGATATATAGCCATTTTATTTTTGCTCATTTCTTTTCCCCTGTGGAATGTAAATATCGATAGACGGATTGTCTAACCATACCGAGTTCCTTGGCTGTGGCAGCTACATTGTAGCCATTGTTTGCCATCACTTTGCCCACCAACTCTCTAATCATATCCTTTAATGTGCCATTTTTAACGCTATACACAGCTTTCCCCTTGTATTTATGCTTTATTTCCACGCAATCCCCGATTTAATGTAGGATATTGTAGTCTGACTAACTCCAAACTTTCTTGCTAGGGAAGTGCCTGTTTCTCCCTTACGTAAAAGCATTTTAATGATGGTGACATCTTCGGCAGACAACTTGGAGTTAGTATGGTTCTCTCCTTTTAAGCTAACTTTTAGCCCTGTCTTATAAGCGTGGAGTATATTCTCTTTTGCTGAAACCATCTCGAGATTGGAAATATGATTGTTAAGTTTGTTCCCATCGATGTGGTTCACTTGAGGTTTCTCAAGGAAATCTGGTAGAAACGCTTCAGCCACAATCCTATGAACTGGTCTGCTTTTTCCGGCTAAGTTTACGTAATAATACCCAGCACCTACTAGATATGGCTTTAACTTTATACCATTAATATGAGAAAACACATTTCCGTTTTTATCGACGTTGTATCTTCCCTCAAGTCCTCTTATCTCTTTACACATTTCTGTTCTCCTTACCTTTACAATTTCTTTACACTTTATCCCCACACTTTTTCCAAATTGATGTTATAATTTAAACATGAAGAGAGAAAAGAAGAATGTTTATGTCCTAAGGCATAAATATATTATATCACTAGGGGAATATAATGTCAAAAATACGAGACATCAGAATGAGTTATTCTATAGATAGTGCGGAGTTTGAAGGACAAGTGAGGGACGTGACGGCTTACGAAGAGTTATGGACAGCAGTAATTAAGAGGGCATTAGAAGACGCCAATGGAGGCAACGTAGAGGAGAGAGCGGACGCAAGAGCATGGTTGAAAGAAGCACACTATAAAGAACTATGTGAAGTGCTAGGACTTAGTGGCAGTTACTTGTTAAGAATGGCCGGGATTTCTCTGGAAGAGAACTACATGGACGAAAAGAACTAGAGGAAGAGGAACTCTCTGGAAATACCGGAGAGGTACTCTCATTTCGCTTTGCTCATTCGGGGAGCACGAAGCGGTGTTCGCGGGATAGCCTACAAGCCCTTTTCTATAAGCTCAACGGGGCAGTGGTAATATATAGGAACACGTTGCTGTAGCTTTGGAGAAACCGTTGTTGCATATTCCCCTACATAACGCTACGCGTTCTTCCGGGGAATACATACAAGGGGTGTTATACGAACGCTACTAAGTAGTTAACTTCGTAGTTACTATATAGTTAATTCCCTTTAGTTGTAGTTCAAATGAAACCCTTAGTGGCATTATATCAGTGGTTTTAGAGTGTGTCAAGGGTAAAATGAAAATAATTATAAAGTTGTAAATAATAGTGGACAAGATAGGAATTCCCCACTATACTAATAGTAAGAGTAGGGAATCAATGAGGGGGAACAAAATGCTCACGTTAATCAAAGGGGGACTACACCCCGACAGAACAGACAAGCTAAAAGAGTTAGTCGACATAGACAGCTTAATAGAGCTAGCTGAGGAATTTGGTCTACCTCTTATGATAGTTAATGGCGAGATTTTGATTGAAGGTGAAGAAAGTACAGTTGTGTTCAGCATAGTATCAAAGAATAAGTGTCAGCTAGGGTATTACGGAGACAAAGCAGTTTACTAAATCTTTACACATTTCCCTAACACTTTTTCTAAACATAGGCTATAATTAAAGTAAGAGAAGGGATTAAGGGGAACGAAATGTGCACAAGCAGATTTGATTATAGACTTTCTGTACCGAACGTCTTAAGTGAAGAAGAGATTAGAAGAGAGTGGGAAGCACAAGAGGAAATTAAAGACATAAATGAATACATTAACAAAGAATACGAGTATGTTTATGCCATTCCCTTCAAGTTTCTAGGGTGGGCACGTAAATAAAGCTTGACAACACACATTAGTTCAACTATAATAAACGAAAGGGGAACAAAATGAACATAAGTGAAAGAGTGGTAGAGTATGCGGCAAGAAAAGAGGTTAAGGATGTCCTGGAATATGCACTAGCGAGTGGAGTAGCAGTGAGTCAGCTTGTAGACGGTACGAACATTTGGGAGTTTGAAGACGGCAGTAAGGTGGAAATAAACAGCCAAGGCGCATTTGCCATCAAATATGCAAGCTAACGGGGAAACATATGTGCCACATAATAGTAATACTATTTGCGTCAGTGACAATAGCCACAACCATCCTTGTACACACTTTATGGAGTATGACATGAAAAATGAGAATAAGAATAAGAGTAGAAAGGAGAAAGTAGTAGATGTAAAAGAGGTGTTGCAGCTGGCAGACATGTTCGGCTTAACTGTTGAGATGGCAGGCAATACAATAGTAGTAATAGGGGAAAAAGAAACTTTGGTATTTAATCTAATAGGGGAAAACAAATGTCAGTTAATTTAATCACAAGTCCAAAAGGCGAAATCCAATTCTTAGCTTTAAATCGTAAAGTGGCTAAGGACATGAAGCCGGACAGCGCCCAAGGGTATGCTATTCGATTGAAGTTTGATGGCACTACAGAAGAAGGTAAGGCGTTTAAGGATGTTATTTCTAAAATCAACCCTAACCTGATTGGAAGTAAGCATGTGGACGTAAAAGGCGAATACACTGTACGTGCATTCACGCAGTTCGAATTGTCTGTAGTAGATGCAGCAGGAAACGATATGGAAGAGAAGCCAAACTTCTATAAAGATTCCAAGGGTACAGCTCGTATGATTGTACAGCCCTACACCAAGAATGAACTTGGCGGTACAATTAATCTTATCGGCGTAGTAGTACACAGCCTAGAAGCGGGCGAAGCCACTTCAGAAGGCTCAACTGGAACATCTAGCCGTGATGACTTACGAGCAGCACTACAAGCAGCAATCAACGGTGTAACAAAAGACTAGAACAATGTAGGGAGACGAGAGATTTCTCGCCTCCCTTTTTTATTGGAGAATACAAAATGACACTAAAAAACTTCAAAGTTAGAAAAACCGAACGGAGTGTCATTACTAATTTTATAGAAACTCATCACTATTCACACTCAATAAATGGATGTATTAGTGACTATTGTTTCGCATTATACGATGAAGATGACAATATGGTGGGTGCCATGTTTTACGGAAGAATGGCGATGCATAATCAGTGGAAGAAGTTCGCAGAAGTTGCTACAGACGTGATTGAGCTAAGAAGGCTCGTCTGTATAGACGACACCCCAAAAAACACAGAATCATATTTCATTGGGGCAACGTTACGAATGATGAGGAAAGAGTGGAACCCAAACGGTGTTGTAGTCAGTTATGCAGATAAGGAATACGGACACTCAGGAATTATATATAAAGCTTCCAATTTCAAGCAGACAGCCATCACTGCAGGAGCGAAAGTTATAATATTTGAAGGAAAACGATACCACGACAAAGCCATTAGGACGAAATACAAAGGGGAATTAAAGCCGTTTGCTAAGAGGTTAAAGCTAGCTCTGGAAGAAGGTAGGGCAACATACAAACATACGGCAGGTAAGATAACATACATATACAAATTAGGGGAACACAAATGACAACGAGAGCGATAGATTTTGAGTCATATCTCATTGGAGAGAATGCTATATTTCCAAAGCCTGTTTGTGTGTCCTCTCATTCAGAAAATGGTAGTTTTCTATTCGTAGGCATGGTGGAAATGGAACAAAGGCTGAGGAAGTGGCTGAAGGACGATGTAATAATTGCGCACAACATGACCTTTGAATGCGGTATTATAGTGACGCACTTCCCTCACTTAGCCCTTCCCCTGTTTAAGGCTATTGAAGAAGGTAGAATCATTTGTACCATGATAAGAGAACAACACATTAACATCAACCGAGAGAAGCCACTCATGAGGATGGGGCTTTCCTATTTAGTTGATCATTATTTTAAAGTTGACATTTCGGAAACTAAGACGGCAGATAGTTGGAGAATGCGCTACAGTGAGCTGGATGGAATTAAGATGGAACACTGGCCAAAGGAAGCCATAGACTATGCGATAGATGATAGTGTTTGGGCATATAAGATTTATGAAAAGCAAATAGAAGTTGACACCCTGCTCTCTATGAAAAGCAGTGTCTACCTAAATCTAATGGCAGCTCAAGGGATGGGGATAAGCCAAGAACGTGTAATGACGTTAAAAAGGGAAGTTATGGACATTCTCACTCCTCATTACAACTATTTGATAGAGCACGGATTTTGCACCAAAGTTAAAGGAAAAGACATACCTAGAAAGAACATGAAGAAGCTAAAGGAACACATAGAAGTGAAGGACATGGATTTTATGTACACTGCTAAGGGGTCGATTTCAGTAACAGGTGAGGCTTTGGAATATTATCGAGGACAAGAGCCGGACGAAGTGTTGAAGCGATTTGCAGATATTGGGGTATATGAGAAGGTGCTGAGTGCTTTTGTTAGTAGAATGGAAGGAAATGACACAATGTATTCTTCCTATTCCACGGTCAAGAGCACCGGAAGGACGTCTTCATCTGGAAGCTCTTTCTACCCGTCTCTAAACATTCAACAACTACCTAGGGGAGTGGAAGGAGTTACATATGACTTACGTAATTGCTTTGTTCCCCCTAAGGGATTTAAGATATTAAGTATAGATTATGCAGGACTTGAGCTAAGTTCTACGGCACACCAGCTGTATAGTGTGTATGGAAAGAGCAAGATGAGGGATGTTGTGAATGGAGGGGATAGCCCGATCGACATGCATTCTGTATTAGCGGCGTATATACAGAAGATTAGTTATGAAGAATTTATATTAAGGAAGAAAGAGCTTAAACATGTCCGTACTTTAGCTAAGCCCATTAATCTAGGCTTTCCAGGGGGGCTAGGCTTTGATACGATGCGGAAGTTGCTGTACATGGCAGGCATTAAAACCAAGTTTAAAGTGTTGCATAAAGCGTCAAGAAAGGAAGACCTGGTTTATTTGTTATACAATCTGGATGCACCAGATTTACGAATAGCTAGATTGAATAAAGACGAGTGGGGTTTGGTGCAAGACGAGCTGGTGGAATTGAAGAGAATGTTCTTTAAGCTCTATCCAGAACTTGAAGACTTCTTGAAACACAAGCACAAAGACTATATAATGAAGGGAAGCACTAAATGGACGAAGAACGAATATGACGAATGGGAACTTGAGGACGTGTATAAGTATAAAGTTGGGAGCTTTGAAAGAAGCTGGTGTACATATACAGCGTTCTGTAATGGGTTCTTGATGCAGAGTCCTGCGGCTCAAGGGGCAAAGGCTGCGGTTAGTGAGGTGTATAGACAGTTTTATGGGAATAAAGACCTCATCCCTAAGGCCTTCATTCATGATGAGATTCTTTTTTATGTGAGGGAAAATAGGGAGGATTTAATTGAGAAAGCTGCCTACATAATGATAGACGAGATGCAGAAGGTTTTGAGTTCTGTGCGAATCACTGTAGAAGCTGCGTTGGGACATGAATGGACTAAATCTAATGAGTATTGGGATAAGAAATATTGGAGGAATGCATGAAAATTCAAATAGCAGATACAGAAGAGAAGTGGTTAAAGCTACGTAAAAGCTACATAACGGCCTCAGAGGCAGCGATCATATTAGGACTTAACCCGTATAGCTCTCCCAACAAACTCAAGGCTGAGAAAGTTGAAAGCACTTTCAAGGGCAACAGCTTTACGAGAGTTGGCCAAGTTTTAGAGCCAGTTGTCGTAGAAGTGACGAATGAAATAATGGGAATGAATTTTAAGCTGTATGAGAGCGGAGCAGCAGGAAAGAGTTTTTTCACTAATGGAAATATGGGAGCCACCCCGGACGCTGTTGAGGGAGACATACTACTGGAGTGTAAGACAACCCGGCCACACACTTTTGAGAAATATAAAGAAAATGCACCTCTCACTTACTTGACACAGCTACAAGTTCAACTACACTGTACTAATAAGGAGGTTGGATATTTGGCGATTATGTCCACCGATTTAACGATGTTGACAGAAAAGCTTATATGGCCTATAGTGGTATATAAGGTGACTAAAAACAACAGGTTTTGTACATTGTTAGAGAGCGAGATAGGGAGATTTTTAGAGGAGCCGACGTTTAGAGTTAATAGTAAGAACAAGAAAGATGCACAGATGTTATTGTCAATGAGTAGTGCAAAAGTTCATTTTACAGATAATGGAGAATAAAATGAGTGACATTACAGTGAGAAGAAACGAGGATGAAGGTGATTGGGAAGCCTTTACAGCTAACGTATTAGGGGATGTTATTTACGGCTATGGGGAGACAGAACATCAAGCAGTGGCAGACTTAAAAGCTGCGATATATTTAAGAGAGGAGCTATCATGAGTGAGGGCACACAAAAGACAATGAACGAGAAGATTGCGACAGGTCAGGCCATGAATTTGGCAGTGGCAGACGCAATATCAGCGGGGAAACAGACAGATACAATCTACATTCTAACCAGATTTGTCACATACTACGAGTTAGGAGAAGTGTTACAAGGACTTCCCTTAACAGAGATAAAGGAAATAGTAAAGAAGGGGAAATAAATGGGGACATTAAAAGACACAATTAGAGAAAATATGGTAAGAAGCTGGAAAGTAAAGTGGGAGGAGATAGAACAACCCCCCGAACTAGACGACTGGAAGGCTGTTTTAAGGATGGGGGCTGAAAAACATGGAGCTAACAACTGGCTAGAGCCAAACGGTAAGAAAAGTAGCCATAATGATATGCATGCTTCAATGTCTCGACATTTAGAAGAGAGCTGGAAAGGAGAAATGCACGATAAAGAAAGTGGCCTCCATCCGTTATTACACCTTGCATCGAGGGCTTTAATGATGTACACTAGAAGTAAGCGTGGTATCATTCACGAAGATGACACAAACAAAGGGGAAAAATAATATGAAAATGTTAGACACCTTTAAGCGCAGTTACCAAGCATCTCGAGAAGAGAAAATGACACTGGAGGCGTATTTAACGCTAGCTAAAAAGAGCAGTGAACACTATCTTTCTCCTGCTGAGCGCATATTAAAAGCAATTGGAGAGCCAAAGAAGGTTGATACAGCTAAGACACCACGACTTAGCCGCATCTTCGGCAACCGTGTCATCAATCAATATGACGCTTTTAAAGAGTTTCATGGACTTGAAGACATCGTAGAGCGCATAGTTGGATTCTTTAAACACAGTGCTCAAAACTTAGAAGAAAGCCGTCAGATTTTATACCTCTTAGGTCCTGTTGGTAGTGCTAAGAGTAGCTTGGTGGAGACGCTAAAGAAACTGATGGAAAAAGAACCAGTGTACATATTAGCAGATGAAGACGGCAACCCTAGCCCTATTAATGAGAGCCCTTTAGGACTCTTGTCTAAGGCAATGGGAGCAGAGTTGGGAATAGCCCCACATTATCTTTCTGAGATTCCGAGCCCTTGGGCAACGAAACGACTTAAAGAATATGAGGGTGATATTAGTAGATTTACGGTGTTGAAAAAAATGCCGTCTCAACTAGAGCAGATTTGTATTACAAAGACAGAGCCAGGTGATGAGAACAACCAGGACATTTCAGCACTGGTAGGAAAGGTTGACATTAGGAAGCTCGATAGATTTGGGCAGGATGATGCAGACGCTTATCTCTACTGTGGTGGATTGTGCCAGAGTAATCAGGGAATGCTGGACTTCGTTGAGATGTTCAAGGCTCCAATTAAAATGCTTCACCCTTTGTTGACAGCAACACAGGAACACAACTTCAAGGGTACAGAAAGTATTTCTTCTATCCCTTATAATGGGGTAGTGGTGGCACATAGTAATGAAAGCGAGTGGACAACTTTTAAAGCGAATAAGAACAACGAGGCGTTCTTAGACCGTGTGTATATAGTTGAAGTGCCATATTGCTTACAAGTGGACGAAGAAGTGCTGATTTATAAAAAGCTTCTGTCAGGTAGTACGTTGTCGAAGGCTTCAATTGCTCCGAACACGTTGGAAATGTTGGCAGAGTTTTGTGTGTTGACACGACTTGAAGAAACAGAAACATCGTCTACAGTTAGTAAGATGAGAGTTTATAACGGAGAGAACGTTAAAGATAAGGACAGTAGGGCTAAGAGCTTCCAAGAGTATAAGGACATGTCCTCACTTAACGAAGGCTTCTTTGGATTGTCTACACGGACAGCTTACAAGGTTTTAGCTGAGGTGTTCAACTATGATGGGACGGAGATTAGTGCAGACCCTGTACATTTGTTATACATACTAGAGCGTACGGTGGAAAAAGGGCGCTATTCAGCAGAGATCGAGCTAAAATACATTCAGTTTATTAAGAATTATTTAGCTCCTAGTTTTGCTAAGAAGGTGGAAAAGGATATCCAAACCGCCTACCTAGAATCTTACACTGAATACGGACAAAGTATCTTTGATAGATATATTACGTTTGCTGATCATTGGATTGAGGACAACGACTATAGGGATGCAGACACTGGACAGATGTATGATAGAGCTACCATAGATGCAGAGCTGGAGAAGCTTGAGAAACCGGCAGGCATCGTCAACAGCAAAGACTTTCGACATGAAGTTGTAAACTTTGCGTTGAGATTCCAAGCTCAGAATGGAGGCTCAAATCCTAAGTGGACGGCTTATGAGAAGTTAAAGCGTGTCATTGAAGCTACAATGTTCAGTAAGACGCAAGATTTGCTTCCTGTCATCTCATTCACTGGACAAGGAAACAGTGAGGATAAAAAGAAACATGAGAGCTTCATTGAAAGAATGACAGAGATGGGCTACACTGAAAAGCAAGTGAAACGTGTTGTCGAATGGCAAATGAGATTCTCCAAGAGTTCATAGGCTAAAGACATAAGGGAGGGGCAGCAATGTCCTTCCTCTTTTAAGGGGATCTGGATGGCAATTATAGACCGCCGCAAAAACGGCAAGAATAAGAGTGCTGACAATCGCAAGCGTCTAATTGATAGGTTGAAGCCTATTATTAAGAAGAAGATAGACGAGAGTTTAGGCGAAGGAGGTATTAAGGATGCTACAGAGAACAAGAAAATAAAGATACCTGGGAAAACCCTTAGCGAACCCTCTTTCGAATTTGATAGAAAGAAAGGCAAAGGACAGCGCGTTCTAGTGGGAAATAAGGATAAAAACAAGGGTGACCGCATTGATAATGGGAAAGACGAGGAAGGAGGAGCAGGCACTCAAGGAAGCGACTCAGGAGAGGGAGAGGATGATTTTGAATTTGTATTGTCGAAAGCTGAGTTTCTTGAGATGTTGTTCTCAGATATGGAGCTTCCCTCTTTCGTTAAAGAGAGCATGAAAGACACAATACAATACAAGCTACAACGTAGTGGATATGCTAAAGAAGGTACTCCGCCTCGTTTAGCGCTCGTCAAGACGCTTAAGCAAGCACTGGCTAGACGTATAGCCACTGGAAGCGAACGCTTCTTAGATGACGTTGATTTGCGTTATAAGCACTATGTACGTAAACCTAAGCCAATTAGAAGTGCTGTCATTTTTATGATGATGGACGTTTCAGGAAGCATGGGGGAGTATGAGAAGTTGCTAGCTAAGAAGTTCTTTTTGCTGTTCTACCTATTCTTAGAGAAAGAATACAAGACAGTGGAAATAATTTTCATACGGCACACTCAGGTGGCGAAAGAGGTGGATGAGAACGAATTCTTCTACGGTAGAGCAACCGGAGGCACTGTAGTATCTAGTGGACTCAACCTTATTAACAAAATAATTGAGGATAGGATAGACGAGAATACCTCTAACATATATGTAGCCCAGGCATCGGACGGAGACAACTTCGAAAGCGATGGGGAATGTGTAGAATCACTCACTTCGTTGTTAGCTAAGGTTCAATATTTTGCATACGTACAGACAGAGGATCTTAGAAGACGTCAAACTAAAATGAAATATGACCTCAAAGACCTGTGGGATACCTATGAGAAAGTGGGAGATAAGAAGTTAAACAAAGGGCGGCTATATGCTCCAGCGGACGTATATCCAGTACTTAGGGGTCTTTTTAAAAAGGAAACTTAATATGACAAACAAAGGTGAGTTGTTGTTTGAAGAATCTGACAGTGATTGGGATTTCCCGCTCTTAGAGAAGATATGGGAAACGGTGGACGACATTGGAAAGAACACTCTAGGGTTTGACTATTATGATGCTCAGATTGAGATTATAAGCAGCGAGCAAATGATTGATAACTACTCTACACATGCATTACCGCAAATGTACAACCACTGGAGTTTTGGAAAGAGCTTTGTACAGAACGACAATGCATACAAGACAGGACAGCAAGGGTTAGCATATGAAGTGGTTATTAACACCAACCCCTCAATTGCCTACCTGATGGAGAACAATACAGCCACTATGCAGGCACTTGTGCTAGCACACGCTAGCGTAGGACATAGTGGGTTTTTTAAAACCAACTATTTGTTCACAGGGTGGACAGACGCAGATTCTATTCTAGGGTATTTGTCGTTCGCTAAATCTTACATAAGTCAATGCGAAGAGAAGCATGGCAAACTTAGAGTGGAGTGCTTGTTAGACGCAGCCCATGCACTGCAACTACATGGAGTAGATAAGTATAAGAAGCCTTTGGCCAGTAAGAAGAAGTCAGGTAGGCAGAAACATGAAAGAGAGAAACACGAGGAAGAGAGCTTTGCAGACATTTGGCGCACTGCCTCCCCTATGCCTAAATCTAAACCTTCCATTTTCGGAGAGGAAGATTGGGGGGATTGGGGAGCTGAACAAGCGAGTGAGAAAGAAGAAAACTTACTTCTCTACATTGAAACACACAGCCCGAGTTTAGAGCAGTGGGAAAGGAACATACTGGGCATTGTCAGGAAGATTGCACAATACTTCTATCCTCAGCGTCAAACGTCGTTGATGAATGAAGGATTTGCATGTATGTCTCATCACACTATAATGACAGAGATGTTCGACAGGGGGAACATTTCAGCGGGAAGCTATTTGGAATTCCTAACTAGTCATAGTGGTGTAGTGTATCAGCCTGGATATGACAGCAAGCATTATAGTGGAATAAACATCTATGCATTAGGATATGCTATGATGAGAGATATACGGAGAATGTGTACCTCTCCGGACAAAGAGGACAAGGCCTGGTTTCCGGAGATATGTAACACGGACTGGAGAGAGACTATACAGCATGTAGTGGCTAACTATAGGGATGAGAGTTTCGTGTCTCAATTCCTGTCTCCGAAGATAATAAGAGACTTTGGACTGTTCACTCTTGACATTGATAATGACCTATCCTATCATTTAGTGAGTGCTACACATGATGACGATGACGTTCATTCAATAAGAGCCTCGTTAAGTGGTCAATATGACTTAAGTAAGCGAGTGCCTCAAATTGAAGTGAGGGGGGCGGATTGGGAAGGAGATAGAACATTACACATAGTACACACTGTTCGAGATGGTGTCACGCTAGACTACAAGAGTGCTAGAAATGTAGTGCATCACATCTATTCTCTTTGGGGCTTTCCAGTGAATCTGGAGTATAGAGATGAGAATGGAATTAGAGTGGAGAGTGTATAATGGCAGCTAAGAAACCAAAGCAACAGCGTCAGCTCATAGAAGGCAAGTGGAGAAGAATAACTCCCACCGGTAAGGTGGGGGTTGAATTGACACATTGTTCTAACACGATGACAAAAGCTCAAATGGTGGGAAGGGTATTGAGTGCGTTGAGGGAGAGCACAAGATATTGGATTCCTAAGATGGACAAGCTTAATGAAGGAAAGAGACGAAGAGCTAACGGTGATTGGGAAAACACTTGTGAGGTTTGTGGAGATTGGTTTAGGCTTCAAGACTTAGAGGTGGATCATATAATACCGTGCGGAGGAATGAACTGTTTCTCTAAAGCTCAGGGATGGTTAGAGAGGGCTTTTGTAGAGAAGGAAGGTTTTCAGCGACTGGACAAGATTTGCCACCTAGCCAAAACATTAAGAGAGAAGAAAACTAAAGGGGAATCTCAATGAACTTTAACACTGAGGACGATGCTTGGGAATACTGGGAAAACACTTGGTATGAGTCAGGTAAGGGATACGAGGGGGGTGGAGAGAATACTTCCCGTCAAGTTGATATGTTTAAGGATTGGATGGAAGAAGAGGGCATTACACTAACATGCAAGAGAGGGGAAATTTAATGACAAAACATCTTTTCATACCAGATGTACAAGCTAAAGAGGGCGTATCCCTTGAACATTTATCGTGGGTTGGTGAATATATTGTAGACAAGCAGCCTGACGTTATAGTGCAAATTGGTGATTTTGCTGACATGCCCTCACTCTCTAGTTACGATAAGGGCAAACTATCTTTTGAAGGAAGGCGATACAAGAAGGACATAGACGCAACTAAAGAGGCCATGTCCTTACTATTAAGTCCTATGAAAGAGTATAACGCAAAGATGAGATCACAAGGTCACAAGATGTATCGACCTAAGATGGTGCTGACGCTAGGCAACCATGAAGATAGGATTGATCGGGCTATAGACAACCAGCCAGAGTTAGATGGCCTCATGTCTATGGACGACCTACCATATAGTGATTGGGAAGTAGTGCCCTACTTAAAGCCGGTGACAATTGACGGGGTAATGTACACGCACTTCAACCCAAATCCGATGACGGGAAAGCCTAGAGGCGGTAGAGCTGCGCTACAGTTGGAGAAAGTGGGAACTAGCTTTGTATGTGGACATCAGCAGCTATTAGACGTCGCTACACGTTTCCTACCTTGCGGTAGGCAGCAGTGGGGTGTCATTGCCGGGGCGTGCTTAACTTCTGATCATAAGGTGTTAACTGCCGACTTAAGATATGTAACCTTAGGTAGTGTGGAAGTAGGAGACAAGATTGTTAGTTTTGAGGAATTCGGGAAGGGACGTAAAAGAGGATATAAGACAGGAACCGTACTAAACGTTAAAAAAGAGATGTCAGATTGTTTCGAAGTTTCACTGGAGAGCGGTAAGGTTTTTAAAGTGACTGGGGATCACTATTGGCTAACAAGGGTTGGAGGCCAGAAAAGCGTGGCAGAGGGTTCTTCTTATATGTGGAGAATGACCTCTGAAATGAGGGCAGGTACTGTAATACCTAAACTGCTAGATGAGTGGGAAACCTTAGATTCTAATGATGCTGGGTATTTAGCTGGAATGTACGATGGAGAAGGTTCTTTATATGCCAGACCCGTAGACAGTGTAAATGGAAGTGTTATGCAATTATCACTCTCTCAAAAACCAGGAAGAGTGTTAGACAAATGTATCTCAATTCTTTCATCTATGCTAGGAATGGACTCCTTAACTCATACAAACAATAAAGGAGTGTCAGACTTAAGGATCAAAGGAGGTGCAAGAGTTTGTGCTAAGATGCTCGGAAGTGTTAGACCTATTAGACTCTTAAATAAGTTTAGACCTGAGTTGTTAGGTAGCGTACACACTAACACTAATGATAAAGTGAAGAGCATTAAACCTATAGGTCAACAGGAGATTGTTAGGATTGAAGTTGATGAGAAGACGATGATTGTAGAAGGATATCCTCATCACAATTGCTACACGCACGACGAGAGCTATAAGGGACATGTAGGTAACAAACATTGGAGAGGCGTTATTATGTTACATGATGTTAAAGATGGAAGTTTCGACCCTTGCATCGTGAGCCTGGATTATTTAAAAAGGAAATATAAAAAATAAAGATTGCATTATTTAAGCCCTTGTCCTATCATTAAGGTGAGGGCTTTTATTTGGAGAACAATAATGGGAACAAACATATTAGCAGGCGTCACCTTATTAGCAGTGACATCAGTGGGGATATACTCAGTTCAGACAACTCCTTACGTACTGTCTCAAGAGAAAGTTCAAGCGGTTTACGACAAGATATATGCAGCTTCTGGAGAAGATTTGAAGAACAAGCGTCCAATTAAGTGGGTGAAAGACAATAATAATATTAATGCATATGCCACCTATTACACTATAGTAGTGTTTAAAGGTCTCGGTGATGTGGTGAAGAATGACGATGAGCTTGCATTAGTTATTGGACACGAGCTTTCACATATAACGATGGGGCACGTGCTCAATAAAACTGAGAGTGCTGAGGTGTCTCAAGAACACGAATCTTTGTCAGATAAGATGGGAAGCTTCTACATGATGAAGGCAGGGTATAATGTGTGTAAAGGTAGGGGATTCTTTCTTAACCTACAGAAGGTAGGCATTAAAGGAGGGAAAACTCATCCTAATACGATGTGGAGATATAATCAACTTAACGTGAGGTGTGGAAAATGAGCGAACTTTCGTTTTACGTGATTGCTGCTGTTATAATAGCCGTTGGAATATTTAACGCCTTATATTAGGAGACTGGAAAATGAACATATTAAAAGAATTACAAGACAGTGAAAGGAGAGAAAAGGAATTAGAAGCTTCTTTACTTAAATTAAAGATGCAGGTAAAAGTGTTAGCTATCGCATATGTTAGCTTGACATTATACATCCTTATATTATAGTTAAGGTATAAGAGACTAAAGGAGAGATGTCATGTTCACCCTCAAGAAAAACACTCGAGAAACCGAGAGAGAAGAAGAGCTGAATGTCACATCTCACGTAATCGGACTTGGAGGCAGTATGATAGCTGCTTCCCTCGTCTACCTCTATGCTACGTCTCCTACTGAGATGCTTGCTGGAATGCTATTTTGTGTGTCTTCCATGTTAACCTATGCCAGCTCTACGCTCTATCACAGTGCAGGCAACGCTAAATTAAAATCAATATTCTACGTCCTTGATTGTTCTTCAATATACATTCTAATTGCCTCCACTGCAGGCTCCTTCCTGATTGTTGCCCCTCCTTCTCTCACTATATACATATTCATATCTACCATCTTCGCCCTAGCACTTCTTGGGGTGGTGTTTAAAATTTACTTCCGGCACGCTCATCTAATTTCGTTCGCATTGAGCTATGTAGCATTTGGGTGGTTAGTGATGATGATGGCTGCGCCCTACGTCACTGGCTTACCCTCTAGCTTCATCCTTGCGGGGGGCATGTGTTACTCCTTAGGGGTTGTGGCCTACCTATCCTCTAGGGTTATGTACAGCCATTTCGTGTGGCACATAGCAGTTCTACTAGGTAGTGCCTGTAACTTTGTAGCATTAATGCTTGTGATTTGATAAACAATAGTCTATAGTTAAACTAAGACATAAACAAAGGGGAACAAAAATGATGATGATACATGCTAGAAACACCTTTCTCACTATGTTGTTATTGGCTGTAGTTAGCTTTGTAGTAGTGAAGGGAGTTGAGGTAGTGCATGACGCTTTCGAGACTAGCGAGAGGTTGCCTACAGCGCTGAGAGGGATTGATGACACAGCCTACGGATTGAAGACAGTGAAGAAGTAAGGGGAAACAAAATGAAAAAATATATAGCGTTGTTAGGGGTGGTAGGGGTAGCTGAGATTGGACTTGCTCTATATCTAACTTTCTGGAGGGAAAGCTTTTGGCAGGCTGTTAGTGCTCATCAATATTCAGAATTTATTAACATGTTGTATTGGTTTACAGGAGCGGCACTCCTTATATGTTTCGTATCAGGGATGTCAGGGTATTTGCTCACTATCTCTGCAATTAAATGGAGAGAGAAGCTCAATACTAAGGCACTTGCTCTTAAGTTGGGGGATGAGGTGTTGAACACTTCTCAGAGAATTCAAGAAGATTGTTACTCTTACCCTGACCTAGTGTTGCAGCTCGGCTTTGGATGGGCAAAAGCGGCGGTATACATAATAGCGTTTAGCATATCCCTACTTATATCGTTTAGCTGGAGCTATCTAATCATTCTAGTGGTTTATGGTGCAGTGGCTACATTGATAAGTGGGTGGGTGGCTAAGCCTCTTATTAAGATGAACTACGCAACCCAGCAGGCAGAGGCCTCTTATAGGTCAGAGTTGACACCTTCCAATTTTGACCATTGTATTAAAGTGCTGTTTGGAATGGCTAGAAAGCAGAAACACCTTAGCTACACTCAAGCGTTCTTGAGTCAGGTGGGAGTTATTGTACCATTCATTATCATAGCTCCTGTGTATTTCGCTACAGCGATGCCTATTGGACTACTGATGAGGTTCAACTCAACTGCCTCCACAGTGCTAGACAATCTAAGTTATGGAATGAGTAGTTTTGGAATGTTAAATAAGCTACTGGCGTGTAGGAAGAGGTTGAAAGAGATAGACGTAATTTAACTTGAGGAGAGATATGATGATTTCAACTGTAGAAGTGGGCATAGGGGCGGTAGTAGTTATGGTGGTTATATTACTTATTGCTGCCAAGGCTGTAATATCACATATTAAAACTAACTGGGGGAAGTAAATGTTGACGATTTTAGTAATAGTGGTAGTAGCGGCTGTGTTCGGGTGGTGTGTATGGGAAGAGGACTAACTTGCAATTCCTTAACATATCCATGTACGCCCCATAGAAGCCCCTCACGGGGCTTTCTTCTTTAGAGGTAGGATAGTAGAGATATGGACTTTCCTTTAGCGTAGACAGGCTTATGTGCAGCATTTACAGGAAAGTGAAGTATAGGACTTCCTTTGTACTTCCCTAAAATAAATAAATCAGCTTCTGCGTTCCTTCTGTTGTCCAATCCTTTGCTAACCACCTTCTTTCCACCCACTGTAATTTTATTCCACATCCTAAACCCTGTTCTAATCTGTAACTCACTACCCTTTGCGTTCACATATCGCAGTAGAGAGCTTGCTTTCATGCCTCCTACCCCGACGTTGTAGCAGAAGCACACTAGTGCGTCGAATTGAGCTTGTGTCACTTCCACCTTCAAAGCTTCGTTTACGCCTTTTATATATTTCCGTAATCCCTTCACATATATGTCGCACGCTTCTTTAATCGTTATCTCTTTAGTCCACGCCCAAGTGCCAATGTCTGGAATGTCGCTCACGGTGGAGCCTAGTCCAATCGTCTTCACACCAGCACTATCGAGATAAGAAACTGTAGAAATCGCTTCGTATGCTGCCAACTCAGACAGCCCTGCTTTACTCATGTCTTTTGCCATGTTTGTTTCCCTATGTTAAAGCCCCTGTGAGCTTCATGGTTGAACGAAGAAGGTAGCTCCTATACATCCCTAAAGGGGTAGGAATATGGACAGCCTTCGGCTTGTATTTATTTTTGCATTTTTAGCTGTTTTCTATTGACACACTCTAAAACCACTGATATAATGCCACTAAGGGTTTCATTTGAACTACAACTAAAGGGAATTAACTATATAGTTACTATGAAGACTACTAAGTAGTAGCATGTTAAACCCTCTTCATATAATATTCCCCGGAAGAACGCGTAGCGTTATGTAGGGGAATACGGCAACGGTTTCTTACAAGCCACTGCCGCGTGTTCCTATATATATAACCACTGCCCTGTTAAGCTAACAGAATAGGGCTTGTGGGCTATCCCGCAAATAACAGGAGAACATAGAAATGCCAATCAGACAATACTTATGCAGCAAATGCCTTCATTCTATGGAAGTGCTAGAAAGATGGAACTCCCCAGCACCTACAATGTGTCCTTCTTGTAGCTCCCCTTCCATACATAAAGTGATGAGTGGAGGAGCCTTTGTATTAAAGGGAGAAGGCTTTTACAAACCTTCCATATAGCTCACCTATTGTATTCCATACTTCTTCCTTACCTCATCGGTTGCGACAAATTTAGAGCTTCCTGAGATTGAACCCCTACTCACTCCTAAAATTGCGGCGTTCTTGATGCTATTTCTAAGGGGTTGAGAGGGCATGGAAGCCTCTAAGATTAGAGATGTCCAACCCTTCACTTGTTTAGCACCTTTAGCAGCTAACACTTTAGCCACTTCCTCTTTCCATTTCCCTCCACTCAACGTCAACTCCGTTAACGCCGTAGCGTACCTACTGGTGGTGATGGAAGATATTGCTTTACTAACCATCCCTGCAGTGGAACCATACGCTTGAAACACTCCAGCATCATCCTGACCAATACGCTTAGCAACACGCGCCAGCGTACTCTTATAAAGCTGCCCAGACACCGCTATAATATCCTCAGCTTGCTTAACATTACCTCCTGTAGCACCTACGTTCTTCAAAAAATCCTCCACTTTCTGAGGACTTCCAAATAATGTCTTATGTACACTATCGAATGTTGGCAGCTTGGTTCCGTAAGGGTTGGGGGCTTTGGCCAATAGTTCTTGATAACCTTCCTTAATCTTAATCTGCTGTGTAACTTTCATTGCACTTTCAAATGTACTACTTTGTTTCAACACACCATCCAGCTCAGCTTTAGCTTCTTTCAAGCTCATCATGACGTCCCTAGACAATGGCTTATCTGCAGCTTTCAACTTGGTTGAAGAAGCAGCTTTAATGTCGTGATCAATAGACGCCCTCATAGCATGCAACTGACCTAAGCTATTATCAGGAAGTTCTTTCACCTGTTTACTACTGGCTCCCTTCACTTCTTTCCACTTGTTAGCTAACACAGAGTTGTTTTTTATAATATCTAACACTCCACTCTTGCTCGCATCCTCCGTAATCTCACCTGTAGACGTGACAAACTCCGTGTTCAACTTCTGGAAAGCTTCCTTCTGAATCCCTTTGGCATTCTGAGGAGCCATTGCTTCTATAGTGTCATTAACGTAAGCAGACGTCTTACCTAGAGAGGCTTTGTCATTCTGCACCATAGCTCTTTTAACTACATCGCTGCCCTGTAAACTGAGCTCTTTGGCACGCAGCTGGTCAGCACCTGTAGCGAATGATGTTTTTGACCCTGCATCGTCAACACTCCCCATTGCCACTTGACCGGGGGTTAGTGTGTTGATGCCTAAGCGTTCTGCAGGAGCCGCAGCAGCAGCCAATGCTTCAGGAGAGTCGTCTACAACAGTTCCCATTCTGTACGCAACATCTTTCAATGCAGCCTTCTTAGGAGAAAATATTTTCTGTACAATTCCAGAAGTTTCTCCTGCTTTCAATGAGTCGTAGCCAGCCTTAAGTCCTTTAGCAATAACCGGAACAGCTCCTCCCACCACTCCTCCTATAACTCCTTTCTGTATTCTCTCACCTTCTGTATCAGCATAATCTGCATATCCCTGACCTGCACCTACCCCAGCACCCACCGCCATTTTAAAAGGCAACGAAGCGGCCGCAACAGGAGAGGCTCCTCCATATGCTGCTACAGTGCCTATGGCACCTAACACTGAACCGGCCATTGCCGACTTAGGACTACGAGCAGCAGCCTCTGCAGCACTTCTTTCTTGCATGTGATTATAAGTGGCAAGAGCGTTACGTGCCTTGTTTGCCCCGGCTTCTGCCCCAGGCAGCATTCCAATACCTTGTAACACCTTGTCTTGAATTCCTAGTGCCATTCTCTCAAACTGCCGATTGAAATGCTCTACACCATCCATAAAAGAATTGCCCGTACTAGGAGGAGGCTGGATGGCAGGGGCAGCAGCAGGCGCAGCTCCTTCTTGAGGAGCCTCATATTTAGCAGCAAACCTGTTAGCAGGAGGCGCAGCCTCCCCTTGAGAGGCAGACGTAGCCCCCTCAGCAGGAGCGTCATATTTAGCAGCGAATCTGTTTGTCATATAGATGTCCTTTATTGTTGAGGTGTTTGAGGTGCTTGCTTAGGTAGTTGGTCTTCTCCAAAGTAGTCAATAAATTCCTGTCTAGCTTGAGGGTCAGACATAGCAGCCTGGATATCTTCTTGAGAAGCTTGTTTGGCAGGCGCTGTCATCTTGTCATAGATTTCAGAAGGCTTTGGCACATCCTTCCAATCCACTAGGCCGTTGAAGCTAGGGGAAGAAGTCATTTTTTGATAAGACTGCTCTCTATCAACCTGTTGCTGTCTAAAATCTTTCATGTACACTTCACTCATAGCCCGCACTTGAGCTATTTCTTTAGGTATTAAGGTGATGTTATCTCCAGTGAAGAAGCTTTCCACCTGTTTCGAATAGTTATTATACCCAGCCACCCCGGAAGTTCTGTCCAAGTCATCTTTAGTTAGAGGTCCTTTTTCTGACAATCTAACCACCCCATACTTAAGCTGAGCCATTGCAGTGCCGTTGTTCGGGTCTGCTGCTAAGAGTTCTAAGTTAAGTTTAACTTTCTTGAAGTTCTCCATGTTCTCCGTAAACGGTTTACTAACGCTAGCCAGTGCTGCGCTCACTTTCATTGTCGCATCCATTTTAGTCTTAGATTGACTAAGCTCAACTTTAGTTTTATTTATAGTTATGTCCTGAAACTTTTCACTTTCTGCTTGTATTGCTTTGGTGATGAAGTCAACTTTTCCAGCATCTCCAGCAGTCTTTGCCCTAGAAAGGTCATCATATAGCTTACCTGACTTTGACACAGACTTTTGTGTATTCACATTCATTGATGCAAGCTGATTCGCAGGAGTTGCTTGAGAAATTCCCAATAGAAACATAGGTGTAGCTTCTTCTATATTGTCAGGAGCATCAGGCACAACCTTCCTCACCATCGGCAATATCTGCTGATACATAGTCTCACGGTCTTCTGGAGCAGCTGCCATTAAGGAGCTTCCCATCTTACCTAACACAGCATAACTATCAAACATTGCTTGACTAGATTCATTCTTTGTCTTAACTTGCATCACTTCGTTTGACATGATGGAGTTGTCTAATTGTAGCTTAGCTGCGTGGAATTGAATAGCCATCACAGGGTTGCGTGTCTTTAAGAAGTCAATAACACCTGTATACCCATTCTCTCGAGAAGCATTCTCCATGCCCGCAGTTAATTCTTGTTGCTTAGTGTGTGCGGTGCGTTCCCAATCAAATTTCTCTTGAGCATTCTTGAATGTCGCAACTTCCATGCTACTCTGGGTTTGTCTAATCTTAAGGTCTTCTTTCCTGATGCCTAGGTCTTCTTGTGCAATAGCTAAGTAGTCCGACTTCATGCCCAATTCAACTTTATCCATACCAAGTTTCTGGTCAGCTCTTACATTCTCTGCATCCTTAAGTCTGAAATCTTGAGCAGCTTGGTCTCCTTTAACCATACCTCCAAGGTCTGCCCCTAGCATGCCAACCCCTGGCACGAAAGTTGGAGCAGTTGGAGTAAGAGGAGCTACCTCAGCTGTAGGTGTTCCAAATGACCGTTGATCTACAGGAGCCCCTCCCTTAGGGAGAGCCTCAGCAGTGATTCCGTATTGTGCCATAATTAAACCCTCATGCCGTATTGGTTAGTTTTCGAACCAGCGTTTCTACCTGCCTGATAAGCTTGGCCGCCCTGTTGGTTTTGAAACACCTGATATTGAAATTGTTGCTGACCTAGCTGTGCGTTCTGCATGCCAGGAGCACTTGCCGTTTGCTGATTGGCAGCTGCAGCATCCCTATCTTTACTACTCTCAAGAACACTGTTAATTAAGCCGGTGTTATACTTAGCCGCATCTGCATACAAGTTTCCTTGTTGATAGAGGCTGTTCGCTCTAGCATCTCCGATTGCACCATAAGCTGACATTTGCGCATTACCTAACGCCTGGGTCACCTGACTCTGGTCACGTCCTTGTTGCATCTGTAAGCCAGACAATTGGTTAGTGGC
>Ga0163154_10003182_pt1 | contig 23109 bp, 19 predicted proteins | sample OliLakLV19MP9P1_FD_148649 | JGI IMG/M metagenome (GOLD analysis project Ga0163154, IMG submission 148649) | Freshwater microbial mat bacterial communities from Lake Vanda, McMurdo Dry Valleys, Antarctica - Oligotrophic Lake LV.19.MP9.P1 | ecosystem: Environmental > Aquatic > Freshwater > Lake >... | reverse complement strand
GCCGATGACGACGCGCTCATTTTTCGTAATCGATGAAAACGGTATCGTCATCAATGCTCAGGTTGGCGTCGGTCCTGCCGAAAGCGCACAAAAAGCCCTCGAAGCGGTACGCGCCGTCCAGCCTGCCTCGATCTAACACGCTCTCGCAGCGATCACTGTTCATACCCCAGGGGCAGGTCTCAGACTTGCCCTTTTTCGTTTATCAATAGATTGTGCTTTTCGCTTTTACGCAGCACTCTTTTTACAGCCCTTACTTATCGCCCGCCCAACCCGCTCATGCTGACGCCTTCAACGAACTGCCGCTGAAAGATTACGAACAAAATCAACATGGGCACCGTCGCCAAAAACGACCCCATCATCAGCAAATTCCACGGCGTCGATCGTTCGCCCTGTAACAACGACAAGCCGAGCGTGATCACGCGCACATCGGGGTTTGTCCCCGCCGCCACGAGTGGAAACAAAAAGTCGTTCCATGCCGCTTGCACGGTGATGACCGCGAACGCTGCCACCGCCGCCTGTGAGAGCGGCAGCGTGATGCGCCATAAAATTTGTAACGGATTCGCCCCGTCGATCATCGCGCTTTCTTCGAGTTCGAGCGGAATTTGCAAGAATGCCTGGCGCAGCAAAAACATAGCGAACGCGCTGAATGTGCCGGGGATGATCAACGCCGAAAATTGATCGAGCCAGCCAAACTGACGCAGCAGCAGATATTCGGGGATCAAGATCGCCTGAAACGGGATCATCAGCAGACCGAGCGTGAGCGCGAACAGGATGTTCTTGCCTGGAAACTGAAAGCGTGCAAACCCATAGGCTGCCAGCGAACACGTGATCAACTGACCGAGCGTGCGCCCAATCGTCACCACTGCCGAATTGACCAGATATTGATTAAAGCGCGGCGAGCGCTCGTATAAAAACCCAATATTTTCGATACACATCGGGTTCGAAGGAATCCATTCGAGCGGCAGCGTATTCAGTGCGGTCGGCGCTTTACATGCCGTCGAGACCATCCAGAAGAACGGCAGCGCCATGACGAACGCACCGACGATCAAAATCGTATAGCTCAGCGCGCGCAGCCGCTGCTCTACCGGATCACGATACAAACGCGTATCGGCGTCGGCTTTCGGCGCGATTTCGATACGGTTGATGAATGTCGCATCTGCCATCGTTAAGTCGTCCCGCTTTCGTAATACACCCATCGACGTTGAAGCGTGATTTGGGTCAGCGTGAGCACCAGAATAAACCCGAATGATGCCAGCGCGATCGCCGCCGAATAACCCAGATCGCCATCGGTAAAGGCGGTTTGATACAGATACAGCGACAGCGTCGTCGCGCTGTTGTTGACGCCGCCAAGCGACGTGCGCGATGTGAGCACATAGACTTGATCGAAAATCTGGAACGCGCTGATCGTTTGCAAAATCAGTACGAGAAATGTCGTCGGCGAAAGCAGCGGCAGCGTAATCGACCGGAACATTTGCCAGCGATTCGCGCCATCGATGGTCGCGGCTTCATACATATTGCGTGGGATCGCTTGCAGCCCGGCTAAAAAGATAATCATGTCGAATCCGAGTCGCTGCCAGATCACCACAATAGCGATGGGGATTAGCACCAGATCGGGGCTGGTCAACCAACTGATGTTCGCGCCGCCAAAAGGTGCCAACACGTTGGCGATGAATCCGTACTGTGCCTGAAACATCCACGACCACGCCATTGTCGCGGCGACGCTCGACGTGATGACAGGCAAAAAATAAATCGTGCGAAAAAAAGCGCGTCCCCGCAGCCGCTGGTTGAGCAGAACCGCCACGCCAAGCGAAAGTGTCATGCCAATCGGCACGCAGAACAACATCAGCTTGATGGTGACGCCGAACGCACCCCAGAACTCACTATCGCTCGCCAGCGTAACAAAATTACCCAAGCCGACTTCGATAGGGGGACGTATACCGTTCCATTCCCATAACGAAGTGCGAAACGCGATCAAGACGGGGATACCGAAAAAGATCATTAAGCCGAGGACATTTGGCGCGACCAGCGCCAAACCCCACAGTGCACGCCGCCGGGTTAAAGGGGTTTTGCCGAGTGTGTTCGCTAAAAAGGACATAGAAACCTTTTAACGCAAAGCCGCAGAGAATGCAAAGCCGCAAGAGAATTTAATGCTTTCTCTTGCGACTTTCGGTGATTCTTTGCGGCTTTGTGTTGACTCTTTAGACTATTGTGCCGCTAAGACTTCATCGATTTGCGCGCACGCTTGTGCGACCGCTTCATCGACAGACAAATTGAGGTCGAATATATTGATGACGAGTTCGGTATTGCCAACATCCGAAACTTGTTCGAACGACGTTACGCCTTGCGAATCGGTGATTGCATCGACGAACGTTTGAATATTGACATCGGTTTCACCAAACGAGTCGATCCACGCCTGCTGCTGTGCTGGGTTCGCAGGGGCAACGCCGCCCGCCGCCGCGAAGTAACCCGCGCCTTCATCGCTGACGAGATACTGAATCAGGTTCGCCGCCAAATCGGGGGCTTCGCTGTTCGATGCAACCGAATAACCGACCGAGTGCAGCATCGAACGGGTGCGTTCGGTTTCGGGGTTGCGCGGAAGCTGCACGACATCCCAATTGAAGGTCGCTTCTTCATTCGCGCGCGGCAAATTCCATGAGCCGTTCGTCACCATCGCCACACGCCCCGAAAGCCAGAAACCGAAGCTGTTATCGGCGCTGGTACCGCCCAATACGCTCACGCTCGGCATCACGCCTTCATCGTACAGACCCTTCAAGAAGTTGAGCGCGCTTATGCTGCCTTCGTTATCGAGCGTGCATTCGCTGCGCGCCGCATCGACAAGCGGTTCGGTGCCAGTGCTGGCGACGAAATTTGCGTAACCCGCTTGATATTCGCTGTAAACCGCCGCGCCATACACATCGGCGTCGGCATCGGTCAGCGCGCGCGCCGATTCAGCAAAATCATCCCATGTCCATTCGGCGGTCGGGTAATCCAAACCTGCCGCGTCGAACAAATCGCGGTTGTAATACACAGCAATTGTATCCCAGTTGACGGGACCGGCGTACAAATCACCCGCTTCGCCTACGCGATACGGGTCAACCATGCCCGAACCCCACAGCGTGGTATCGATACCAGCGTTATCCCAATACGGTTGCAAGTTCAATACGGCTTCATTTTCAGCGTAGAACGGAAAGCGGTCTTGCGAAATATTGAAAATATCTGGCAGGTCGCCCGAAACGGCGTTGGTACGCAGCAGCGTCCAATATTCACCCCACGGCACGACTTCTAACGTCACTTCTGCATCGGGGCAGTAGCCTGCGACCCACGCATCGATGGAGTCTTGAATGATCGCCGCCCAATTTTCGTCCCACACACGCATCGTCAGGCTGCCGGGTTCGGCGCAAGTCGCTGCGGGAATCGTCGGTGCTTCCTGTGCAATCACGCCGCCGATCAACCCGAAGGCGAAAACAGCCGCGATCAACACGGTCAATGTACGAATAATACGAGTCATGCTATGTTGTCTCCCAATAATGCGCTGTAATACATTCACACACTGGACGCAAATCGCCCCAGTATTCTTTCGAGATTACTATAGCGTGTTTTGCGGGCGCTGAGAACCTGTTCTATCGGGTAGGAGAGAACGATCAGGAAGGATATGCAACCTGCCCTTGCTTATAGAGTGAGCGAAATATCGGGGTCGTGATCCTGCAAAAATTCGACCGCCGCTTGTAAGGTACGAAACGAGCGAAAACGTCCGTACCGGGCGCGCAGATGACCGGCATAGGTGCCGACAAATTGTAACAGAGGATTGCCTTCTGGGATGACCATCAACATCCAACCGCGATCTTCTGGCGGCGCGGTGAGCGCGCCTTGAACCTTGATCAAACTTGCCGGGAACGTTGTCACATCTGTGAGATCGGTGATCGCATGTGTGCCCGGTCGCTGATGAAACACCTTATCGACCTGACTGCTCGCTGTATGTATATCATCCGTCGTAACATGATCGCTGAACTGCCCAATGACAACGTGACTGTCCTTCAACCACTTGATTTCAACTGCCATAATGCGTTTGCTGCTCGCTGTAGTGTATCCGAAAGGTGAATTGTAACTCACCATACGCAGATTGCCCTCATCCTAAATCCTTCTCCCTCAGTGAGAAGGACTTCCCCTACCACGATGGTTTTTCACCCCTCGCCCTGAGGGAGAGGGGCGGGGGTGAGGGCTGAAAACGAGGGACTTACGTAAGGTGAATTGTAATATACACCTTGTCCATGTCAAGTGCCGTGAATAACGCGTGAAATTTTGAACGTTCTATGCTGCGCTGGATGTGTTTCATCATTGCTCATCGCGTCCGCGCCGTTTTTGCAGCAGTCGCCCTGCAAGATTACCATCGACGGGCGCAGCCGACGGTGGACTCGCCTCACCATCGTCAGCGGCGGGTCTTGATACACTCGCCACCGTTGGCGGGGGCATCACAACCGACGGTGCAGGCATCCCATTTACATCGCCGTCCGATGGATATACCGTTTCGACAAACGTGCGTTCTTGCGCGCGTGCTTTCGCCTCGCGTAAACCGCTCAAGGTATCGCTGGCTTCGACAGCGCGTCCACGCGCCAGCCATACGCGCAGCCGCGCAATATCGCTCGCCGTAATCACCAGACGACGCACAGCAATATCGAGTGGGAGCAGCAGCAGCGCCGCTAACAGCAAAATCGGCGCCAGCGGAGTCGCATCCGTGCCAATCGCCAGATTGTGATCGAATACCAACGCGGGTTCACCCGTCAACGCCCGCCCATTCGTCAGTGCTGCCAGCGCGGGTAGCACGCTCGCCTGGGTATCGCGTGCAGCATATTCCGGCGAATAGCTGATCACCCAGCCAACAGTTTGATTCAGATTGAATGACGTATCATCGGGCGATGTCTCGCTGACGCCTAGAAAATAAGCGCCTTCGCTTTCGGGTGTAAACGTCGCCTCATAGCGTCCTGGCGCGGTTTGCTGAAGAGTCAGCGTCGTCGTCTCGCGCGCGCCGTTCGGCACGACCAGAGACGTTTGCAGCGCCAATCCATTCAGAAACGCGCCCGCATTGTCGCGTGCATCGACGACGATGCGGGCGGTTTCGCCATCCTGAATGACGCGCGTCTCCAGATTAGCGTCCGCGCCTTCCAAAATTGTCCAGCGCACCGCCTGACTCCAGAAGGGCGCGAAACCATCCCATGTCACCCAGGATCGCCCCCAACGCGCGGTCGCATCGCTGGTAAAGGCGACGGCGCGCCCCAAACCGTACTGCCACGCGGTCAAAATCGGGTCGTTGAACTCGTTCGGCGCGACCAAAATCACCTGAGCGGTTTGTTTCGCAGATGCCGCCACGTAACCATACAATGGCGGCAGCGAGTCGATTCCGTCGATGATCGGGCTGAGATCGGCGCGTGCAGGTGTGAACTCGCCTTCGATGATATAGCTGCGCGTCGCTAAGACGGTTTCTTGTGCAAAAATCGTCGGGATCGATTCGATGGTCGCGGCGACATGATAGTTGCCGCCACCCTGTATCGCCATTTGTTCGAGAAAGCCTGGGTTTTCGCCGCCGATGGCGATCACAGACGTGGTCACGTCGGCTTCGATATTCAACTGCTGCGTAAGATCGACCAAGCCGGAATCGCTCGCGCCGCCGTCGGTCAGCAAAATGATATGTTTGCGTTCACTGGGGATATTGACTATCGCTTCAGCGGCGACCTGCATCCCCGCCATAATATCTGTGCCGCCGCCGGATTGGAGTGTGCCGACCAGATATTGCAAAATCGAGCGATCGAACACGGGTTGTAAATCCGCGACCCAATAGGCATTCGCATCGAACGAGACCACGCCCGCGTTATCGGTCGGTTGCAAAAATTCGAGCGAGCGCAAAATCGCCTCTTTCGCCAGATCGAGATTGGCGACACCACTATCTCCCACCATCGCCATGCTGCCCGAACGGTCGATCACATACGTAATGGTCAACTGTGGGATGCGTTGTTGATCGCGGATTTGCATATCGATGGGCAGTGTTTCTTCGAGCGGCGTCCGAAAATAGCCACCGACCGCAAACGCATCGGGACCACCGCTCACGACTAAACCGCCACCGAGATCGCGCACGTACGTTTGCAGATTTTCCATACGCTGCGTCGAAAGCTCGGTCGCGGCGACATTTGCCATCACGACCGCTTGATAACCCGCCAGCGCCGCCAGTCCAAGCGGGATGCCGCTCGGTTGGCTAATTTCGGTCATGATACCGAGTTCATTCAGGGCATCGGCGATATATTGCGCTTCTTCCGGGGCGCTGGCGACGATCAGGACGCGCGGCGCACCCGTGACACGGCTGAATGCCGAGAGCAGATTATTTTGATAAAAGCCGTCGCCTTCACTGTTCAACGGCGTTACAACCACCCGAAAATCGCGCAATCCGGTTTCGCCTGCTGTCAAGCTGAGCGTAAAATTATTGACTCCAGCGGCAAGTTCGACATTTTCGCGGCTCACAATGACGCCACCCGCTTCGACCGTGATCGTAGCGGGCGCGGGCGCATCGGCTTCGACCGTGACATCAAGATCGAAGTTTTGTCCTTCGCCAACGCTCGTAGGCACGCGAATATCCGAAAGCAAAATCTCTGGCGCGGTCGCGCGCTCATAATCGACATAGCTGATTTCGACGCCGGTCGCGGCAGCGCGGCGCGCGGCACGTTCGGCATCGCCCAATGTCGCCAGACCGTCGCTCATAATCACCATACGCCGCGCCGACCCCGCCGGAAACAGCGCCAGACCAAGGTTGATCGCTTCTTCAATATCGGTATTGCCCGTGTTCGGCGCGGAGCGGATGAGATCGAGCTGACGCACGCGGCTCATGGCGCGTTCGACAACGGCATCGCCGCCGAATACGATCACCGACGCTTGATCATCGGGGAGCATCGCCGCTAACGCGCTTTCGATATACGCGATTTGCGCGTCGCGCGTGGCTGACCCCATGCTGTCCGACGCATCAACGACGAACACAACCGCCAATTGATCGACGGCGCGTACCGTTTGCACGCCCGCCAGCGCCAACACGACCAGCGTGACGATGACGATACGGATGATCAAACTGGTCAGGTCGCGGCGGCGGCGATACGCGAGACGCGGCAGCCCGATCCAGATCACGGGGAACAGCACGAGCAAGAGTAAAAGCGCTATTGGCGCGGTAAAGGTCATTGAGTTATCCGGGGCAACCTTTTTAATACAAGCATCAAAATACTTCAGACTTATGGTTTAGGTGGATACAAAAAATCTTCCAGCGCTTTTAAGCGCTCACGATACTGATCGACGATCTTTACAATTTGCTGTCCTCTCCGCTTGTGGTCAGTGCCGTCTATTTCCAGGAGATCAGCATAGCCCCTGATGACCAACAGCGGTTGCCAGGAGTCGAATACGAAAGCTTTAAAGAACTCGTTCTCATCGATCTTTTCAATAATCTCGGCGCTGATCTCAATACGATTGCCATCCGGGTCAAGCACGACACTTTCGTAATAGCCATCGCCTGTCCAACGGGGTTCGCCGACCAAAGTCGCGCCATCTTCGCGGAGTGTCTCTGTCAACGCATCGACGGCTTCTGGGTCACCAACCGTAAAGGCAATATGAATCCAACCCATCGATTGGCGCGCGCTGGTATTGTTATTGGCGATGATGCCGGACATGTGCATCAGTTCCAAACGCGCACCATCATCGAATGTCAAGAAATACGAGCGAAAACCAGTATTGATGTTCTCGTACACGTCTCCCGCTTTTCCGCCGAAATAGCGCGTGTAAAAGTCTTTCATCGTTTCAAGCTGATTTGTCCACAACGCCACATGGTCGATGTGCATCGTATTTATCCGTTTTAATCCGAAAAGATTTCCGTGATGGCGCGCCCTAAATCCATCTCCGGCGCGTCGATTCCAAGCGCGTATAAGATCGTCGGCGCGGCGTCGGCGTTGCGAACGTCTTGCAGTATTGTACCCGTCATCACGCCCGAACCCGCAGCGATGAACGGGATCAACATATCTTCGGGCATATCCGTGCCATGACTGAACGCATGACCGCCATGATCCGCCGTGACGAGAATCAGCGTTGGCATCGGCGCGGCACTGATCGCGTCGGGACGCAGCCCATCGACCGAGATCAGAATGACGCGTCGGGCGTGGGGTTCAGCGGCAGGCGGGGTGTTGGTCGGGAACGTTTGAAAGGCAGTAGAAAGCAGCAGCGTGTCGAGTAAAAGCGTGGGCAAAACAGCACGTCCCCATGACCTCCACTCGCCGCCCCGCTCCGAATTTGGAGAAGGGCGCGTGTCATCGAGGGCGTGATAGCGCGTTTGAATGGGCACTAATGTACTCATGCTCGCGCTGCCTCGCGCCGAAACGAACGCAGAATTGTCGGCACATTATCGCGGCGGTGATACGCCCACCATTCGATCAACAGGATTACCAGCGCGAGCAGCGCCAGCCACGACCAAAATTCTTGCTGCCCGAATTCGTCCGACTCCTCAACGCGCCCGACGACGGTCGAACCCAACGTAATTTCGGCGCGCGGTGTGATGTCGCTTTCGCCCGCGTCGAAACCATTCACGGCAAACGCCGCCGTTTCGGTCACGTCGCCGCCTGTGAGCAGTTCGAGTAGGTATAAACCGGGTGCATCGGTCGCCCCAAAATAACGTTCTGCACCCACGCCGCTCAAGTCGCGCGTCAAACCGTCAGGCGCGATCACCCGCGCGGCATCCTGGTCGCCCGCTAAGCGGATGGTCAGCCCGTCGCCGACATGCAGCGCAGTTTGATCCGCCAGCGCGCTCGGCGGACGATACCAATCCATCAACGATGCGATCAAGACCGGAAAGGTAATCTGCAACGGCAGATCGCTGTCCGCCAGATTGAACGTCAGCACCGCGACCTGGCGATCTGCAATGTCGCCCGCGATTAAAAGTGTGCCGCCGTCGGCTTCGATCAAGGGCTGAGCCCAGTCCGCAGTGGTCGGTTTGAAGGCGCGAATATTCACATCCGCGAAATCGACCAACGCCATGCGTGGGTCATCGCTGACGCGGATGTTGCTCACCGATTCTTGTTCTGCACCGACGCTGAACAAGCCGTTATAGCCGCTCGGCGGGTTGATGACGAGCAGATCACCGTTGGGGAGCTGTGCGGGCACAAAACCATCCAGCACGGTGACATCGAAGGTTTGCGCCGGCAGCGGACGGGCTGGATCACCGACGAAGGTTTGTACGCCGGGTAAAATGCGCAGCACCTGCTCCAGGAACAAATTCCCGGACGTGAGCAGCAACACACGCCGCGCACCGCTCGCACCGCCGATGGTCCATGCGCTGTTATCGCTCACCAATTGATCGACATACGCCGAGTCCGCCGAAATAGTCAGCGCGGCTTCGAGCGCGGTATAGCTTTCTGGCAAGCTCGAAATATCCGGCGCGACCGTGCCGCCCGCCGGAATCGTGTATTCTTCACCCATAAATAGCTCGCCGTCGGCACGCAGCGAAAAGATCACATCGGCGTCGGTCGTGCCGTAGTTGGTAATTTGTGCGAACAACTGCGGCGCGTCACCGGGCAGTGCGCGCGTCGCCAATGCGGTGATCGCTACATTTTCCGCCGATGTGCCGACTGGAATATAACTCAACGTGCCGGGGATCGCGGGCAGCCGTGCCGCGTCACCAATCCCGCCATCACTGATGATGACCGCGCTGAAGTCGTCCGCCGCCAATGCGCCCGCCGCTGCCAGCGTGAGCGCAGCATTCCAATCGGCACGGGCAAAACTGGGCGCAGCATTCTGGATTGCGGTTCGCAGCGCCGCGCGATCCGCCGTGTACGCCGTCAGCACCTCCGGCACGCCTGCCACACGGATCACCGTCATCGCGTCGTCTGCGCCCATCGTTTCGACGATCTCCAACGCACGCGCTTTTGCGTCATCGAAGCGCGTGCCAACCGCCGAGTCGGTCGCGTTCATGCTGGCGCTGGCGTCGATCAAGAGCGCGATTTGTCCGGCGCTTACGGCTGGCACGATGATGAATGGACGCGCCAATGCCAACACCAGCAAGAGCAAAATCAAGAGTTGCAGCAGCAGCAGAAAATTACGCCGTAGCTTTTGCCAAGGGGTATTGGCTTCGCGGTCTTGCAGCACCTGACTCCATAAAAACGTGCTGCTGATCACGATTTCGCGGCGGCGCAGACGCAGCATGTACAAGAGTAGGATCGGGATGGTCAGCGCTAAACCGATCAGCGCGAGTGGGGTTAAGAGTGACATAAAGATATTGAATGATATTTCATTGTCGCTTGACACTCCACAATCACTAGGTTGTCTATTTTCTATCGCCGCCGTGAGCATTTGGGCGGCATCAATGCCACCCCTACCTGACCAAGCCGAGTTTACGCAAGTCGTTCAAAATAATTTTCTCCCATGCGCCATCCGTGATCGCACTGACATAATGCACGCCGCGCCGCGCACATTCCGCACGGATGTCGTCGCGCCACGCCTTGACGCGCCGGATATACAGATCGCGCAAGCCGCCGTCGATGCTGACTTCTTGTGCCGCGCCCGTCTCACTATCGATCAAACGTACATCGCCGCCGATAATCGGTTCAATTTCCTCTGGCGCAAGGACATGGATCAACACGACTTCGTAGCCTTTGCCGACCAGCGCATTGAAGCCGTCAGCGTAACCGTTCGGTGTCATCATATCACTGATGATGAAGCACAAGCCGTTGCGTCCGCCGCGCAGCGCGTAATCTTTGAGCGCCACGTTCAAATCGGTCACGCCGCCCGCTTTCAGGTCAACCGCGAAATTGAGCAACCGCACATTGTACCCGCGTCCGCGCGCGGGACCGAAGCGTGTGGTCGCCGTGCCAAGCGCAGTCGCGCTCAAGCGATCATTGGTCATCAGCGAGACGATGCCGAGTCCGGTCATCAGACGGCGGGCGTAATCGAACTTGTGCTGTTCAGGCTGCCCGTCGCGCGGAAAATCCATGCTGGCGGAGGTATCCAAAATCAGATGGACAGCTAAATCTTCTTCGTCTTCATAGAGTTTGATCATCGGGCGATCGAGCCGCCCATATAAATTCCAATCGACGCGGCGCAAATCATCGCCGGGCGAATAATTGCGATAATCGGCAAACTCGACGCTGGTGCCGCGCTTGATCGAGCGGCGGTCGCCTTTGATCGCGCCGGCGCGCACCCGCGAGGCATGAAGTATGAGTTGTTCGAGCTTGCGACGGGTTTTATCGTCGAATAACGGTGGTGTTGTCATTTGATCAATCTTTGTAGCTATCGCTGCGAAACGGACAATGTACTGGCGGCATGATTTATCAGAAAAGCGCCGTAAGACCCCTGCCTTCAGGCATGGGGATATAAGGCGTCGGTCTTGTGTTTTTTCTGCTGAAATAGCGTATAATAGGGGAGGTTGATGTGCGAGGTACGAGACGTAAAAATCCGACCTCGATCATAATCCCGTAATATCGCAATACCGTAGTTAACGTCAAACACAGTGGGACATCGCTGTGCTAGCGGAGCGACGATAAGACGAAGGTTCGCCTTCGCAGTCGCGCTGAGGGTAGAAGCCCCCGCCTTTAAGCGTGGGGAGTATGTCACCCTTTCAAATCCAGCTTGTACACGATCTCGCCTTCCAACACCTTGCCCGTATCGACGAAACCGAGCGCGCGGTACAGAGTGGAGGCGACTTCGTTGCTCGCCACAAAACTGATATACAGCGCGTCCGCACCGTGCGCGCGTACATCGTCGATGACCTGCTGCATGACGGCGCGTCCGTAACCCTTGCCCTGATACGGTTTAGCGGTCATCAAACGGCTGATCCACCAACTCCCGCCAAAATCGTCATCCCAACCCCAATACACCAACCCGACAGGCGTCTCATCGGCGTACACGCCGCGCACGCTGCCGCCCTCATAGTGCGCGTCGAGGATCGAGATCGCATTATGCGCGACATAGCGCTGTTCTTCGGGCGGCAGCGTATGCGATAGTCTGGCGATGACGTTGTAATTGTCTTTCGTGATTTCGCGTAAAGTGATCGTCATGGTCAGCGCTTCACACTCGCGATCGCTTCCGCGATCACCTCGTCGGTCTTGATGCCTTCTGCCATGCCTTCAAAGTTGAGCAGCACGCGGTGACGCAGCGCCGATGTCGCGACCGCATCGATATCGCTGAACTGGACATTGGCATGACCTTCGAGCATGGCATTGATTTTGCCGCCAACGATCAACGCCTGCGCGCCGCGCGGACTCGCGCCATACTGCACGAACTGCTTGACGAGCGGCGGCGCACTGGGTGTATTGGGATGCGTCGCCAGCACCAGCCGCGCGGCATAATCGATCACGTTTGTACCGGTCGGAAATTGCAGCGCCAGCTTGCCCATCTCGATCACCTGCTTGCCGTCCGCAACTTTTTCGGCGTGGTCACTGGTCGCGCCCGTCGTGCGGTTGAGAATATCGACGAGTTCGTTGTGCGTCGGAAACGTGACGTTGACCTTGAACATGAAACGATCCAACTGCGCTTCGGGCAGCGGGTATGTGCCTTCCATTTCGAGCGGATTTTGCGTTGCCAACACGAAGAACGGTGCTTCGAGCGTGTAGCTGCGATTGGCGACGGTCACGGTCTTTTCCTGCATGGCTTCGAGCAGCGCCGACTGGGTTTTGGGCGTGGCACGGTTGATCTCGTCGGCGAGCACGAGATTGGCAAAAATAGGACCAGACTGAAAGCGCTTGATTTTGCGCCCGTTTTCGTCGTCTTCGAGAATATCAGTGCCAGTGATGTCGGCGGGCATCAGGTCAGGCGTGAACTGAATGCGCGCGAATTTGAGATCGAGCGCATCGGCGACAGTGCGGATCAGCATAGTTTTGCCGAGTCCCGGCACACCCTCGAGCAGGGCGTGCCGCCCCGCCAGAATACAGATCAAGGTGCTGCGTACCACATCGTTTTGACCAACGATCACGCGTTGAATTTCGTGTTCGATGGCTTGTGCCGTCTCGCTGAACTGCTGAATCGACAGGTCTGTGACCTGAGTCATGACGTCATCCGTTCAAATATAAATTTTGTGTACGTATAGACTACACACTTTGCGGCGTTTGCGCTCAAAGTTGGGGGAAATAGGTGTGTAATGCGACCACAACAGGTGAATTAATGACTCACCTTACGCAAGTCCCTCGTTTTCAGCCCTCACCCCCTGCCCCTCAGCGCACTCAGGGCGAGGGGTGAAAAACCGTCGCGATAGGGGAAGTCCTTCTCCCTGAGGGAGAAGGATTTAGGATGAGGGCAATCTGCGTAAGGTCAATTAATGAAGGGGGTTGATAAGAGTTACGCGGTGAGCGGCGCATATAGCACCCATACAGATTGATTTTTAGCGTGGCTTACTCGGCGAATGCCAACAACTGACCGAAAATCCAGCCTTCGATACCATCGACCAGCTTGACGCGAATCCACTGGTTATCGGCGCTGCGACGCATGACCTGTACTTGCGTTTCTGACGGGATCGAGAGTGAGACGCTGTAATCCAGGCTAGGACCGGTGCGGACATTGACGTTCATATCGGCGTTGACGACGGCAAACGTACCGGTCATATCCCACGACGATGAGAATTGATCGGGCTGTGAAATTTCCTGCAAGGTCGCTTGTTCGTCACTGCCCGTCGCTGCGTCGCCTGATGCAGCAGCGTCGCCGCTGGCAGCCGCTTGATCCGACGATGGCGCGGCGGCGAGACTGGTCACATCCCCCGAAAAACCAAAGTTGGTGGTGACTCCCGCTTCGCTGTTTGCATTTGCATTGGCGCTGGCAGAATCGATCTCGGCATCCGCCACCGGCGCGGTTTTATCGGCGGAGTCGGTCGAGCGCGTGGTTAGCCCAACACCGACCACGACCAGCAGCACGACCGCCAGCGCGATCAAGAAAAAATCCAACCCAGAACGGACTCGGACACGTCGCATTATTAACCTCACTCTTCGTCCATAAGGACTGATAAGCTCATTCATGTATAAACTTTATTCTAACGATGATCATGCCCCAGAAAGCGTTGACGTTGCTATAGGAAATTGATAAGGTTTGTGCAGAATTTGTATCTGGTGGGGTAGGAAATAAGTCGGGGGGGAACGATGGCAGGTTGGGACTTCTCGATTTTATGGGCGGCAGCGCGGGCACTGATCGAAGGACAGGACGTTTATACGGTCACCGCGTTTTTTTACCCGCTGCCCGTCATTTATTTACTGGCGCCGCTTGGTTTACTGCCGATGGGCACGGCGCTGGCAGCATGGTTAGCGATCAATTTTGCGCTTTTGGTCGCCGCATTCCGGCGTGCGTTCTGGGTATGGCTGCTGTATGTGCCAATGCTGCATCTGTTCAGTTCGGGACAAGTGGAACTGGTGTTATGGGGATTGGAACATGCCATTAAGTCGGGCTGGCGCGGGGCGCTGTTCGCCGCGTTGATCACGCTTAAACTGCAGACTGCGCTGATCCTGCTGCCGTATCATCTCGTCGGTTGGCTGCGAAACGACCGCGCCATGTTGATCCGTTTCGGGGTGTGTACCTCGGTGATCTGGGGGCTGCCGTTGTTGTGGCGTCCAGGCTGGATCGGCGACTGGCTGCGCGCACGCGGCGATAGTTCGTTCTTTGAATTCGCGCCGAACGCGCCGGGGGTGTTCACACTGCTGCGCATCAGCGACGGGCTGTTGATCCCGCTCGTGATCGCGGCGGTGGTGATTTTTGTATGGGGGATGTTTCAGGATAAAGCGACCGCGCGCGCGGCGGCAATGCTGGCGTCACCCGTCGGCTTGTTTTATACCACGATTCAGCTTGCTGGCTGCGCGCCCGCGTGGCTGCTCGTGCCGGTCAGCATTGGCGCGACCGCGCTCACGTTCGCGACGAATACCTTTATCCCGTTCGCGGCGTTACCGCTGGCTGTGATCGGGTATCAGGCGTGGCACAAACGAGCGGTGGCGGGCGAACCGCGAAACAGCGAAACGCATAACACACAGGCACAAAGAAAAGCGGGCGGGTCAAGACCCACCCCTACAAAGGCGGATCAATTACGCGGTTCGAGCGACGAAAAGTAATTGCGGATCACGTCACGCAAGCTCAACGGGATCGTGTTCTGATTGAGCGCCTCGTTCGCCGCCGCGCTGTACTGCCCGAATACCTGATTGTATGGCACGCTCGATTCACCGGATGGATTGGCGCTGAACTCGCCATCGACCGATGGCACATTCGAGTCTTCAGGTTCCAGGAAAATTTGATCCTCCCCCAGTTCGCCGCCGATGCGTGATGGCGCGTAAACAGGGGCGTAATCCTGTTCGCCGCCGCCATCGGGGTTGTTGTTGGCTTCGACACGATCACCCAAAAACGGACTTTGCAGCGCGTTCGGGTCGGCGGCTTGGTCGCCCATCCCCGCCCCGATGCCTGCCGACGACTGGTTCGCCTGGTCTTGTCCCGCGCCGGGCTGATCACCCGTACTGCTTTGTGCGGAAGGCGCGTCGCCGGGCTGCGCGCTTTGTTGGCTCGTACCGCTCGATTGATCGCCGGGCTGCGCCTGATCGCCCTGGCTTTGCTGCGGGTTTTCTCCGCCGGGCTGTGATCCGCTCTGATTAGGGTCGGCTTGACTCGCCTGCGGATTGGTCTGCCCCTCACCAGGCTGACTCTGGTCTCCGGGTTGACTTTGCTCACCCGGCTGTTGTTGATTCGGATCCCCTTGTGGTGCCTGGCTTTGCTGCTGCTGATTTTGTTCGCTCTGTTCCGCGACCTGATCGGCGGCGTCCTGTGCTTGTTGGGCGTTTTGTTCGGTCTGTTCGCCCGCGCGCTGCTGCTGCTGCGCGCTTTGTTCAGCCTGGTTTGCCTGTTCGGATGCCTGCTGTAAATTTTCCTGCGCGGCTTGCGAATCACCGTTCGCCATGCTTTGCGCGGCTTGTTCCATCATTTGTCCCATTTGCCCCAGGCTGGGATTTGAACCCGGCATGTTTTGCGCCGCTTGATTGAGCGCATCCTGCGCGGCAGCTTGCTGAGCGGCGTCCATTTGTTCCATTTGCTGCGCCAGTTGATTGAGCATATCGCTCAATCCTTGTGACCCGGCATCGGGCGATTGATTCATCGCCTGACTAAGCCGCTCCGACGCTTGATCGATGGCGCTTTGGGTATCGGCGCTGCGTTGTAATAAATCGTCGGCGCTGCGGGATAAATCACGCTCGACATCGGACAGCGCGGCGAATGCTTCTTCGCTGGACACGTTATTTTGATCGAGCGCGCGTTGTGCATCCGCGAGCGCCTGCAAAAGCGCATCGCGTTCGGCGCCTTCGAGATCAGGGTTAGCGGCGACATCCTGCGTGATCTCGCGCAGTTCTTCGCGCGCTGCTTCGATCACCGCAGCTTGCGCGGCATTGTCCAACAGCGCGTCGGCTTGCAGATTTGGCACGATCAAGAGCGCTGCCAGCACGCCCACGACCCCGACCAGCAGCGCGAGTTCGCCAACTTTGACGCGGATTGGGAGCGCGTGCGACGGTTCAGCGCGGTCGATCCAGGCGGCGGCGTCGGTGATCTGGCGTGCGGTCAGTTCGTCGTTAGAACGGATGCGCCCTTCGATCAGGTCGAACGCGGTCGAAATTCGTTCGCCCAAGCCCAACGCAACATCATAGCGGATCGCCATGCGCTCGGTGGCATCACGGCGCAGCCAGATCACCGCCAGACACACGATGATGGCAGCACCGACCAGCGCACCTGTGACGAGCGCGATCTGGGTCGGCGTGAGCAGTGGGCGCAAACGGGCGAGCAGCGCCAGCACGATCCCACCGATCAAAGCGGCGATGATCGCGCGCGGCAGCCAGATCGCACTCTGTCCGGCGCGCGTGCGCCGATCCCAGCGGTGGACAGCGCGGTTGAGCGCGGCGTGTTGGTCGTGGAATTGGGGAAGCACTGCCATGATACGTCACCTCAATAGATGTGTTTTGGTGGGTCGCCTACACTATAGGGAGTCGCGCGCATCGACGCGGCGCGTAGCACGAATCGTCAGCGTCATCAGGATCGCCGCGAGCGTGATATAGAAAATCGTGAACAGAATCCATGACGATGCGACCGGAATCGTGCTGCCGTCGCTGATCAACGTATGCGTGTAAAAACCCGCGATCTGCTGTGTGACGAGTAAATTCTGCGTGGTCACGGCGGTGCTGAGCGGGCTGATGGCATTGAGCGCGGCATTGATATAAAACAACGCGGCTTCGAGCGGCGGCGACGCAGTGCTGCCCGCGATGAACAGCGCATTACGCAGCACACCGAGTAACAGGCTGATCAGGCTCGGCGTGACGAACATCAGGATCATGGCGGTGCTGTACGAACGGACGCTGGCGGCGAGTGTGCGCTCCATGCCTGCCGAGAAGTAAATGCCTATCGTGCCGAGCGCGACGGCTGTGACGAGCAAAATCAGAAACGACAGGATCAATTCGGTTTCACTGACGCCGCCGAACAAGAACGCCAGACTCTGCAACGGAATACCCGCCAGCAAGAGCAGAAGTACATAACCCAATGCCGATTCAAGCTTGCCGATGACGAACGACGCATCGGACAAGAGCGTGGTACGAAGCAAATCATAGGTTTGGCGTTCGCGTTCGCCTGTGATCGCGCCGGCGGTGAAGGCGGGCGCAATAAAGACGATCAACGCGAGTTCGACCGCAAATACACCGTTGAACAGCACGCGTCCGATCTCACCTGCCGCCGCCGAACTGGGATCGCGCCCCGCCGTGCTGTACACCAGGTATAACAAGAGTGCGAGCGCGCCCATCAAGCCGAGATAGACGGTCAGCACGACGAACGCGCGCACGCCGCGCATTCTGCCGCGAAGTTCTTTGATCATGACCGGGTTGAAGCGGAATGCACGCCGCGCCGCTGGGTCGCGCACGGTGACGATGACCGTGATCGCGCTGATGATGAGCGTGATCACAGCGGGCGTGAAGCCGAGTCCGATCAACGCGCCGAGATTGAACGCCGTTACCAGTAGCAGCGCGGGAATCGTCCAGGCTTCGCGCGCCAATGCGCCGACCATGACGACCAGAAGCAAACTCATATTGAGCAGCGCCAGCAATGACACCACGACGAGTGCCGCGTCGTCTGCGCCCGCGTAGTTGATGAGCAATGTATCATGCACGACCGCGTTGAGGGTCGGGACGACTCCGAGGGCACCGAGCGCGCCCGCGATCAAAATCGCCGCCGCAATGAGCGCGTTGAGAATCGCACCGCTGCGTAATATGCCCGCCGCCCGCGATAAAACGGTATCGAGCGCGAGGACGGTTGGAGATGAAATGGCTTGTGCCATGGGTTGATCCTAAACACCTCACAAAAGCGAAACATATAACCTTACCCGCAACCCCCTGCTATAGAGAGGCGAGTAAAGATTGGGCGGAATTATTCCGCCCCTACAGGGTGGTTGGGTTTAAGTGACAATGCCTTTGGTCACACGCATGAAGATCGCTTCGAGATCGCGCGTTTCTTCGGCAAAACCCAGCACGGCGATGCCAGCACTGGCAAGTGTACCGCTCAAGTGTGCGACGCCATCGTCGTCGCCGGTGTAATCGATGCGGACTTGCGAGCGTCCGGCTTTCGGCTCAATATCTTTGATCCCAATCACGCCTGTGACAGTCGCCAGTGCCGAACGTACCGCCGCCGCCGCGTCCGCATCTTTGACGGTGACGGTGATCTCTCGGTGCGGCTGCAAACGGGCACGCATTTCGTCCATGCTGCCTTGATCCAGAATTTGTCCGGCTTCGACGATGCCGATATGGGTACAAATTTCCGCCACATCTGCCAGAATGTGAGTCGAGAAGAAAATCGTCTTGCCCATTTTCGCCAGTTCGACCAACAGTTCGCGGATTTCGACGCGCGCGCGTGGGTCAAGTCCGCTGGCAGGTTCGTCCAAAATCAAGATCGCCGGGTCATGCGCGAGTGTGCGCGCCAAAGAAAGCCGCTGCTTCATCCCGCGACTGAGTTTATCGACCATATCATCGCGCCGATGCGTGAGATCGACGAGTTCGAGCAGGTCTTCGATCAACTTTTTGCGCGCGTTTTCGGGGATGTCGTAACATGCCGCAAAAAAATCGAGATATTCCCATACGCGCATATCGTCGTAGACGCCGAATTCATCGGGCATGTAACCGATGGCGCGCCGTACCGAGCGCGGCGCATCGACCACCGAGTAGCCAGCGACGGTCGCGCTGCCGCTCGTGGGGCGGGTGAGTGTGGTCAACATGCGCATGGTCGTCGTTTTGCCCGCGCCGTTGGGACCGACGAACCCAAAAATCGACCCGGCTGGCACGTTGAGCGACAAACCGTTGACCGCCGTGAATTTGCCAAAGCGCTTGAACAAATCGCGCGTGACGATGATATTTTCCGCCATCGGGCGTTATCCTCATTGATAACAGACTGGTTGTATCTATTATACGCGCACGGTGGGTGAAGCGCTCAAATTAAGGATTGGCACTGGCTTTGCCATCAACGCCGAGGCGTGTCAAATGTCGAGAGTGATTGGTAAGCGTTTGGGATGCCAAACTCCACATGAAACGGGCAACTTTTACAAGTTGCCCGTTTTTATCTGGAAAGCGCCGTAAAACCCCTGCCTTCAGGCATGGGATATAAGGCGTCGGTCTTATGTTTTTTCTGCTGAAATAGGGTATGATGAAAGGAGGTTAAGGTACGAGACGTAAAAATCCGACCTCGATCATAATCGTGCTTTAATGCAAAACGGATGGGACGCATCCGTGAACGATAACGTAGCGCCTCTGCCAACGCCGTAAGGCGACGGTAAGCGCAAGCGTCGTTCAGAAGCCCCTGCCTTTAGGCATGGGAGCGTCACTTACAGGTTTTTTGCGATTGTAGTGATCCACGTATTGAGATTAGCATATACTAAGCCTAGATTTTCTACACAATTGGGGAGAACAGCAGGGTAATCGCTTCAAAACTGAGTGATGAGGTGGATTAGAAAATCATTATCCATGGCAGCACGAAAGCGTTTTTGACGAAGGCTGCTTTTGGAAGGGTCGCGCTTGAGCAGGTTGAGGGCAATGGCACGCAGCACCGCCATGTTCTCGGCGCTCTGCTCGTTGCGGATACGGGAATGGTCTTCGCTAAAGGTGACATCCATCACCCAGTGAAAACTGTTCTCAATCGCCCAGTGATGTTGGGTCGCTTGCAGAAGCCTGGCAGCGTCAGCGGGGAGACGTGGTACATCAGCGAATTCAGCGGTGATTTTGCCAAAGTATGGGTCGCATGTCAGGCAAGCCCGGTGTGGGTGCCAAGCAACGCGGTCGCACGGTAACTCACTCGTTCAGCACACTTAACAACTGGCGGAACGCGCCTTTATAATCGGTCGCCAAATCGAAGCGTGGACGCCGTCGGAGCATATCCGGCGGGTCTGCCTGCGCGACGACGGCGACCGAAACGGGCTTGTTTTTCTCACGGAAAAAGCGCCATGCGGTTTCGACGGTGCTTTCATCGAGCGCGGCGGGTGATAAGAGCAGCACCATCTGCGAGCATTCTTTCAGCGATGGGTGCACGCCGCCCGCCCAATCGACATCCTCTGGCGCGACCTGATGCTGCCAGGTGGCAAACCCCATCTTTTCCAAATCCGCCGCCACCTGCCCCGCCATTTCTTCGTCAGCGGGCGCGTAATTTAAGTACACAGTGGTTTTGGGCAGTTTCGTCCGTTTGGTATCCCCGACATTGACCGGCGTCGGTCGGCTTTTCGCTTCATGCGCGGCTGACCGTCCCATACGAAAGACAGCATTACCACAGATCGGGCACTCGCCGCGTGTCGCGGGAACACCTTTACGCGTCCAGACCGCAATTGGGTTTTCAAGCATCACTGTATCGCGGCAGCGCACACAGTACGCCTCAATCGGATCAGGTTCTTCATGCAGTTCGGCGTCTACCGCGTCGTGATCGAAATGGTCTTCGTTCACAGGTGATTTCCTCGCTCAATCGACCGTTTGTTCTCAAGTATAGTCTGTGACAGACGAAGATACTACTGCGTTATTTGCATATACACACGCAGATCACCATCGCCGACGCTGGCATGAAAACGCGATTCGATCTGCCAATCGGCTTGGATGCGCGCGTATAAATCCGGCACATCGACACGCAAATTGCGCTCCAGCGACGTGACCAGAATCGCGCCGCGCGTCCCTGCCAGTGCCAGCGCCTGGTCAAAGGCTTCGACAGTGCGGACATAAACCAGATCATCGCCTAAACTACCGCCATAATAACGAAAACCCTGCTCGGTCGAATCAATGGCGATCACCAGTTGATCGGTGGTGCGAATCGTCTCGATGTGTGCAATTGTCGCGGTATACGGCTGTTTTGGGAAGGCATAATACGTGGGCAGCGGAAGCGCCAATGCGCCAAGCATCGCCGCCACGCCGATCACCCAGATCAATGGTGAAACAGGTGTGGTCGCCTTCACGCGATGTTCGAGCCACTGTACGATCAAGCGGATCACTTCGAGCGAGATCAAAATGAGCGGGATCAACAACACGAGCAAAAAACGCGGCGAAAAGACCAGCTCGCGAACAGCCGACAGGGTGAAGTGCAGCACAGGACCCACACAGAGCGCGAACAACAACACCCCATCACGCCGTATCAGCGACAGCGCGCCGAACAAGCCGATGATGCCCGCCGGGATCGAGACGACGAGCAGCAGCGGACTCAGGTTGCCGCTGAGCGTGCGTAATAGTTCCTGGAAGAACTCCAGCGACAGCGCCTGATACCCCGCCGCCTGGTCAACCTGATACACATTATTGAGCAGCGCTAATGCTTGCGGGATGATGCCCGCGAAGGTGACGAGACAGACTACACCGACAGCGGCATACACAACGATTAAGCGCGTGATCATAGGAATCAAGCGCGCGCCGCGCCGCGCGTGCATGATCAACGCTGCCAGCGCGACGACGCCATGCCCCGCGATGATGAACGCCATCGTCAGATGTGACATGACGCCTAACCACGCCGCGATAATATAGCCAATCATCCACAGTGTACGCCCGCGCGTCGCCGCTGGATCGGTGATACGCGCAAGCGCGGCACTGCTGATGATGGCAAACAGAAAGTAAGCGCTGTAGCCACGCACGCTTTGCGAAAAGAAGATATGTTGATAAGCGACCGCCAGCGCAAGGACTGCCAGTAAACTGATCGACGGGGTGAAATAGCGCCGCGCCAGCCAAAATATCGCGGCGACCGCCAGCCCGCCAAACACGACGGCGGGGGCACGCAGTATCCATTCGTCGCTCCCGAAAGTCGATGTGACCGCGCTGATAAAAAAACTGTTGAGGAGGTGATTATTGGTGGTCTGATACGTCGTCAGAATCATCACAGGGCTGCCGCCCGCGAACCGCCGCACCGACGCGACCTCATCCAACCACAAATCACTATCGAGATTAATCAGGCGCATGACGAGCGCGAACAAAATGATGAACAGCAAAAACAGCATGGTGCGATTACGAGCCATTTTATGCACGGATGATAAGAGAGCGAACGACATGATTACTCTTTTCGGGGCGGCAGCGGCGGCAGCGGCACAATTACGGGTCCTATATAAACGATATTCTTGACGACACACCAGACAAAATCCTGCCATTCGCGCCAGATATTGATGTGACTGGTGCCGAACAGACGCGCGTATTCGTGCGTCGGTACGTTGACGACACGAAAGCCGCGCCGCAGCATTTTCATGACCATTTCCTGTTCGATGGTATGTCGATTTTCGGTCAAGCCGATGCGCGTCGCCGCCATCCGCCGCACGGCGCGAAAGCCGTTGAGCGTATCCGACAGCGCTGTGTTCCAGCGTTTGTTGATGGCGATATTCATCGAGATATTGCCGACCGTGCGGATTAACTGACCGAAACTGATCGATAATTCTTCGCTGCCGCCCGAAAAGCGACTGCCGACGACTAAATCGGCGCTGTTTTCGATGATCGGCATGACCAAACGCGGAATATCATCGGGGTCGTGCGAACCGTCGGCATCCATGAATACGAGCACATCGGCGTCAAGCACTTGTATCGCCATGCGTACGCCTGATCCTTTGCCCAAGCCGGGATCGGTGTAGACTCG
>Ga0163154_10003180_pt1 | contig 23111 bp, 19 predicted proteins | sample OliLakLV19MP9P1_FD_148649 | JGI IMG/M metagenome (GOLD analysis project Ga0163154, IMG submission 148649) | Freshwater microbial mat bacterial communities from Lake Vanda, McMurdo Dry Valleys, Antarctica - Oligotrophic Lake LV.19.MP9.P1 | ecosystem: Environmental > Aquatic > Freshwater > Lake >... | reverse complement strand
GTACCGGACTAGCTTGGGCGGGGAATACTTTGAATGTTTCCACTTCAACTCTAGGTCTATCAGCCGCCTTTGCAAACTCAGCGCAACTAGCCGCGATTCTTGATGATGAGACTGGGGTGGGTGGCTTAGCTGTGTTCTCTGCTGGCCCAACCTTCACTGGGACTACGACTCTGGCTAACAGCAACACGACTGGCAACGCCATCATCAACAACCTAACTTTATCTAACGCTCTAGCAATTACTTCAGGTGGTACTGGCGCCACTACCGCCTCAGGTGCGCGCACCAACTTAGGCGCTAATACTGTCGGTTCAAACCTCTTCACTTTGGCTAACCCAAGTGCCGTGCGTCTGATCCAAATCAATGCCGATAACACCGTGACTGCGATTGCCACTTCTTCACTAGGACTACCAAGTGGCTCAGTGACTTCTGTGTCTGGAAGTGGTGGTACAACTGGTCTTTCATTTACTGGTGGACCAGTAACTACAGCAGGTACTCTTACCCTAGGTGGTACTTTAGCTGCTGCTAATGGTGGTACTGGACTTAGTTCATACGCGACTGGGGATTTAATCTACGCTTCTGGAGCCAGTGCTCTAACAAGACAAGCTATCGGTACTACCGGACAAATTCTGTCTGTGACTGGTGGACTACCAACTTGGTCAGCCACTTCAACTCTAGGTCTATCAGCCGCCTTTACAAACTCAGCGCAACTAGCTGCTTTGCTTTCAGATGAGACGGGAACTGGGGCAGCGGTGTTTGCTGTCAATTCAGCTCTTACCGGCACAACGACAATGGATCGGTTGGGGATTGGTACTACCAATCCAGGAGCTAGACTTGAAGTGGTGGGAGATATTATTTCTAAGGGTACTGAGTGGACTATTCGCACCAGCGCCGCCGACAACCAATGGCGCTCCGTCACCTACGGCAATGGTCTGTTTGTGGCGGTGTCTGATACCGGCACCGGCAACCGCGTCATGACCTCCCCAGACGGAATCAATTGGGCCACGACCACCAGCGCCGCCGACATCAGTTGGTCTTCCGTCACCTACGGCAACGGCCTCTTTGTGGCGGTTTCAGTAAGTGGTACCGGTAACCGCGTCATGACTTCACCAGATGGTATTAACTGGACGATTCGTACTAGTGCCGCCGACAACTTTTGGCAATCAGTCACCTACGGCAACGGCCTGTTTGTAGCAGTGGCATTCAGTGGCACCGGCAACCGCGTCATGACCTCACCTGATGGTGTTAACTGGACTATACGTACTAGTGCGGCCAACAACCAATGGCTCTCCGTCACCTACGGCAACGGCCTGTTTGTGGCTGTGTCCAATACTGGCTCCGGCAACCGCGTCATGACCTCACCTGATGGTATTAACTGGACTATACGTACTAGTGCGGCCGACAACCAATGGTACTCCGTCACCTACGGCAACGGCCTGTTTGTGGCGGTGTCAATCAGCGGCACCGGCAACCGCGTCATGACTTCACCAAACGGTATCACCTGGACATCTCGCACCAGCGCCGCCGACAACAATTGGTACTCCGTCACCTACGGCAACGGCCTGTTTGTGGCGGTAGCATTTTCTGGCACAGGCAACCGCGTCATGACATCACCGGATGGCGTTAATTGGGCTACACGCACTAGTGCGGCAGATAACTCTTGGTACTCCGTAACCTATGGCAACGGCCTGTTTGTGGCGGTGGCACAATCTGGCGCCGGTAACCACGTTATGACCTCAGGTAAAACTGAAATTAGTGCTTTGGCTCACAACAACATCTACCAAGGTGGGATGAGTGTGTTTGGAAATGTAGGGATTGGGACCACTACTGGTTCGTCACTCTTCTCTGTAGTCGGTCAATCTGGTAGTGCTTCTGACATTTTCTCAGTCGCTTCTTCTAGTGGTAGTCGATATTTGACCCTGACGGCAGCGGGGAATGTCGGTATTGGGACTACTACTCCTTCAACGCTATTCTCTGTGACGGGGACATCAACTCTTCAAACTATCCTTCCAGGCGGGCCATTTACTGGCAACATGTCTAACTTTAGTATCGGGGCTTCAAACGCTCGCTTTTCACAAATGTGGGCAGGTACATATAATGTAGGGACATCGACTTGGTCTATTACTGCGAGTGGCCCAGACCGCTTTGGTATCTTCAATGCGGCTAGTGGAGGGGGAACTGAAAGCCTTTCAATATTAACGGGAGGGAACGTGGGAATTGGTACTACCAATCCAGGAGCTAGACTTGAAGTGGTGGGCGATATTATTTCTAAGGGAACTGAGTGGACCTCCCGCACCAGCGCTGCCGACAACAGTTGGAACTCCGTCACCTACGGCAACGGACTTTTTGTAGCTGTATCAGAATCAGGATTTGACGACCGAGTCATGACCTCACCTGATGGTGTTAATTGGACCTCCGGCATTAGTGCCGCAGATAATGCTTGGACCTCAGTCACCTACGGCAACGGCCTGTTTGTAGCGGTGGCTTGGTCTGGTACTGGCGACCGCGTCATGACTTCACCAGATGGTGTTTATTGGACTTTACGTAATAGTGCCGCAGATAATGCTTGGCAATCTGTCACCTACGGCAACGGCCTGTTTGTAGCTGTTTCTAGCTCTGGTAATACTACAGGCGTCATGACTTCACCAGACGGTATTACTTGGACAACCCGAACTACTAATACTAATGCCTGGGAATCAGTCACCTACGGCAACGGCCTGTTTGTGGCTGTTGCTGATACAGGCTCCGGCAACCGCGTCATGACCTCACCAGACGGTATCACCTGGACCATCCGCACCAGTGCCTCTGACAACCAATGGTTCTCAGTCACCTACGGCAACGGCCTGTTTGTGGCAGTGTCTACTGACGGCACCGACAACCGCGTCATGACCTCCCCTAATGGTACTACTTGGACACCACGTACTAGCGTCACCAACTTTCAGGGACTAAGTGTCACTTACGGAAACGGACTCTTTGTGGCGGTGGGTTCTGACGAGTCTGACGGCTCTCTTTCAATTATGACTTCACCAAATGGAATTACTTGGAGAGGAAGAGCTTCGCCAGGTCTAGCTTCCATATGGAATGGGGTAGCTTACGGCAACGGACTCTTTGTGGCTGTTTCTGACATTGGCACCGGCAACCGCGTCATGACCTCTGGTAAAACTGAAATTAGTGCTCTAGCGACAAATAATACTTACCAAGGCGGTTTGAGTATCTTTGGTGATGTGGGTATTGGTACTACGACTACGACTTCAGCTTCACGCTTCTCTGTAGTAGGGCAAGCGGGCAATAGTGACATCTTTTCTTTAGCTTCGTCTACTGGCAGTAGATTACTGACCTTTACTTCAACTGGTCGGTTGGGAATTGGTACTACCAATCCAGGCGCAGCGCTTGAAGTGGTGGGAGATATTATTTCTAAGGGAACAGAGTGGACTTCGCGAGCTAGTGTCGAAAATAATAGTTGGACCTCTGTCACCTACGGCAACGGCCTGTTTGTAGCTGTAGCCTCATCAACCTCTGGCAGTCGCGTCATGACCTCACCGGACGGAGTCAACTGGGCAACTTCAACCCACAACTTCCTAAGTGATAGAATTCATTCGATTACTTACGGTAATGGTCTCTTCGTTACGGTAGGACCAAGAATTGACACAGATTCAATTTTTCGCAGCACTGATGGTAAAACATGGACAGGGGGCGGCGGTGGCGGGACGACGTACAATGCCGTCACCTACGGCAACGGACTCTTTGTGGCGGTAGGTTCCAACTATGTTAGAACCTCAAATTCAGGTGATTTCTGGACAATTAGAACTGCAGCTGCTAGTAATAATTGGCAATCAGTCACCTACGGCAACGGACTTTTCGTCGCTGTCTCTACTAGTGGCACCGGCAACCGCGTCATGACTTCACCAGATGGTATTACTTGGACGATACGCACTAGCGCAGCTAACAATTCTTGGAACTCGGTCACTTATGGTAATGGTCTCTTCGTGGCTGTTTCGTCTGACGGCACCGGCAACCGCGTCATGACTTCACCAGATGGTATTACTTGGACGATACGCACTAGCGCAGCTAACAATTCTTGGAACTCGGTCACTTATGGCAACGGACTTTTCGTCGCTGTCTCTACTAGTGGCACCGGCAACCGCGTCATGACTTCACCAGATGGTATTACTTGGACGATACGCACTAGCGCCGCCGACAACTTTTGGAACTCGGTCACTTATGGTAATGGTCTCTTCGTGGCTGTTTCGTCTGACGGCTCTGGCAACCGCGTCATGACTTCTGGTAAAACTGAAATAAACGAAAAAGTAAATAATAATTTCTACCAAGGTGATATGAGTATCTTTGGTAATGTGGGTATTGGTACTTCTACCCCAGCCACTGCACTCCATGTTATTGGTACTGTCCGAGCCTCAAACCTTCTTGGCGGAGCGACCACACTTTCTGTCGACGCTAATGGAAACATCATCCGAACTGCGTCTGACGCTAATCTAAAGACAAATGTTTCAAATATTGATGGAGCCTTAGATACTTTGCTCCAACTTCGAGGTGTGCGTTACGAATGGAAAGACACAGAAAGATTTGGTGACCAAGTGGAGATCGGCTTCTTGGCGCAAGAGGTAGACCTACTGCTACCAGAAGTAGTGCGCAAGGGAGGGGAGTACTGGGCGCTAAATATTCCAAATATGTTGGCGGTGGTGGTGGAGGCAGTGAAGGAGATGTATCAAAAGCTTATGGCAACAGACGCGAGAGTGGACGCTCTCGAACAGCGAGTTCAAGAGCTAGAAGCCCTGCTAAACCACACGCCGGCTTATACTCCACCGCCGCCGGAACCAGACCCAACGCCAACACCAGACCCAGCACCGAATCCAACGCCAGACCCAACACCAGATCCGAATCCAACGCCAGACCCAGATCCAACACCAGACCCAACACCAACACCAGATCCTACTCCAACACCACCACCAGTGACCCCTTAAAATTATCAGTTTACAAAAATATCATGAAAATTAACAAAAAAAGATGGCGTCGCGGCTTTGACTGAGGGCGACAGACCAAGGAAAGTTATACCCAAAAGACCAATTATTAGACCCAAAGAAGATCAAATTTATTGCTAAAATATTACTAAGACTAATTATTAAAGATATGAACACAAAATATCACTTGTCCAACGCCAAACAAGCTCTCATTGCCGCTAGTTTGATAGTCGCTATGCTTGGGGCCTTCTTTTTCTCAGTTGAGCCAAAGATCAGTCGAGCAATCGACGGAAACCCGTTTACTATCAAGCAAACTATCACTGATGAAATTTCATTTTTGACACAAGCTGCTAATGTCACTATGACTGGACAGCTACAAGGTATTACTGGAGGTACTGCTAACGGCTCGACTACGGCTGTCGTAAGGACAAACAATGCTCAGGGGTACACTATGACGATTGCTTTCTTTAACAACACTACACCTCAGGCCATGAGAGGAGATGTTTCAGCTAGTCAGGCGATACGAGATTATCCAGCAACAGGTGGACAGCCAACTTATCTGTTTTCAACTGCTAGTACCTCGGCGGTCTTTGCCTACACTGTGAGTGCAGCTGATAGTAGCGACCTGGACCCATCTTTCCTAGACAGTGGTTCGGCTTGCAACACTGGAGCTGGATTTACGTCAGACCGATGTTGGATGGAGCCACAGACTTCATCATTCCAAATTGTTGATAGAAGTGTCGACGCTGGTACGGGAGCCACCACCACCATTCACTTTAGAGTTCATGTACCAAACAACCCAAGTCCAGCAGTAACAGAAGACGTTTATACAGCCACCGCTACCTTGACGGCGCTAAACAAATAAAGGTATTGTAGTCCTATATATGACTGCAAATACGCTACTGAAATTTAGCTTGTCGACTCTTCTCATTGCTTTAGTACTTTTTCCCGCAAGTTTTTTACTAGCGCAAGAAAGTAATCCAGAGGTTGCAGATATTGTCGAAGCCGAAATCGTCGACGGAGAAAATGTAGCAGCGGAAGAAGTGGAAGTTGTACCGGTGGCGGCTCCACTAAGAAACGACTGGTATCGCGTCGAAAGACTAGAAGGGGATATTACCCAAGGAGACTTTGTCGTCGGACCGGGTCGAGCTGAGATTGTGGTCAAACCTGGTGAAACTGTTATCTTTGAAATCTCACTCACAAACAGAATCAGTGACGGGCGCGTGTTTGATCTGACAGTAGAAGACATGGCCGGGTCAGACAATGTCGATCAGCCGGTGATACTTTTGGGTGATACTCGTGGACCATACACAGTTAAAGATTACATTTCTTTTCCGGAAAACTCTTTGACCTTGGGCCTAGGAGATAGAGCTAGAATACCAGTAAAGATTAGTATTCCTAAAGATGCCGAGCCAGGTGGTCTATATGGAGGGGTCTTGATCTCCACAGTTAGAACCAGTGACGTCGAGGCTGATTCTCAGGTGCCTCGTTCACCGATTATCGCTCGTATCGGAACTTTGTTTTTCGTGACTATTCCTGGAGAGGTCGAGACTGGAGGCTTGACCAAGTCCCTGACTCAGCCATTCAATAAATCTTGGTATGAAAAAGGCCCAGTGAAATTTAACGTCTTGTTTGAAAACACTGGATCGATCCACCTAAACCCATACGGAGAAATTAGAATAAATAATCTATTTGGTGAAGAAGTTGGCTTTATTGAGTTAGAACCTTGGTTTGTGCTGCCAAAATCTATTCGTTCTCGAGATGTTAGTTGGGATAGAGAGCTACTCTTTGGACGCTACACCGCGACCGCTTTTGTGAACCGTGGTTACGACGATGTAGTGGATGAAGTGACTACGGTCTTCTGGGTGATTCCTTGGAAAATAGTCGTCGTGGTATTTGTTGTTATCTTCGCCTTTCTATTCTTAATACGAGCGCTGTTCAGTAAATTTGAATTTAAACGCAAGTAGTAAAACATGTATTTTAGTTTTTTCTACAAATCACTCTTAAAATCATTCGTACTGACTATCATTCTTCTTTCAACTATTTCTTTGGTAGTAGCGCAAGTGAGAACCAGTCCTTCGTATACACTAGAAAGCGATAGTGTAAACTTTGGCGGTGGTTTATCTGACTCTGCCAACTACAGTCTAGAGAGTACGGCCGGCGAAGTCGCTACCGGACTGTCTGACTCGGCGAGTTACAGTCTGCGGGCCGGGTACCAGCAGATGCAAGAAGTTTTTTTGAGCTTGAGTGCGGCTAGCGACGTCACGATGACACCGAGTATTGGGGGTATTACTGGAGGGACTGGTAACGGCTCTACGACAGTAGTCGTGCTGACTGATAGTCCAAGTGGGTATGAGCTAAGTATCCGAGCTGAGTCGGCGCCCGCGATGCGAAATGGCGCTGAGTCAATCGCTGACTATGTGCCGCTGGCTAATCCCAATCCAGATTACTTCTTTGCCACTACCACCACGGAAGCTAATTTTGGCTTTTCACCAGAAGGCCCGGATATAACTAGTCGGTTTCTAAATAACGGCACGGCTTGCGCCTTAGGCAGTACCAATACCGCTTTGCGCTGCTGGGATGGCCTAGATACTGTAAGTAAGGTGATAGCTAGGGGTTCAAGCAACCAACCAAGCGGAGTCGCCACTAAGATAAATTTTAGAGTGGTGGTCGGTGGAAATATCATTGTGCCTGAAGGGGATTATGTCGCCACCACCACTTTGACCGCCTTGCCATTATAATGAAAAAAATATTTCTCCAGCATTTTTTTATAACATCAATTTACTTTAGCTTATTGGCTTTAGCTTTTTTAAGCCCAGGTCTGGCTCTGGCAGTAGACGACAATTTTACTATTAGGACTTTGGTCGGGAGTGATACTGAACCGCCGACGACGCCGGAAATTATTTCGGCAATACCCGTCGCCACCTCGCAGATAGATATTACCTGGAGCGTTTCCACCGATAATTATCTCCTTGGCGGCTACGTGTTACTTCGCGACGGTAATGCAATCGCTACCACTACAACTACCAGTTTTATTGATACCGGACTGACTCCAGAAACTTTATATACTTACGAAGTTTATGCCTTTGATCATGTTTTTAATAATTCCACCACCTCGCTGCCGGTAGCTACAACAACTCTAGCGGTTCTAATCATTCCGCCTACACCTAGCTCTACTCCTGCCAGCAATTCTGAAAGTACGATTACTTTACGTCTACAAGACTTAAATATTAAGACGACTGTCGATAACGCTTTGTTTGTGTGGCAGACTACTAGATCAGCCAAATTTATTTTGCGGTGGGGTAAAAATGACGCCTACAATGACGGCTATATCATGAATGATATCTATAGTAGAACGCACAAAACTTTGATCTCTGGTTTGGAGCCAGGGTCAATTTATTACTATGAGTTGATCGGGTATGACGTTAATGGTTTTAAAGTAAGTCTAAAAACTGGGCAATTTAGAACCGACTCTAGAGAAAGCTTGATACCTCTTAACGTTACTGGGCTAAGGGCTGAGGTCTTGAACAACGATGTGAGATTGTCTTGGAATTATCCAGGTGGCGCAGACGACCTGAGGGTGCGAATATTGCGCAACTATTTAGGCTTTCCCAATGACACTTATGATGGGGCTGTAGTCTACGAAGGAAAGGCTAGTACTTTTTTCGATAGTGGAGCCTTAGCTACTTACGAGCGACAATTTTATACGGTCTTTTTAATAAACGCTGACGGTTCGATCGCTTCGGGAGCAGTGATTTCGGTCAGGCGAAACTTAGCCGGAGAGACTGAGTTTACGCCAGTACCTACAGCTCCAGATTTGCCTGAAATAGAGCTTCCAGACTACGACTTTGATATCAAGAATATTGTCATTACTCAAGCTGATCGCAACTTTACTTTTAAAAGCGACATTGTGACTTTGTCTTCTAGTCAGCCATTTTTGGTCAAAATACCCTACGGCGCTCTGCCCAGACACTTGAAATCGATTGTGCTGACTATTATAAATCCGACAGACCACAGTCAGAGCTACGCTTTTTTGCTTCGTATCAATAAAGAGCGAACGGCTTACGAGGCGAATATCGCCCCTCTAGATCATATTGGAGCCTCACGCTTTCAAATTGAAATTTTTGATTTTGAGCAAAACATCGCGGCCCGCTATAGGAAGCCAGTCGAGTTTCAGCAGGAAGCCTATCTTATTAATGACGTTATTTTCCCCGATAAAATCATCGAGCTGTCGTATTATCTGGGGAAGTATATAGGACCATTTTTATTCCTAGTTTTTATGATCTGGTTTTTGTGGTATCGCCGCCAAAAGAAAGCTGAGGATAATCTCTAGTGTCGAGGAAGGGAATAAAAGCTATAGTATATAGAGTTAGTAAAAACATCCAACTGTAAAATACAACAAGTTGAGATTTGTATTTTACATTAAGAATCAGGGTGTTTTTTCTAGCGGTTGTAACGGCTACGTCGTTACTTATTCATTGTCCATTCAGCCACGCCGTAACCGGACGTGGTATTCTGGACAGACTAGTAATTAGATTTTATAAATATTATGGTTAAAGTAGCAATTAATGGTTTCGGACGTATTGGTAGAACCTTTTTCAGATTAGCTTATGGCAATCCCGAGTTTGAAGTAGTAGCCTTAAATGACCTAGGTGATCTAGAAAATCTAGCTTATCTCCTCAAGTACGATTCAGCTTATGGTCGTAGTCCTTTTAATGTTGAAGTAAAAGCAGGGGCACTATTTGTCGACAATAAAAAAATTAATTTCTCTCAGGAAAAAGAGCCAAACAAACTACCATGGAAAGATTTGAATATCGACATTGTGGTTGAATCGACTGGTTTCTTTGCCACTTATGAAGGTTCAAAGCTTCACTTGGATGCCGGCGCTAAAAGAGTCGTGATCTCGGCACCAGTTAAAGGTGATCCAGCAGATGCTGGAGTTACGGGTGCGACTATACTTATGGGCGTGAATGACGATGAACTTAAGACTTGTCAGATTTCTTCAAACGCATCTTGTACCACCAACGCCACTAGTCCACTGATTGCTATTCTTAAAGAAAGTATTGGAATTGAAAAAGCAGTTTTGAATACTGTCCATGCCTACACTGCTTCCCAGTCTTTGGTAGATGGACCAAGTAAGCGAGATCACAGAGCTGGTAGGGCCGCAGCCCTAAATATCGTACCAAGTACGACTGGAGCGGCTATTGCTACTACTTTGGCTCATCCAGAGCTAGCGGGGAAGTTTGACGGGATTGCGCTGCGAGTACCAGTACCAGTTGGTTCGATTGTTGACGTTACTTTTGTCGCCTCAAGACCGACTTCTGTAGAAGAGGTTAACGCAGCTCTTTCGGCCGCAGCCAATGATCCAAAGTGGAAAAATCTATTTGCAGTCACTGATGAAGAAATTGTTTCCACTGACATTATCGGTTCGAGAGTTGGTTCTATTGCTGACCTGTCATTTACCAAAGTAGTCGATGGGGACTTAGTCAAAGTCTTAGCTTGGTACGACAACGAAACTAGCTACACCCAGACTTTAGTCGAGCATGTAGCTAAAGCGGCTAAACACATTTCTTAAACTTTTGTTTGATGTCTAATTTATTGACTACCAAAAAAATTCATCTCGCCTCTGACCATGCTGGCTTTGAAGCTAAGGCGGAGATTTTAGCTTGGCTAAAAGAGTCTGGTCATGAGGTGGCAGATCATGGAGCTACTACCTACGACAGTGACGATGATTTTCCTGACTTCATCGCGCTCGCCGCTAAAGCGGTGGGTGCTAATAGTGAAAATTCCGTCGGAATTATTTTTGGTGGTTCGGGTCAAGGTGAGGCTATGGTGGCTAATCGCTTTCCGAACGTGCGCGCTACGGTTTTTTATGGGGGTGACCTAGAGATTGTAAGATTGTCTCGAATTCATAATAACGCCAACGTCCTGTCTTTTGGTTGTCGTTTTGTAAGTATTGATGTGATAAAGGAAGCAGTTACACTTTGGCTAACCACTGAAACTTCAGAAGAACAAAAGTACGCTAGGCGAAATCATAAGATCGAAAAGATCACTAAAGAAATTCACTCACTATGAAATCAGTAGTACCAGCGATTATTCCTGAATCAAAAGAGCAACTAATGAGGCTCTTACCAGAACTTGATTTTGCTGACGAGATTCAGATTGATGTGGTTGATGGCAAGTTTGTGCCGTTTATATCTTGGCCATACTCGGGGGATGAAAAGCCAGAATTAGTAAAATCAGAGACTGATAAATTTACCCTTGAAGTAGACTTGATGGTAGAAGACCCTATAACAGCCGCTGAAGACTGGATCAAGGCTGGGGCGGACATGTTAGTGTTCCATATTGAAAACATCAGCCTGGAGGCTTTCAAGGCATTTGTTTTGAGTACCAAGGTTAGTGTTGGTATTGCTGCTGGTTGTGATACTCCTTATGACGTCCTGGAACCATATTTAAAAGAAGCCGAGTATATTCAACTAATGGGGATCGCGAAGATTGGGTCGCAAGGCCAGCCATTTGACGTCCGGGTTTTGGACCGCATAAAACTTATAAAAGCCAAGCACCCCGACCTACTGATCTCAATAGATGGTAGTGTAAACAATGAAACTATTTTACAAATGTCTTTAGCTGGAGCTCATCGGTTTGTCTCGGGCTCAGCTATTTTAAAGTCTTTAAATCCCGCTCAAGCTTACTTTGAATTAAACAATTTAATTAATAACTAACAGACCGGGCCTGCCATAAAGTACATCGACTGCTATACTAAAACTATTCATATGCATTATCTAACCTCAAAAGAAGTAAATTTTTTAGAATTAAAAGCCAATCAAATCAGGCAGAGTATTATTGAGATGCTGGTGGCTGCCGGGAGTGGGCATACAGCTGGTCCATTAGGCATGGCCGATATTTTTACTTTACTTTACTTCAAGGTTTTGCAACACGATCCTAAAAACCCTGACTGGGCTGACCGCGATCGTTTGATTCTGTCCAATGGTCACATCTGTCCCGTGCTTTACGCCACTCTCGCTCACGCGGGATACTTTTCAGTCGAAGAGCTTCTGACTTTGCGTAAGTTTGGTTCAAGACTGCAAGGTCACCCACACCGCGAGACTTTGCCGGGACTTGAAAACACTTCTGGTCCTCTCGGTTCTGGGCTGTCACAGGCAGTCGGTATGGCTTTAGCTGAACGAATCGATAATCCTTACTCTTCAAAATACATCTATTGTTTAACTGGAGACGGGGAACTGAACGAAGGTCAAATCTGGGAGGCGGCGATGCAGGCTGGAAAAGAAAAACTACACAACTTGATTGTGATCGTTGATCGTAATGGTATTCAGATCGATGGCTACACTAAAGATGTGATGCCACTTGAACCTTTGGGCGAAAAGTTTGAATCATTTAATTTTGACGTACAGGAAGTGGACGGACACAACATGCGTGCGGTCAACGACGCAATTAGAAAAGCTCAGGCCGTATACAGTCAACCATCAATTATTTTGGCGCACACCATCGCGTCTAAGGGAGTCGATGTCTTTGAGAGAGACTTTAGATGGCATGGCAATCCTCCGGGCAAGGGTCCTGAGGACAGAGTACCAAAAGATAAGCAGGCTGAAGTAGCATTAGAGAAACTCCGAACACTGGCTGGATTAATAGCTAAAGAAGATATTTCTTAAAAAATCTATCAAAATGACAAACTTCTTTGTGGCTCGTCAAGAAAAATTATTCGCCAGATGCAAAAATAGGCCTCACAATTTTTCTCTCGTACGCCTCGAATTTTATTCATTTTGATAAATTTTTAACCCCTATATATGTTTGCTTCACACCTAGATAAAAAAATAGACACACCAGAGATGGAGAGCGTACCAAGCCGAAATGGTTTTGGTGAAGGTTTGATCGAGGCCGGAAAGCGAGACGAGAACGTCGTGGCTTTGGCAGCCGACCTGACTGAGTCGACTAGAGTGTTACCTTTTGCGGAAATGTTTCCTAAAAGATTTATCCAAGTAGGAGTAGCTGAACAAAACATGGCTTCAGTCGCTTCAGGTATGGCGGCGATGGGTAAGGTGCCTTTTATCGCGTCTTACGCCATGTTTTCACCAGGACGAAACTGGGAACAGATTAGGACAACTATCGCGTACAACAACGCTAACGTTAAAGTTATTGGGGCTCATGCTGGAGTGTCTGTTGGTCCTGATGGCGCGACTCACCAAGCGATCGAAGACATGGCCTTGATGCGGGTAATGCCAAACATGATCGTGATTGCACCAGCTGACGTGCATGAGGCGCGCAAGGCTACCTTGGCTGCAGCCAAGCACAACGGACCAGTTTATATACGAGTCGGGCGTAGTAATACTCCAGTAGTGACGACTGAAGAATCGCCATTTGAAATTGGAAAAGGGGAAGTGATGTTTAAGGCCAACGCTGAGTCTGAAAAGAAAGTCGGTATTGTTGTGACTGGCACTTTGCTTTTCAATGCTTTGAAAGCGGCCAAGGATTTACGTGAAGAGGGAATTGAAGTGACTGTACTGCACATGCCGACCATCAAGCCGATCGATAAAGAGGCTCTTTTGGCTCTAGCTAGTACTCACGCTGGGATTGTGACAGTAGAGGAGCATCAGCGTATTGGAGGCTTAGGTGGCGCTGTGACTGAATACTTAAGTGAAGCTCATCCGACCAAGGTCCTACGTATCGGTGTCGATGATCAGTTTGGTCAGTCGGGTGAACCAGACGAACTTCTGGCACATTATGGAATGGATGTAGGGGCGATCAAGGAAGCAGTGAAGAAGATATAAAAAAGACTAAGAAGGAGAAACTTAAACCAAATAAAAAAACCAAATAAAAAGACAGCCGGCCCTACGGGCCGGCTGTCTTTTTATCTGGTCTTACTTTAGTGCCTAATCTATCTTCTTGGCTTTGTAGTCTTCTGGACCTTCTTCGATATATCTGTTTAGGTCTTCAAGCTTTAGCAGTCCTTTTTGAGCTCCGATATGTTGGACTACAGACATTGAGTTTACTGGTCCCCAAGTCAGGGCTTCAGCTGGCGTCTTACCCAAGATGATAGCGGCGGTAAAGGTAGAAGAGAAAGCATCTCCGGCACCAGTACGATCGACTGGATCAGCTGGATCTGGGTACATTGGCATGTGCCAAGCTTGATCGTCTCCGTCTACTACATACGCTCCATTAGGACCGTCAGTGATTACTGGTAACTTTGGTCCTAGCTCTTTGAACTTTCGTAATAAAGTAGGAATATGTTGCTCGTCAGTCTTTAAGATTTCCTGAGCCTCTTCCTTGTTACAGAAAAAGATTTCAGTAACTTCGTAGAGTTCTTTTAGAGCTTCATAACCCAGTTTGATTTGGAAAGTTCCCGGTTGGAAAACTAATTTGGTATCATTTTCTTTTACATACTTTGCGATTTCAAAGTGGTGTGGCAGACCATGTTCACCAATAGAAGAGAAGTACAGGTACTTCGGTGCTTCGGGAAAGTCGGGTAAACTATAAGGGAACTTCTCGTGTTTGATCAAGATGGTTCTTTCTGGTCCGTATCTTAGTACGTAGTGATAATTGGTAGCTTTGCCTTCATGTAGTTTGACAAAGTCAGTGTGCACGCCTTCTTGACGTAGAGTTTCGAGACAATCCTTACCATTTCGGTCTTGACCGAGGTTACTGACAAGAGCGGTCTTTAGTCCTAGTCTATGGGCTGATACGGCGGCGTTCGGTGAATTACCTACAGCATTGATAACTTCCACGTCTTTGTAGGGCAACTTTTGACCAAAAGGCATATGGAGGGTTTGTCTCCCGGTGTCCATGTCTTTGCTGACATCGGCGGCGTCTATATCTAATTGAATAAAGGCATCGATCACAATGTCACCAATGGCGACAAAATCATATTTTTCTGACATATGAGCTAATTGTAACATTGACGCACGCAAGTTTTTTTTACTTCGTGTGGAGACTAGTACAGTTGGAAGTTAAAGCGGGTGATATTTAATTCTTAAAGTATGTTTTTTTCCACACTAGAATTTGGCCACCATAATAGGTATAAATGAACTTCTAACGGCACTAGTGCTTATTTGCCATATTCATGATATGTTATGTGCCATATGACAGTAAAATTAGCAATACAACCAAGAGGCAAAAAGAAAGACAATAAGGCTGATCTTATTTCAGCTGTGGTTTACGGACCAAAACATCCATCAACGCCAATCGCGGTTGATCGAAAAGAATTTGATAAAGTTTTTAAAGTAGCCGGTGAATCAGTAATCGTAGAATTAAACGGTTTGGCCAAGCCAGTTGAAGTTCTTATTAAAGGTGTAGATTTTTCTCCAGTAAGAGGTGAAGTTATTCACGTCGATTTTTACGCTCTAGATAAGAACAAGGAAATTACTACAGATATTCAACTTCACTTTATTAATGAAGCCCCTTCTACCAAGCTAGGAGCGGTGGTAAATAAGGTGCTTCACGAAGTAACTGTGACTTGTAAGCCAGACGACCTACCAGCGCACCTTGATGTAGACTTGGCTCTCTTAGTAAACCTGGAGTCAAAGATCCATGTTTCAGATATTGTTTGTCCAAAGGGAGTAAAGATTGAGCAAGACCTAGAGGATATGGTAGCTCTTTCAGAATTGATCGCCGAAGAAAAAGAACCAGAACCAGTAATCGCTGCTGCCGACGTCCCAGCAGAGAAGAAGGGTAAGGCTGAAGTAGAAGAGGGAGAGAAAGCGTAAGCTTATTTTTAAAAAAGAGCCGGCCCTGGCCGGCTCTTTTTGTTTGGACAATTTAAAGTTAAGTTGCAGCCCACACAGTCTGTTTTCTCCCTACGGGGTCGAAAACATCCTTGTGTCTGCATAAGGAAAATATAGTCCTGCTTCGCACTCCTTATTTCTCCTTTGCAGCTCGCTACAGCTGGATTCTCCTTGCGGAGTCGAATCCAACTAAGCGACTGCATAAGGAAAATATAGTCCTGCTTCGCACTCCTTATTTCTCCTTTGCAGCTCGCTACAGCTGGATTCTCCTTGCGGAGTCGAATCCAACTAAGCGACTGCATAAGGAAAATATAGTCCTGCTTCGCACTCCTTATTTCTCCTTAGCAGCTCGCTACAGCTGGATTCTCCTTGCGGAGTCGAATCCAACTAAGCGACTGCATAAGGAAAATATAGTCCTGCTTCGCACTCCTTATTTCTCCTTATGTTATAATATTTGAGCATGTCAAAAACTATTCTTTTCATCTTTGCTGCCATTTTGCTATGGACTCCTTTTAATGCGGTCAACGCTGAGACTGATGCCGAGAGACGATCTCGCATTGAAGCGGAGCTCCAAATAGTAGAAAGACAAATTCTCACTCAGAGTCGTCTGGTAGAAGATAAACAAACTGAACGACAGTCTCTAGAGCGCGACATCTCGATTATTGAAGGACAAGTCAAACAAGCCAAGCTCGGTATCCAAGCTCGGTCTTTATCTATTGTCCAGCTTAGCGATCAGATAGGTGAGAAGGAAGTTGTCTTGTCTGTTTTGGAAGATAAGCTAAAAAAGCAAAGTGAAGCTTTGTCAGACTTGGTGCGTAAGTCAGCTTTGATCGAAGATTATTCTTTGGTGGAGGTAATGCTTAGTAAGAAAAGTTTTTCGGAATTCTTTACTGACGTCGCTACTTTTAATTCTCTGAAGGATTCTCTCAATGAATCATTGGCTACTTTACATCTCATCAAGCAAGATACTTTTTCGCAAAAAGATGATCTGTCGAACAAGCAGGGAAAGGAAGCGGAAATGAAACGCATTCAAGAATTAGAAAAATTGGAGATTGAACGAAAAGAAAAAGCGAAGGAGCAAATTCTGACAGTCACTAAAGGCGAAGAAAAAGCTTACCAGCAATTATTAGAGTCGCAACAACGGACGGCGGCTGAACTACGTAATGCTCTCTTTCAACTACTCGGAGGAGGAGGCGGTATTCCATTTCCAGAAGCGGTTCGACTATCTAAATATGCTGGTGGGGTAACTGGGGTCGACCCTTCTCTAATTCTGGCTATTCTTGAACAAGAAACCAACCTGGGTTCAAACTTAGGCAGCTGTGTGTTTACTGATCACAATAGTGCCAGGCCAATCATGCACCCTACACGCGACGAACCAGTATTTCTAGCTATCTCTAAGATTCTTGGTTTTGATCCATATACACGAACGGTGTCTTGTCCGATTCACCAAGGCGGAGAAAGAGTTGGTTGGGGCGGAGCGATGGGTCCATCGCAGTTTATTCCTTCAACCTGGGCTATCTATGGTGGTATCGTAAATAATGGAAGCGGTTGGGTTTATAGCCAAAGTGATGACGCTATCCGTCGGATCAACGGCGGAAGTGGGCCAGCCAATCCGTTCAATAACCAAGACGCGTTCTTGGCTACTTCACTATTACTTAGAGATAATGGCGCTAATGGTACCCATGCTGGGGATCGAACAGCTGCTCTCAGATACTACGCAGGTTGGGGCGGAGCCAACAATCCGGCTAACTCTTTCTATGGCGATCAGGTGATGAACCGTAAGTCTAGACTAGCCAACGAAATCAAGATTTTGGGCGGTAGTTAAAAAAGACTTGCTAAAAAATATAAATTTGATATAGTTCCACTCACATATGAAAGCTGATATTCACCCAAAAAATTACAGACAAGTTATATTTGTAGACAACTCTAGTGGTGAGCGATTTTTGATCGGCTCAACAGTAGAAACCGAAGCTAAAGACAAATGGACCGATGGTAAAGAATACCCGATGTCTACAGTCGACGTTTCTAGTGCCTCACACCCGTTTTACACTGGTCAAGACAAAGTGATGGACACCGCTGGACGTGTAGAAAGATTTAAGGCCAGGGCTTCACAAGCAAAGGATCGACGCAAAAAAAGTAATTAGTTTAAAAGACCGTCCCAGGTATAACCGGGGACGGTTTTTTGCTGTAAGATATATATATGGAATACGACTCTGAAGAAATACAATCATTTCGGGATAATCACAAAACGCAATTTACAGCGAGTCAGTTTGATGATGTCTGCAAAAAGATCGCTAGCGCCGAAGAGTTGGCCAAAGAAGATCCGGCAATGTTGGAATTGGTTAAGGAAGAGCTAAAGACTCTGCAAGAGCAACAAACTTTTTTATATGAAGAAATGCAGCATATTTCAGCAGCCGCCAAAGTAGAGGACGAAAAACCCTACGGCGTGATTTTAGAAGTGCGAGCCGGAGCCGGAGGAGACGAGGCGGCGCTGTTTGCTGAACAGTTAGCACAGATGTATCTCCAGTACTCGACCATCAACAACTGGCCTTACTCCACAGAAAGTGAATCTAGAAGTAGTTCTGGCGGATACAAAGAAGGAGTCTTTGAAATACTGCACCCAAAAGTATACGATGATTTGAGATATGAGACTGGAGTGCACCGGGTGCAGAGAATTCCAGTTACTGAAAAGTCGGGTCGCATTCATACTTCGACAGCTTCGGTAGCCATTTTGCCTTTGCGACGAAAGCCTATTTTTGAAGTGAGTCCAGCGGATATCTTTATGGAATTTTCTCGCTCTGGAGGAGCTGGAGGGCAAAACGTAAACAAGGTCGAGACCGCGGTCCGTCTGGTCCATAAGCCGACAGGGATCGAGGTACGCAGCCAAAGTGAGCGTTCACAGCTAAAGAACCGTGAAAAGGCCATGACGCTTCTTGTGGCGCGTATTGAAGCGCTACACGCCGAAGAAGAGGCTAAAAAACACGCTTCTGAAAGAAAGGGCCAAATCGGTACCGGTGATCGTTCAGAAAAAATCAGAACCTACAACTTCCCGCAAAACCGCATTACGGACCATAGGTTGAAGGAATCTTGGTACAACGTAGAAGGAATTATGGGCGGTAATCTCGAACCCGTGGTCGAAGCCTTAAAAGCCGCTACCACTGAGGCAGTTGCGTAGGTTTTTTATATATGATAAGCTCTCGGGGCTTAAGCGCTGCGCGCTTTTTTGCTTAGTATAATTATGTCAACACAAACTAACAACACATCACTCATCGAAAAGCTTTTCTCTGTAGGAGCTCATTTCGGTTTTAAGAAAAGTCGACGTCACCCAAGTGCCGCGCCGTTTTTATTTGGATCAAAAGATGGAAATGATATTTTCAATCTAGAACAAACAGTCGCTTCTATCGAAGCGGTTAAGGCATTAGTTAAGGAAGCTGCCATGAATGGTAAGACTGTCCTTTTTGTTGGTACAAAAAGTGAAGTTATTAATAGCGTTAAGGCAGCTGCTCAAAAAGTAGAAATGCCTTTCGTCGTCAACCGTTGGATCGGAGGTATGCTTACTAATCAACCAGAGATCCGCAAGCGAATCAATAAGATGGAAGAATTGATTCGTGATCAAGAGTCTGGAGAGGCTGAACGAAAGTACACTAAGAAAGAACGAGTACTTATCTCTCGCGATCTAGTAAAACTAAATCACAATTTTTTTGGTATTAGTAAGATGACTAAAAACCCAGACTTTGTTTTCATTATTGACCCACGACATGATGCCATTGCTCTAGCAGAAGCTCTCCACCTCGGTATCCCAACTATCGCTCTTATGAGTTCAGATTGCGATGCTTCAAAAATCACGTACCCAATCCTAGCCAACGACGGACTACAAGGCAGTGTTAAACTAGTATTAGACCAAGTGACCGAAGCTATCCTAGAAGGTAAAAAAGCTTTCGTACCGAAGCCTGTAGCTCCAAGACCAGAGTATCGTCCAAGAACACCTCGGTCATAAGCCGCTAAATTAAGCAGGGAAGTAGCCGACTTTGTTCTCGAAAATTATAATCGCATAATTCTATTTATTTTATGGAAATCACATCAGCTCAATTAAAAGAACTTCGTGACAAGACAGGTATCTCTGTGATGCAGTGTAAGAAAGCTCTTGAAGAGGCTGGTGGCGATATGGAGAAGGCGATTATTATTCTCAAGAAACGTAGTAGTGAAGCTGCTGCCAAGAAGTCAGACCGAGAACTCGGTGCTGGCGCTATTGGTGCTTATGTCCACAATACAAACGAAGTATCAGCAATGGTGCTGCTAGCTTGCGAAACTGACTTTGTGTCTAAGAATGAAGAGTTTATTGCTCTGGCTAAGGAGATCGCTATGCAAGTAGCGGCTACTAGTCCGGCTTATATCTACAAAGACCAAGTTCCAGCTGAGTCTCTAAAGAAAGCTGAAGAAGTTTTTGCTAAAGAAGTAGCTGACAAGCCAGCTGATATGCAAGCTAAAATTCTAGAAGGAAAGCTAGCCTCATACTTTAAGGAACAAATTCTAGCGGAACAACCTTTCATCAAGAACCCAGAGATTACTATTGGAGAAATGGTTTCGGGTGCAGTGCAGAAGTTTGGAGAGAATGTTTCTATCGCTCAAATCTCTAGACTGTCAGTTAAATAATTTGTAATATGTTCGGTATCGGACAATTATTTTTTTTAGGTCTATTTCTGTTTATTCTTTTAGCTTGGGTCTTTTCCTTTGAACAAAAGCGAGGTGATCGCGTGTTTCTGTCTCCCTTACGTGAATCGCTGGATGCTCTGGTTAGCCGAGTATTTCAGTTTCTGGAAGATAAGATAAATTACGTCGGCCGCCATATTATCAAGTTGTCTTGGTATTATAGTTTGCATAAGTTACTCCGATTTCTTTTGAGTATCTTGGTTAGAACTTATGATATCTTAGAAGTTCTATTTACCCACAACAAAGACAAGGCTAAGCATCTGCGAATGGAAAAAAGACAGCTAAATAATAATGGGGGTCATTTGGTACAGGTGGCTGATCATAAGGAAGCCACTTCCTTAAATGAGTCGCAAAAGAAGAAATTATTGAAAAAGAAGCTGGAAAACGGATAAAAGACTTGCGATTATTTTTAAAACCGGCATAATGGCATTCGCACCGGTGAAGCAGAGAGAAGTATTGTGATCAAGGCTCAGTTGGTAGAGGTGAGAGAGTCTGGGAGACTCTCGAACGGTTTGTAAACATTTACAAAACATTCCGTGAGATAAGTTCTGTAGTAGGGTAGAAAGAAGTATTGTGATCAAGGCTCAGTTGGTAGAGGTGAGAGAGTCTGGGAGACTCTCGAACGGTTTGTAAACATTTACAAAACATTCCGTGAGATAAGTTCTGTAGTAGGGTAGAAAGAAGTATTGTGATCAAGGCTCAGTTGGTAGAGGTGAGAGAGTCTGGGAGACTCTCGAACGGTTTGTAAACATTTACAAAACATTCCGTGAGATAAGTTCTGTAGTAGGGTAGAAAGAAGTATTGCCATCTTAGCTCAGTTGGTAGAGCAACGGTTTTGTAAACCGTAGGTCGTCAGTTCGAATCTGACAGGTGGCTCCAAAGCGAGTGAAGCAAAAAAGAGACACATCAGTGTTTCTTTTTTATTTCCGAGTGTGATCACCTGTATCCTGAGATACAGGTGGTTTTTAAACAATTTACAATGTTTATATGCTAATCTTTAACCAATATGGAAACTGAAAATTTAAATGAAAATAATGTTGAGGTGAGTAAAAATAGTTCTAATCTAAATAAGGTAACGCCTTTGTCTAAATACTTAGCGATGATTCTGTTTATTATGCTTCCGTTTTTAGGTGGTTGGATTGGTTATGAGTATGCGCCGGAGAAGGTGGTTGAGGTTGAGAAGGTGGTTGTGAAAGAGGTGGGTATTGAAACAGGAGGTGTTGAGAGTGAGATTATTAAAGAAATTAAAGCAGAGCTTGAGAATCCTAATGCAGAGGTTCTTCCTACGGAAACTTCTGAAAATGAGTCACTAGAGACTAATCAAGGAAAAGCTAGTTGTCTTGCAGAAAACGGTCTATGGAAAGACGTATCTGATTCGGCTGAGATTTTAGGTGAGAAAGCTTATGATTGTTATGTTCCCACCTCTGATGCTGGAAAAAAATGTTCAACTTCCTCAGACTGTCTCGGGATGTGTTTGGCCAAAACTAGTCTAGAACCAGGAGTGGTAACAAATGGAGTTTGTTCTGATTATTCAAGCCTAAGTGGCTCTTCAGGGCAGTCTTGTTGGCAAGAAGTTGAGGACGAGGTTGCTCAGGTTGTAGTTTGTTACTAATTTACTTAGGTTAAAACAAATACGCGGTTGAGTGGTATTTGGTGCGCCGGACCGGAGGATGTTCGAACCGCAATTATAGAATAGGACCAATGTTTCCTTCAAAGTTCTATTAAGTAAGGGGTAGGAATATCCATATAATCAGAAAACACCAATCCACAGTCGAACGAATTGTTTGGTTGACTTTCTTGTCATTTTCAACTATATTAATAAGTAATAAGGTCGGCCCCGCTGCGTTCGCGCATGGGCCGGCTTTCTGTTTTATTTGGTATACTATTGTCTACATATGCAACCGTATACCAAGCCCTTTCTTACGATAGACAAACAGATTGCTTTGATTACGAGTCGTGGTTTAGCTGTGACTGACCGTGCTCTGGCTGAGGATTATTTAAAAAACATTGGTTATTATCGGCTCAGTGGTTATTGGTACCCATTGCGTGATAGTAGGATGGTAACAATAGATGGTGTAGAGGAGCGAGAGATCCTTGACGCTTATCGTCCAAACACAAATTTTACTCAGGTGGTGGATATATACACTTATGATAAGCAACTGCGATTACTTATGCTTGATGTGTTAGAACGTATTGAAATAGCCTTACGAACTGATATAGTATTGCAAATAGGCCAATACGGTCCTTGGTCATACCGAGATGCAACACTGTTCGATCAGCAGTTTGTACATGACATACCAAGAGGAAGGACAGAGTCACAATTCACCATGTTCTTAAATCGTTTTGACGATATGGTGTTAAAGTCAAAGAGTGATTTTGTTAAACACTTTAAAGGCAAGTACTCAGACCCGTTACCAATTTGGGCAGCGGTTGAGCTGTGGGATTTTGGGATGCTGTCCCACGCGTGTCCGGTTTAAAAACCTAAAAACCCCAACATAAGTTGGAAACTAACAACATTTAGCTAATAAAAGTTGTATTCGATTTGAATTCAGGGTGATAATTAAGGGACTTATCAAAGTCTTCAATTTCACAACTTATGCACGTCGGAAAACATGTCTTCTCGCAAATCTTAGAATTTATTGATGACCGTCAACTTAGAAAATGCGTTGCCAAGTATGCTGGTGAATACCGA
>Ga0163154_10003177_pt1 | contig 23113 bp, 19 predicted proteins | sample OliLakLV19MP9P1_FD_148649 | JGI IMG/M metagenome (GOLD analysis project Ga0163154, IMG submission 148649) | Freshwater microbial mat bacterial communities from Lake Vanda, McMurdo Dry Valleys, Antarctica - Oligotrophic Lake LV.19.MP9.P1 | ecosystem: Environmental > Aquatic > Freshwater > Lake >... | reverse complement strand
CCTCCCCGCAAGCAGGGTAGGGGAGCAAGAACTAGGAAGCTCTTCTGCCTTTTTCCACTGCCTTGGTCCCCCGTTCACGGGGCGGAGGGGCCTCTTAAAACGAAAACTCCAACCCCACCCGGAAGTTGGTCGGTGGCGAGACAATCCCTGGGGCGAACTTGATGGCACTCGAAGCGAGGACCGAGCGGTCATTAGTGAAGTTGAATACCCCCCCATTGAAGGTCAGCGACGGGCTGAACGGTACGCTAAAGGTGAAGTCCCACTTACTGTAGCCAGGGAAGTAGTAGGGACCGAATACCCCACGGGGTCGGAGACCCACTAGCTGACCAATGACGGCAGCGTTGAAGCTGGGCGAAGTATACTGCAAACTCACGCCCGTGGTGCTGAAAGGCACATCCACGGTTTGGTAGTTATAGTAGTAACCGGAGTTGAGATAGCTTTCCGTAATGCCAGACTCCCCTAGATTAATCGTGTCTTGAGTGTAATCACCTAGAGGACGGGCATCCACGATGGTGTGAGACGCTTGGAACCGCCAGAAGTCGTTGATTTTCCAGTTAAAAGATAACTCCCAGCCCGTACTCAAATACGAACGGGCATTGATGGTACTAAGGACTAGATCATCGTCAATAAATTCGTTATCCACATAGAGGAAGACGTTATCCTGAATCGCGTTGTTTAGGTCAGTACGGAAGTAAGTGGCACGAAATAGGGCATCGGGGCTAAGTAAGATGTCTAGCCCAAAATCGTAACTGGTACCTGTCTCTGCTTGGAGACCTGTGTTACGGATGTAGGTAGTAAGGCCAACAGAATCCCCTTCGCCATAGAGTTGTCGCAAGCCCGGAGCTTTATAGCTCTGTGACCAAGTTGCCCGTACTGCAAAAGGTTCTTGCCCACTCGCACCGCCAAAGTTGTAGCGAAAGCCAACTCCAGAAGTTAGAAAAGTACCATAGGACAAATCATTGGTCAGGCGCGTACCGATGTTGAGAATAACTGCACGGTCAAAAAACTGGAGGTCCTCAGTCAGATAAAGTGCCCAACGATTCGTCTCGCGGTCAGTGTAGATCAGCGTCTTCCCAATCGGGAGCACGATCCCAACGCCCTCATCTCCTGGCGTAGCTGTGAAGCGGAGCGTGGTGAACTGGAAGCCCGCATTCAATGTGTTGTTGGGGGCAAGTTGAGATTGATAGCGAACTTGGGTGTCAATAACCCGGTCACTCACGAACCTCGTGGAGACTGAGAAGTTAGAGTATATCGGTAGGCCAGTGTCAGGGTCTATGAAATCTATAAGCGGACCTCCATCTGGGTTGTCATAGAAAGTAGAGCTATAGTTGACCTGAGTGGTCAAGCTACTGAGTTCACTCAGTTTCCATTCCCAAATCACATTAAGAGCAGTGCTATCTTGAGCAAAGTCGCCTCGTCCTGAACGAAGGCTTAATTCTGATGGATTAGGGTTAGAACGAAGGGTTGAAGTTCTACATGCCACACTCTCTGTTCCCGGCGGTGTAACACCATATCCCTCAACGTTGTTATAGCTAGCAGGAAGGATGTTGCAAGAAGAGGTATTTGCCAAAGCGAGTGGACTACCAAGTCGGGAGTTCAACTGACTGACATTCACCGTAATTAAGTGGTCTTGACCGGGCTTGAAGATGAGCTTAGCGAGATAGAAGTCATTGAAACTGTACAGGCCGTTAGTTTCTCCGTTAATGGTAATTGGATTTTGGAGCCGGTCATTCTGTACTACGCCGGGGTAGAGAGGGTTTCGTTCACCAGTGGGAAGGATTAATGGAAGTCCGCCGATACCTATACCAACCGGCTCTTGATAAAAAGTGGTCGGGTACTTGTTGAGGACTGTCCGCCGTTCATACTGCAACTGGTAGGCGAAGTACCCCGGTAGCTGTTGCTCGTTCCCGTTTGCATCTTTGATACTCGTCCCGTCCGTGTTCTTGGCGACCGTCCCATTGCTCCCGGCATAGTCAATCAAGTACTGACTGTACCCAAAGCTCCCAAAGTTCACCGCCACGTTCACTTTTGGTGGTCCCTCGGGAATCTGGGTGATGACGTTAATCACCCCGCCAATCGCATCGGCACTGTAGCGAAACCCTGCACCTCCAGTGATAAACTCCACCCGCTCCACGTTGGTAACAGGCGTACGCCCTACATCCGCTGCCCGATTGTCCGAAGCCCGTGCAGTAGGCCGTCCGTCAATCAGAAAGATAAAACGGCTACTATCGAGGCCGCGCACAAACGTACTGTTATCGGAGTTGACCCCGCCCAGGGAGTCCACCTGAAAGAAGCCCGGAGCAAGTTTTAGTGCGTCCCCGACGGTCCTAGCCCCCACCTTCTTGATGTCCTCGCGGGTAACAACAAAAGTAGTCTGGGTGTTCTCCCGTTCCGTGGTGCGACGGCGGGTAGTTGTGACGGTAATTTCATCCAGTAGGTCTACGGGTCCATCATCCTCTTCCTCTTCCGGCGGGGTTTGAGCGATGAGCGGTTGCTGGAACTCTTCGGTGGGCGGCAGGGTGATGGTCTGGGGGGTAAGCTCAGGCGGCACCGCCATCTTGGGTACTATGCTGGTTTCCGTCGTGGGTGCGAAACTGCCCGTTACCCCGGCTAGGTCTTGGGCTAACCCGGTGGGTAGCGTCAGGCTCTCAGCCTGGGCTATCTCTTGGGCCTGTACGTTACCCAAATTTGCCAGTAGCAGTAGTGCGAAAAGCTGTGCTGCAACCCCGAAACGGCTACCGAGCCGTGTGGCGGTACGTCCATACCAATTAGTCATGACCACTCCTACCCTAAGTAAACACCACACCGAAGTTCAATCAAGGAGGGCAGAGGAGTCCTCCTGGTCGGTTTACAAGCTTTACGCTTTTTGACCGCCTACGGTACTCTACAGGGTGAAGGTTAAAGGAAGATGGTGAAAAGGTTAAGGCTGGGTTAAGGCGGAATATACGGAGAGAGGAGCAGTTAACAAGACCTTGCCCTCTCGTCTAGGACTGAAACGACCCCGACTCGTTTCAAGTCCTCTCATTGTTCCTCCCACGAGTCATTCCACTGATAGGACGGCACTCAGTAGATCCTGCCGTTACCGAGCAGTTTTAGGAAGTTAATGGTACGTGTATTAAAAGATTGCTCTTTGCCAGAGTATCCCCACGTTTCAACCGTGTAATCTTTCCCTCATTTTGGCTCTTCAGTCTACTTTTTAACTAATTTGCGCTCTGTTCCTCTAAGGCTTCTAGGGCATCCAGGATTACTTCCTCTTGTTCCAAGAAATCTTCTTCGGTGATGTCGCCTAGGTCAAAGGCAATCTGGATAGCAGTCAGTTCGCGTTGGAGGCGGCTTTTGTCGTCAGTGTCTACTTCGGCGGTCTCAAGAATCTCCTCGGCGATCCACATTAGACCGGAGACGGGCCAAGTCAGTAGTTGCCAGATCATCGCTCCCCCAAAATCGCAAAGTTATAGGGAGCGGTGAAATTGTTGTACCGAATCCGCAGACGGTCGCCGTAGTGGGCACCCAGGACTTCTACCGCTTGATCAAAAATCGGCTCCTGGTCCCAGGGAATGAGAAAAGCGCGGTTGTAGATCATCTCACGGGACATCAGATCGTTATCCTGGATGGCCCGCGCTAGAGGGTCTAGCTGCTGGTTGAAGTGCTGGGCGATCTGCTGTTGTTGTTGGTCCAAGGCGGATTCCACCAGACGACCGACGGCGATGGTCTCATCCATAGTCAGGACTCGCCCGCTGAGGGTCTCGCGTTGGGCACGGACTTGGGGATGGTGTTGGGCCAACTGTTGCAACTCCTGGTCTGGTTCCCAATAAACTTTTACGCCCACTTCGCGCATCCCGTCGAGTTTGATAAATAGTGCCCTTAAATCCTCACGGTGGTCTACCAACAGGTCAAGCTCCACTTGTTCCCAACTTGCTGCCACCAGACCAAACCGGAGGGGGAGGACTGTAAAACCTTGGTGCATCAACTGTTCCAGGACTTTTTCGTGGGTGAGGAGATTTTGGCGGCTGGTGCGGTACCGTTCACGGTCGGCGTGGCTATGGATGAAGTTAAATTCATCGAGAGCATGGAGTTGGACGGGATGTTGGTCAATGCCCAGTAAGTCAAGCGCATCAGGACCGGGACCCAGGAGCAGACCATAGAGGTAGTAACCCGTCATGTCCCGAGGCGGGGGGCGAGTTCCTGGTGGGCCTTTTCAAAATCAGCTTGGGTAATCAGGAGTTGACTGGCCTCTAGGGGCTGGCCCTCGTGGTCGCGGCGGTAACGTTGGATAGCGGCGATGGCGGCTTGGTTACTCAATAGGGACAGGTCGGCCCCACTCCAACCGGGTGTGCGGCTGGCCCAAGCTGCCAAGTCTACGTCTTCACCCAAGGGACGGCCCTGGTTATGGACTTGGAGAATTTGACAACGAGCGGGAGCCTCGGGGAGGTCCACTTGCAGATGTAAATCTAACCGTCCTGAGCGCAAAAGGGCCGGGTCAATGGCATCGGCGCGGTTGGTGGCCCCGATTAACAAAACCCCGGTGGCGGCGCGTACCCCATCCAACTCGGTCAAAAGTTGCCCAATCACCCGGTCAGCGACCCCACTATCGCCCGTGTTACTGCCCCGCGCTGGGGCTAGGGTATCAATCTCGTCAATAAAGACTACGCAAGGAGCCGCCTGCCGCGCTTTGGCAAAGAGTTCCCGCACCGCGAGTTCCGAAGCTCCGACCCAGCGGCTCAACAACTCTGGGCCGCTCACTCCGATAAAATTGGCCTTCCCCTCGGAGGCGACGGCCTTGGCGAGGAGGGTCTTACCCGTCCCCGGTGGTCCCGTGAGCAGTACCCCCCGTGGAGCCTGGGCGCGGGTGTGGGCATAGAGTTCTGGGTTGAGCAGGGCACCCTCGACGGCTTCTTTCAAAACTTGTTTGAGCGCATCTAAGCCCCCGATGGCGGACCAGGGGACGTTGGGGCTTTCGAGTTCTACGGAGCGCAGGACGGCGGGCTTGACTTGACTGAGGGCCAAGGCGAAATCTCTCGCCTCTACGGTCATCGGTTCCTGGGGAAGCTCAGTCAGGTCGGGCATCTGACGACGCAACGCGGCATAGGCGGCCTGCTGACAAACTCCCTTCAAGTCCGCCCCTACGAAACCCACACTCTGGTCCGCCAATTGCCGCAAGTCCACATCCGGGGCGAGGGGCATCTTGCGGGTCAGGATGGTCAAGATCTCCGCACGGGCCTTTTTATCGGGCACCCTAAACAAAACTTCGCGGTCAAACCGACCGGGGCGGCGCAGGGCCGGGTCGAGATGGTCCGGGCGGTTGGTGGCAGCAAGGACAACAACGCCTGCTTTCTGGGCAAAGCCATCCATCAACCCCAATAGTTGAGCGACGACGCGCTTCTCGACTTCGCCCTCAACCTTGCTGCGGTCAGGAGCTAGGGCATCAATCTCATCAATAAAAATCAGACAGGGGGCAGAACGTTCCGCCCGTTGGAAGACCTCACGCAGCTTAGTCTCGGCTTCACCATAAAACTTACCCATAATCTCAGGACCGACAATCGCAATATAGTTGACCCCTAATTCCTGGGCCAAGGCGCGGGCAGTCAGTGTTTTACCCGTCCCCGGTGGACCGACCAGCAACACCCCCCGTGGCGGCTCTAAGCCAAGCTGGGCCAAGAGTTCCGGGCGTTTGAGGGGCAACAGGACAAGCTCTCGTAGTTGGTGCAAAACGTCGCCCAACCCGCCCACATCTTGTAGAGAACAGTCTTCCTGGAGGGGGCTCGCGGTGGGCAGGGGCGTACGGATAGGTTCCGGTGGGCGCGGCGCGGTACGGGGGATACTCCCCTGGGGCGGAATGCTACTGAATCGGCGCACTTCGATATTCGCTTGGATACCTCCTTGATCGCCTTTTTCGGCGGCTTTTTCCTCTAACTTTTGGACGAGTTCGATCAATTCTTCCAATCCTTTAAACAATTCCATCACTGTCCCTAGTATTTGAGGTCCAACAACTCAAAGATGCCACGAGGCAACGGCGGCATCAAGACCGGGCTGGTCGGTGCGGTTGGCGTGGTCGGTGCAGGGGGGGCAGCCAAGCGGACGCGCTCTTGCATGTGTTGCTGGAGCGCGGTGAGATGGTCTTGGATGATCGAGCGGCGGAGGTCCATGCGGCGGATTTCATCTTCGAGGCGGGATTTTTCGAGGGCGAGTTTGTGTAATTCCAGATAGTTGGAGGCTGGAGTCTCGCGCCGGGGAATGGAACTGAGCTTGGGCCGGATGCGTCCGGCGTTGGGTCGCTTCTGCATGGGTTCCTCCTAGGCGGCGGGAAGTTGGGTCTGGAGCCGGACGAGTTCAGTTTCGAGGTGCGTGATCCGGCTGAGCAGTTGTTCGTTTTGCTGGGCCAAGTGCTGGGCCTGACTGGACAAGTGGGGGTCGGATTCCCACCAGTTGATGCCAATTTCGCGGGCTTTATCGACAGAGGAGATCAGGAGCCGGATGCGGATACACAACAACTCGACCCCGCCTACAGAGACTGTCACATCCCCAGCAATGACCACGCCCTTATCGAGGACACGCTCCAAAATATCGGCGAGGGAACTGCCCTGAGTGGCAGTGGGCATGGTGCTACGGCGGGCGGCGGGCGCAGAGAGGGTCATCCGGCTTCTCGTGGGTAAAAGATCAGGTGGTGGGCCAGGACTTTTTCAAAGGCAGCCAGGGTCACTTCGCGCTCGGCTTTAGACCGCGACAAGAGAACATCCAGGCAGATTTCGATGAACTGGGGGTTGCTGGGGTGGACCGGGACCTCATGCTGACGGCAGACCTGACCAATCATCAGACTGGCGCGGATACTCTGGGCTTGGTCCATCGCCACGGCAGTCCGAAACTCGCGCAGGATCTCGACTAAAAGACGGGCACTGTACTCCGGTAAGTTAGCGCGACTGCTGAGGATCATCACCTCAGTCTCCACATCCGGTTCGCCGAGATCCAACGTTACCATCCGGTCAATCAGGGCGTTCTGGGCTTGGTGGACCCCGCAGTATTCCTCGGGGTTGGAGGTAAAAATCGCCCGAAACTGGGGATGGACGCGCACATAGTCAGGACGGTCGCCCCGAGGCGGTAGGACAATCAAGCCCTCTTCCAAGGCTCCCAAGAGGACGTTGTTGACCTCGGGGCGCGAGCGGTTGAACTCGTCATACACCAGGGTCAGCCCCTCCCGGCAAGCAGTGGTCAAGCGAGAGTCTACCCAGTTCTGTTGCAGGTCGTCCTCCATCTTCATCACCGAGTGGATGTAATTATCCACCACTTGACGACGTTTGTACCCGGCTTGATTACCCACCAAGTCGGAGGATTTGAACTCGTCATCGCCATAGAGCAACATCACCGGGCGACCAACCAAGGAGGCGAGGTGCAACGCTAGGGTGGTCTTCCCGGTCCCGGCGGGTCCGCGCAGATGGATGGAATAGCCGCAGTGCAAAAAGCGCAAGGCCCGTTCGACTAGGCTCTCAATATAGGGCGTGGTCACGAATTGCTTGGAGCTTAACTGCAAAACTGTGGTCATTCCCCGGCCTCAAAACTGTCTAAATCCCCAAACTGTTCTATATTGCGCTGGGTAATGACCGTGGCTAACTGGCTCTGGAGGCTGATGAGGAGCTTGGAGCGGGTGTCTTCAGGCGGGGGCGCGTCGAGGACCGCCACCGGAAGCCGTTGGGTTACGCCCCAGACAAGACGGGTTAATTCCTGACGGCGTTGCTGGCTGGTCTGCCGGAAGTTTTGGGCCAGAGTAAAACGGGCAGTTTGGAGTTCTTGCTGTAATTTTTGGTTAGCTTGGACACGCTGGATCCGTCCGGTATGCAGGGCAATCCTGAGTTGCTGGGCTTGCTCTTGCAACGCTTGGCGGTAGGCTTGGCGCAGGGCAGCGACATCGGTGGTCAAGGCGGTATGTTGAGTTTGTAGCGTAGTTCTAAGGGTAGCGGCTTGCTCGGTGAGTTGAGCTAGGATTTCAGCGCGTTGTGTCCGGTATTGCTGGAGGCTAGTCTTGACGGCGTGTGCCCGTTGTTGGCTCTCTTGTTGACGTAGTTGACGAGCTTGTAACCATTCCTGTGCTAGGACCATCGGATATTCTCCCGGGTGAAATAAGGGGTGGGGACGGTCCCCACCCGGGGTGTCATTTAGACGGCAGGGGCAGCGGCGGTCGAGGTCAGACCCACGGCTTCGGCGTACTTGAGATAGGTTTCAACCGAAGCAATCACGATCCGCGCTTCAATGGCAATCAGTTCAATGCCGACGAGGGAAACCCGGACCCAGGCATCGATCACAATGCCCTTGTCCAAAATGCGGTCTACCACTTCAGCCAAACTTGAAGAAGAGTTGACTTTCTCAACAGCCATGTTTGTAATTCCTTTACGGGAGAGAGTATTACGTTTTTATTAAAACCTTCTCACCGCCTATGGCCTAGGGTGGTATCACGGAAAATAATATAGACATCTTCCGTAAGATAGAAAGATTACTCACTTAACTTTATCTAATCTTCATTGAGCAGGATTTAGAAGCGGGGATCAAGAGGGAACGGCGAAACTGCGGTTCCGAGTAATTACTTAGACAGCTAGGGACAGTACATCTGTAGAACAGCACATTCACGCTACAGAAATTATGGGATGAATTTCTCTTCAGAAGGGGTTGGGCTTTTCAGCTCGCCTTGGGGCAGCTGAGACTGACGTTCAGTGCGGTCCTGGCTAAGGACCGGGACTTCAGGGGCGGGAGCTAGAACTTCTTCAGTGGGTAGGGCCGGTGTCGTTTCAGGCACGGCAGGAACTGATTTACGGCGACGGCGCGGGGCGGCTTCAGGGGCAGCGGGTGCAACGGGGGGAGCCGCAGGGCGCAAGGCCGCACTCAGGCTCGGGAAGTTGAGGACGGGCTGACCCTTGAGGGCACGGTCCATGTAGCCTTTCCAAAGCGGGGCGACATGGGTACCGCCGGCGGTACCACTGGCGAGGGGGGTGTAGTTATCGTTGCCAATCCACATCACCGTCACCATCTGGGGCACGTAGCCCACGAACCAAGCATCCCGAAAGTCGCTGGTGGTCCCGGTCTTCCCCGCCACTGGACGTTTGTCGGCAAGCTGGGCACTAGTAGCAGTCCCGGAGGTGACCACCGCCCGTAAGACATCATTGGTCATGTCCACAGCCTTCGGGTCCAGGATGAGCTTGAGTTGGGGCAGGTTCCTGAGCAGGACGTTATTTTGACGGTCCGTCACCTGCACAATCGTGGTCGGCTTCACCCCAAAACCCCCATTGGCAAAACTGGCGTAGGCTCCCGCTAGCTCCAGGGGCGACACATCCACAGAGCCGAGGGTGACAGCGAGGTTGGGCTGCCAGTCCGCCCGCATCCCCAACTGTCGCGCCGTGGCAATTACGTTCTTGATGCCCACGGCCTGCCCAATCTTGACCGCCGGGACATTGCGGGAAAATTGGACAGCTTTACGGACCGTCATCCCGCCCCAGTAACGGTTGTCGTAGTTGCGCGGGGAGTATTTTTGAAAAATCCCGTAACTCACGGGCGCGTCCAGAATAAACGAATCCGGGGTGTACTTCCCCCGTGCAAAGGCTGTGTAATAGACAAACGGCTTGAAGGCGGAACCCGGTTGACGGCGCGACTGCACGGCCCGGTTGAACTGGCTTTTTTTGAAATCCACCCCACCAACCAGGGCCTTGACGTAGCCGGTGCGCGGGTCAAGACTGACCAAGGCCATCTGGGAGGCGCGGCGGCCCTGTTTCTGGAGACGAGCCACCCCGGACCTGACGGAGGCTTCCGCCATCTTTTGCAGGTCAATATCTAGCGTGGTCTGGACCTTGAGCCCGCCGCGTCGGAGGACTTCAGGACCGAATTTCTCCTCCAGTTCCCGCAGCACCACCGTGCTGGCGTAGGGGATTTCGAGGCGGAAGGAGCGGACCCGGCCCAATTTGAGCGGTTCTTTAAAAGCAGCGGCGGCGACCGTGGACGAGACGAGGTTCAGTTCCACCATCCGGTCCAGGACAAGTTTTTGACGTTCCTTTGCCCGTGCATAGTCATGGAAGGGGGAATAGTTCTCGGGAGCCCGCAGTAACCCCGCCATCATCGCGCCCTGAGCCAGGGTCAATTCGTTCGCGTGTTTCCCAAAATAGGTCAGACTGGCGGTCTCCGCCCCATAGTTGTTGTGACCCCAGTAGACCTGATTGAGGTACATCTGGAGGATCTCGTCCTTGCTGAAGTTGCGCTCCACTTCTAGGGCTAAAAAAGCCTCAGTTACCTTGCGGTCAAAGGACTTGGCGGGAGTGAGATAAACGTTCTTCACCAGTTGTTGCGTCAGAGTAGATCCGCCCTGAGCCGCGCGCCCTTCCTGGAGATTCGTTACCGCCGCCCGCAAAATTGTATCGAGACGGACCCCTTGATGGTTGTAAAACTGGTCGTCCTCAATCGCAAGAATGGCATTGATGAGATTGGGCGAGACTTCTGGGAGCGTGACCACCGAACGGTTGGCCTCACCGTGAATATTGGCAATGAGCCGGCCCTTAATGTCATAGATCTGACTGCTCTCACTAGGGCTGTAGCGTTCGAGGGCGGTCACATCGGGGAGGTTTTGAAAGCTCAACCACAGTCCAGCGGCAAATCCCGCCGCCCCGGTCCCCGCGACCAAAACCGCTGATCCCGCCCAGAGTGTGTACTTTACCCAAGTTGGACGACTCCGGCGCGGACGGCGTGGCGACATGACATCAATGGCGGGGCCTTCCTGCATGGCTGAATTATATCCCACTCGTCGTTCTGAGGTCGCCCCGGACTGTGAGCTACCTGGGCTGGCGACAATACCTGCACTACCGCTCACCTTACCGCTTAGATATCCCTTGGGGTTGGAAAGACCCGCGCAACACCTTCACCCTCCCGCTCTGGCTAGAACTCTTTCCCAGTGCCCGTGTCATCCATATCCACCGCGACAGTCCAGATGTGGCCCGCAGTCTCCTGCGTCGTCAGCAGCAAATCCTGGGGCGGCGGGCAGAGCGTTACCGATGGTTGCGCTCCTTGGGTTGGTTACTCCCCAAACCAAGACAGTTTACCGATACAGTGCGTTGCACCTCTTTGGCTGAAGGGATCCGTTTGAGCCTGGAATATGTCCAAGAAGCGCAAACCCATACTAGTAAATTAGGTCAGCAAGCCCTTACCCTGCGCTATGAGGACCTGCTCTTGGACCCCGTGACCCAGTTGCGGCAAGTGGCGGACTTTTGTGTTTTGCCTACCAACGAACGCAAATTGAGTGAAGCGGCCCAACTGGTAGACCGCAACCGCCTGGATCATTCAATCTCACGCCTATTGACAATCTCGGGTCCTAACTAAACTTCCTCGGGTTCTAAATCCACGGACTCCGTAACTAGCGTCACCCCGACGATGGCATCATCCCCATCGAGGCGTTGGACCCGGACTCCCGTAGCAGCGCGGGATTGGGTCGGGATATCTTGACCACTCTGCCGAATCACGATGCCCCGGCTAGTGATCAGCATGACTTCATCACCGGGCTGGAGGACGCGCAGCGCGGTCATTTGGTCGCCTTGGTTCTTGAGGGCAATGGCTCTAACCCCTTGTCCACCCCGATTTTGGGCTTTGAACTGGGCGGCGGGGACACGTTTTCCCTGACCGTTACGGGTGATGACAAGGACACAGGGTCCAGAGGGTAGGGCCGTTAGTTCGGTCTCCTCGCTCTCAACCTCAGGCACAACTTCGATTATCTCATTCGGCCCCTCTGCCGCTTCGCCCCAAGGTAGAATATCCATGCTCACCAAGCGGTCGCGGTCACTCTTGAGCTTCATGGAGCGTACTCCGCGCGCCGTGCGGCCCATGGAGCGCAACTGTTCGCTGTCATTATGAAAACGAATTGCCATCCCTGCTGCGGTCCCGACGAGAATATCCGACTGGCTATCGGCTCGCCGCACCCAGCGCAGTTCGTCACCCTCCTCTAGGTCAATGGCAATCAGGCCGTTGGTGCGGATATGGGCGAAGGCTTTGAGGTCGGTCTTTTTGATGTAGCCCTGCTGGGTCAACATGACCAGATACTCATCGGTCCGCTCAAAGTCGTGGACCGGGACAATGGAGGTAACTTTGGCCTCCCCGCTAATCGGCAACAACTGGACGATGGGCATCCCCCGTGTCGTCCGCGAACCGACCGGGAGTTGGTAGCCCTTGAGCGCGAAGACCGTGCCCAAGTTGGTAAAAAAGAGGATCGTATCGTGGTTAGAACAGGCAAAGAAATGCTTCACCCCATCGTCATCCTTAACCTTCCCGCCAGACTTGCCCCGCGTGCCGCGACTCTGGCAATTAAAAGCGTTACTCGGCATGGCTTTGACGTAACCCTGTTCCGTCAACATGACCAGGATTTCCTGGTTGGCAATCAGGTCTACGTCTTCTAGCTCCCCCTCGCTAAACTCAATGACCGTGCGGCGGGGATTGGCAAAACGGGTTTTGAGGTCGAGTAACTCAGTTTTAATCATCTCCAGAATGCGGGGACGACGCTCCAGGATGTCTGTCAGGTCCTCGATCCGCAGCATCAAGGTCCGGTGTTCTTCTTCTAGTTTGTCCGCCTCCAAGGAAGTCAGGCTCCGCAGCTGCATCCGCAGAATGGCATCAGCCTGGGTCTCCGAGAGGTCATAGCGGGTCATCAACTCTTGCTTAGCCGCAGGGGTATCAGTGGCATTACGAACCAGCGCAATCACCGCATCTAGGTGCGTCAGAGCCGTAAGCTGGCCCTGCAAGATGTGGTCACGTTCGCGGACTTTGTTGAGTTCGTAACGAGTCCGTCTCTCGATTAATTCAATACGGAAGTTGATAAAGACTTCTAACGCTTCTTTGAGGGTCATCACCCGTGGCTTGCCCTCGACAAGGGCCAGCAGCGTTACCCCGAACGTCACCTGTAGGGGCGTGAGCTTGTAAAGGTTATTGAGGACGACTCTGGGGTGGGCATCGCGCTTGAGTTCGACGACAATCCGAATCCCGGTGCGATCCGATTCGTTGCGTAAATCAGCAATTCCGTCGAGGCGGTCATCGTTGACCAGTTCACTAATCTTAAGTTCGATGGCCTGGGAACTGACTTGATAGGGTAATTCGGTGATGATGATAGCTTGCCGCTCGCGGGTGGTGGCTCCCCGGGTAATCGTTTCAATCTCCGCTTTGCCACGTAAGGTAATTGAGCCCCGGCCCGTGTGGTAGGCATCGCGAATCCCGCCGCGCCCCAGGATTACCCCAGAGGTCGGGAAATCCGGTCCGGGGATGTGTTGCATCAGTTGGCTAATACTGGTATCAGGCTGGTCAATCAGGGTAATCAACCCCTCCACCAACTCACTCAAGTTGTGGGGCGGAATATTGGTTGCCATCCCGACTGCGATCCCCGAGGAACCATTTAGGAGTAACTGGGGGAGACGGGCCGGGAGCAGGGTCGGCTCTTGCTGAGAACCGTCAAAGTTATCTTGAAAGTCAACCGTATCGGATTCGATATCAGTCAGTAGGGTCTGGGCTGAGAGTTGAGTCAGACGGCATTCGGTGTAGCGCATCGCCGCCGGGGGATCATCATCAATCGAGCCAAAGTTTCCGTGGCCCTCAATGAGCGGCATCCGCATTGAGAAGTCCTGAGCCATGCGGACCAAGGCATCGTAGAGGGCACCATCGCCGTGGGGGTGATATTTGCCCAACGCGTCCCCGACCACCCGCGCACATTTACGGAAAGGGCGGTCTGGGCTGAGACCCAACTCGTGCATGGTGAAGAGAATCCGGCGGTGGACGGGCTTGAGTCCATCCCGCGCATCGGGGAGAGCACGCCCCACAATCACGCTCATGGCGTACTCTAGGTACGAACGCTGCATCTCACTCCGCAGGTTCGCCGTCACGATCCGATCCGCCGCCGCACCACTCATGCAGGTACTCCTAAGAACAGTTAAGAATGTATGATTTTGCGTCCAATCCAAGCTGTGAAGAGGTATCTTTCACAGAAGCGCAAACTTAATTCTAGCACGCTTTTATGGTTGTAAATTCAGGGGTGTCCACCCGTCCCAGCTAGCTATAAACCACCGGGGATGTTTCCCTAGAGCAAAGATATTTAATTGAAGTCTATTCAGGATTTTTCAGCTAACCGTAACTTACGCCAAACTTATTTGGGCGGGATGAGAGTATCTGGGAAGATCTTAAGCGCGTCTGGAATGATGTCGAGTCTCGTACCGCCCACCGGAGCCTCTTGAATCGGCGGCTGGGTCGGGCGACGGTTGATGTAGGCAGTAACAAAGACCAGCAACTCGCTGGAAGTCTCAATCCGGTTCGTGCTTGAGAAGAGATCGCCAATGAAGGGAATATAGCCAATTATGGGCAGCCTTGAGCGGGTCTCAGTGCTCTGGTTTTGGATCAAGCCGCCAATCTCAATCGTTTCACCGTCTCGTAAAAGGACTTTACTGGCAACCCGGCGCGAGTTGAGGTTGGGTGGAGCTACGGTATCACCGGGTACCGCAACTGTTGGCGCAGAGGTAGAGGAGGCTTGGATCTGGATATCCGTAAACACATTGCCATCCGCCTGGACCGTCGGCGTAATTTGTACCGTGGTCGGGACATTGATCGTCTGGAGCGTCTGGCTGGGCACAGTCGAGGAACCGGAACTGACTGCTGTCGAGAGGGTGAAGTTAACCTGCTGGCTTACGTCAATGGCGGTAGTCTGTCCGCTGATGGCAGTTACCTTAGTATCGGTAACTAGCCTGCCTTTCCCACTCTGAATCAGCCCGCCTACCGTAGTCAAAATACGTTGGAAATTGTTGAGAAGCAAGACGGTAAAAGGGTCATTGGCAAACACCCCGAGTAAGTTTCGTCGGTCCTGACCAGTGACCCCGGCTACAGTATCACCACCGCCGAGATAAGCCGCTACAGCCCGATAATCTTGAGAACCACTTTCAGTAAGTTCAACGATCTTGACCCCGAAGCTCACCGTGGGGATTGGGGTGTCCAGTTCTTTGATAATGCTCGCGATCTGGGTTACGAAGGAGGGCGGGCCGCTCACAATTAGGGCGTTGCGGGGTTCATCAATCTTGATCCCCTGGCTGAGGGCGGCGAGGGACGGGGGGAGTTGGTCAAAGAGATCCCTGACTTTACTGTTACTCAAACGAAATACTTTTAGGGTCGAAAAAGCCTTGGACGTGGGCGTGCCCGGAGTCGCATCGCCCACCCGGTACACATTCCCGGCACGGCTGTAACCAAAGGTTGTTCCAGCCAACAATTGTTCTAGCGCGTCAGTGAAGGTGCGGTTGACCAAGCGCACGGAGACCTGTTCGTTGATCTGTCCGGTCAGGATCAATTCCACGTTGGCTTGGTTCGCCATTTCCTTGAGGACGCGGCTGAGTTCGGTGTCATTGGCAATAATCGAAACTAGACGGTCGCCGGGGTCGTCGTCGGGGGAACGGGGGCGCGGGTCACCGATATCTTTGATCCCGTCATCACTCGCGGGGCCGCCCTGGGGATTGGGCGGGCGTTGGAAGACGACGTATACTTCTCCCTCCCGCCGGAACTGTAGGTTGGCTAGGGCGACGACGGATTTGAGGGCATCCTCAAAAGTTGCATTTTCAAGATTCAACGTGACCTTAGACTGGACCTCGGGGCTGGTGACAATGCTAGTCCGGCTGATCCGACTCAACAGGGTCAAGGTATCGCGTACTTCCTGGCTCCGGGCCTTGAGGGTGAAGCGTTCGACAGGCTTAGCTGGGACGGTTGTGGTGAGTTGGGCCTGGGCCTGGGCAACGGGTTGGCCTTTGGTTGTCAACTGGACGGTCAAGGTCCGGTTCTCATCGCTCGGCTGAAACTGATAGGTCGTGTCGGGCTGGGTAAAAGTCAGCCGGACGGTCACGCCCTCGGTGCTTTGGTTGAGGATTACACTGCCAAAATTAGTCGGTAGGACGGCGGGGCGGGTCTGTCCCAGGGTCGCCCCTTTGAGCAGGAGAACTAGGGCTTTATCTACCGTGGGACGCACTTCGTAGGTCAGGCCCTCCTGGGCTTTGATGACCACCCCTTGACTGGGTGCAGGCAGCGGTTCAACGCCCTGTAACTCGGGAGCCGCCCACACCGGGAGGGTGACCAACATACTCACAACAAAAGCAGCACAGCGCATGGTGAAGACCTAGAGGACCAGAGTGAGTGTTTGTTTACCCTTGGCAATCACGACCCCGCCACTACCCACGGAGCGGACCAACCAAGAACCCACCCGCACACCTTTAGCAGCGTCAAGGACTTGTTCACCTATTTGGACTTGGGCCAGCCAACCCACAGTCGGGGAGTAGGCCAAAGCAACCAAGCTAGGAATGGGTTCGAGGGGGGCAGGCGGCGGCGGGAGGCGTCCACTGGGCGGCGGTAAGGGGGTGATCTGCGAGGGTAAAGGCTGGATGACAGGCTTAGCAGCAGCAGGGGGCACAGTGAAGGGGTTGGCGCGACCAACATCTTGTAGGACTTCTTTGAGGTCCTCTTTAGTCAAAGACGGGTAGGGACGAGCTATGGCTGTTGTGGAGGGAGCCGGGATGGGTGGGAGTGTTGTTTGGGGGATGGCTGCCGTTGTTTCCGTTGGGCTAGCTGCCACCGTCTCGATGGGGGATGTTGTGGTCGTGGTAGCTCGACGACGGACGGGGCGCGTAATAGAGGGCGAGGCAGTGGTGGTGGTGATCGTGGCTGGATCAGGGGTAGAGACGGGATTAGGGATAATAACGACAGGCGGCGGCGGCGGCGGAGTTGCGAGGAACAGGATGAAGAAAGTGCCTAGCATAATCACCGAACTCACTCCCAGAACCGTGAGCCAGGGTTGTTCTACCGTGGGAAAACCCTTGGGTAAGAAGCTGGGGGCCGGAGACGAAGGCAGAGCCGAGGCGCGGCGGTCCTCCCGTTCCCAGGGGAACAGACCGTTTTCGTCAGGACCCTCCGGGGGCATCATTGTCATCGGCACACCTCGTTTCCATCCATCAGTTTAAAGGCTCACCACGCGCAGAATTTCCTCAATTGTGGTCTTACCCGCCATCACCTTTTGCAGACCAGCCTCACCCAGGGTCGGTAGCCCCAATTGCCTGAGGTGAGCTTTCATATCCATAACGCTAGACTGCCCATGGATCATCTGCCGAATGATATTATCCACGGGCATGACCTCAAAAATCCCCTCCCGGCCCCGAAAACCTACCCCCTGACACGCCTCACAGCCCGTAGGCTTGACCCAGCGCACTTCATCGGTCTGCGGGAGGCTATCGGACAACCCCAGACGGGTCAGGTCTCGCGCTGTCGGACTGAAATAGGTCGCACAACGGGGACAGGCCCGCCGCACCAACCGCTGCGCTACTACCCCAAGCAGGGCCGCAGAGATGAGGTAAGGCTCCACGCCTAGGTAAATTAAACGGTTGACCGTACTTGGCGCATCGTCGGTGTGAATGGTCGCCAGGACCAAGTGCCCCGTCACTGCTGCCTGAAACACGGTCTGGGCCGTCTCCGGGTCCCGGATCTCCCCGACCATGATGATGTCCGGGTCCTGACGGAGGATCGAGCGCAGGCCCCCAGCAAAGGTCAGCCCCGCCTTCGGGTTCACCTGGACTTGGTTGACGCTAGAGAGTTGGTACTCAACTGGGTCTTCAATCGTGACGATATTTTTATTGGGGTTAAGTAGACGCATCAAGCTCGCGTAGAGCGTACTGGTTTTGCCCGAGCCTGTGGGTCCAGTGATGAGAATCAGGCCCTGGGCGCGGTCTAGCCACTTGGTATAGACCTCCAGCGTCTGCTCGACCAGGCCTATTTCCTCAAGAGACATGAAGCGGTTGGATTTATTCAGTAACCGGATCACGGCTTTCTCGCCATGCAGGCAGGGTAAGGTACTGACCCGTAAATCCAGCGTCGTCTTGCCCAGCGTCTGGGTAGAACGCCCGTCCTGGGGGGTACGTTGGTTGGCAATATCCAGATCCGCCATGACCTTGACCCGTGCCACGATTAGCTTCTGCCATTCCACGGGCAAGAGTTCCACTTCCTTAAGCAGACCGTCCACCCGGTAGCGCACCAGCAGACCCTCGGGCATGGGTTCTAGGTGAATATCTGAAGCCCGTGACTCCAGGGCCCGCATCAAAAGACCCTGGACCTTGAGGCTAATTTGTTGTTCATCGGGCTGGTCGCCATTGGTGACGACCGTGAGTTGGGTAGCAGCGAGGACCTGGGCATCCAGATTTTCCTGGCATAGCTGTAACCAGAGGTTCCGTTCGGTCTCCGGCAACAGACTGACTCGGAGGTCGCTTTTGAGGCGGCCCGAGAGTTGGGCGCGGTAGGCAGAGTCCGGTTGACGAAAACAACCGATATGTAAACGGTTATTCTCCAAAGCCAAGGGCACCACCTGCTGTAACTCAGTCCCTAAAATGCGGGCGATGGAGCGGATTAGCCGCCAATCCAGGATGTGGCCCGCCAACAGTTGCGATTCATAAACAGAGGTCATGGTTTGTCAAGGGGTAAGCGTGCAGTTTTCAGTCCCTCTTCTAGAAGAAGACCCACAGGGGTTTGTTCCCATTCCCATCGCCCGCAAAAGATTTTGATTGCCCCTACAATGTATAAAAAGTTGTACTGCGTGTGTCCATGGCTCCCATTCAACAAACGGTAACCCGTCTCCGCTATGAAGTTGCCGGAGCGCGTCGCCTCAGCAGTTACTTGACCGCCCTAGCCTTGACGATTGGGGGTCTGGGTTTCCTTCTAGCGGGGTTATCCACCTTCGCTGGGGTCAACCTCTTACCCTTCACCGATATTGTCGGCAACCCACAATTTAATAAGTTCCCCCAAGGCGCAGTCCTGAGTGCCTACGGTGCATTGGGGAGCTTGTTCGCGCTCTACTACTGGTTGACTATCTTTTTAAATGTCGGTGCTGGCTACAACGAATTCGACAAAAAGTCCGGTAAAGTCACGATTTACCGTTCAGGCTTCCTCGGCAAAGACCGCCACGTCAACATCCAGTACCCCCTAAACATGATTCAGGGTATCCGGGTTGTATTGAAGGACGGCCTTAATCCACGCCGACTCATTTATTTAAAAGTGAAAGGTAAGGGGGACATCCGCCTCTCCGGCGTAGAGCAGCCCCCCACCTTAACTGTGCTTGAGGAACAGGCCGCGACGATGGCCCAGTTCCTCGGCGTCAGCATCGAAGGGATTTAGGAAACAACCGCTGATTCAAGAGCCGGAGTGAGAGCGTTCTCGTTCTCTTCCCCAGTACGGACCCGGACGACCCGCGAGATGGGCGTGACAAAAATCTTGCCATCCCCAACCGACCCGGTACGGGCATTGGCCACCAACACATCCACTACACTGTCCGTAATATTCTCAGGAACTACAACTTCCAGCTTGACCTTCTTAATAAAAGTCGCCTCATAGGAAGTTCCCCGGTAGCTGTAATGGTTCCCGCGCTGCCGCCCGAAGCCCAGCACCTCTGTCACCGTCATCCCACCAATTCCCCGTGCCAAGAGCGCGGTACGAACATCATGTAATTTCTCAGGACGAATAACCGCTTCAATTTTGTTCACGCTCAATCCCCTACTGAATACTTTTCAAACATAGCATTTAGTAGCATATGTTACATAAAGCTCCTGTAAAAATGTCTCTTTCGATAGAGAGACCCCTCCGCCCCATACCCTGAAGGGCATAGGCGTGGTGGGGAACCAAGACCACGAAGCCAGAAGAGCGTAAGAGCAGTTACTAGCTTATGGCTTCTCCCCGTTAAAAAACCGCTGTGAGCCGCAGCTTGAACCCCATCCAGGCTTACATGTGCCACCCTGTGGGTAACCGGTGCTTGGCAAGAAGTCTCAGCAAGATTGATGACGATACATAGACTATCATCACCCGTCGCTTTGCGTAAGTCCTAGTTTATTCGCGAACTCGCGTCAGAGTTGATCCTGACGCATCTCCTCGCGGCGGTCCTGCTCCTCATTGAACCACTGGATTAGCATGGCTTGGCCTTCGCGCAACTCCGCGACTGATAAGCGCAAATCGCTGACGAGTATCCGTATTTCAGCAATAGCTTGGGTATTAATTGCAGTCTGGCGGGCGATGAGTCAGATGATTTCTTGCTCAGTCACCCGGTTTCTTTGGTGAGGATAGCGGGTGATGGGAATCGAACCCATTACTACAGTTTGGAAGACTGTGGTTTTACCAGTAAACTACACCCGCTTGGTGCAGGCTTTATTTTATCACTACGGACACAGGGCAGCGACGGGAAGAATCAGCAGGTAACAAGCCAGACTGTTAAGGTTGAAAGCTATAAAGCAGCAGGATGAAGGTGATGGAAGCTTGGCTGGTAGAAGTCTTCTCAGCGATCCAGGGGGAGGGTCCGCTAGTCGGGGAGCGGCAACTGTTTATCCGCTTTGGGGGGTGTGACCTGCGCTGTAGCTGGTGCGATTCGCCCCAGACCCACAGCGTAACTAAAACTGCACGGGTGGAACAACACAGCGGGGCACGGGACTTCATCATCATCCAGAATCCGGTTTCAGTAGAGCAGTTGGGGCGTTGGGTGAGTTTATTACAAAAAGATTATCCCCACGCTCATTTGAGCTTGACCGGGGGAGAGCCTTTATTACACCACCGCTTTTTACAGGCTTTCTTACCCCAATGTCCCATTCCAGCCTATTTGGAGACCGGGGGACATCATCCCAAAGAGTTGGCGGCAGTCTTACCCGCTCTGGCTTGGGTCTCAATGGACCTGAAGCTTCCCTCTGCTTGCGGGGAGCAGCCCCTCTGGACTGAACATGAAGAATCTCTCCGGTTGTGCGTGGACCAAGGGGTACAGGTATATACCAAATGGGTCATCACTGGCGATACGGACCCAGCGGATTTGAATCGGGCGGCGCAACTGGTGGCGGGAGTAGACCCGGATATTTTAGTTGTCCTCCAGCCGGTCACGCCTCAGAATGGAGCCATTGCCCCCACACCGGCCCAAGTCCTCGCTTGGCAGAGTGGACTCAGCCGCCGACTCAACCGAGTCCGCGTCATCCCCCAGACCCACAAACTCTTGGACCAACTCTAGACCGTCACTTGGGCTTGGGCGGTACGGTTTTTGCTATCGCGGACTCGGACCGTGTAAGCGGTCCGGGTGGGATTGTTTTCAGTGAATTGGTACCGGGCAGTCGAGGTCTGGGCAGTGTGGGTCTGGGTAGTCAAGACACTGCCAGCGCGGAGGATATCGTAGGACTGGAGCGGGGAATTCCCAGCGTAGGGAGTATCCCAGGTGAGGGTGATAGTCTGACCTTGGCGGGTGCCTTGGAGGTTGCGCGGGGGTGTCAAATTAATCGCGTCAGTCTGGAAGTAGTTAGTATCGCCCAAGGTCGCTGTCTTGGCCTCTAGATCGAGTTGGGCATTGGCACTCATCGGGGTCGTAACTTGGGCGGCTTGAATGTTAGAGATGAGTTGGTCTTTGGTCGGGTCATTGCTGGGGTCAATCTTGCCAATTCCCGTCAGGGCCACTGCCACACCGGGCTGGCTCAAGGTGTATTGAATCAATGCTTTGGAAGATAAAAAAGGCGAACCGACCTTGAGATATACGTCGGAAGCGTCATTGGCAAAACCAGGCTTACGTCCGTAGTAGGTAGCATCCCCGAAGACCTTCATGGCGATAATCCCTAGATCAAGGGCGCGGGCAATCGGCAAGACATTGTAGCGGTGGTTGAGATAATTCAGGTCGTTGGTATTGAGCGAGACCAGCAACGTCTCAAGGATATCGCGGCTGTCGCGCTGTAAACAATCCATCAAAACCGGGGAACTCCAGTGTCCACTAATGCCTAGATGCCGGATTACACGCTCACCCTTGGGATTGAGCCCAGTGCGGTTGGTGCCATCTCGTAGATCTAATAACCCCGCTAAGGCTCCGATTGTCGTCAACCCGGGATTTGCATCATTGAGACGAGCGTAGATAGCATCTACTTCCCCAATTTCAGTCAAGTTGTGAATTTGTACTAAATCCAGATAGGACCCAGCGGGATAACTCCCTTGCCCATTACCAAAAATCTGCGAGAGGGAACGGCGTACATCATCTACTGCGCCGATAATCCCAGTCCCATCAGACCGGCGATAGATATAAGGCAAGGCGGCTCCACTGTAGCGGCTGTAGCGCATATGGGTTTTAGTAGCGAGAAACAACGCACTCCGCAACCCCGCGTCATAATCCGTGCGCCCAGGGATAAGCGCTAGCTCCTGAAAAGCCTGTCCAAAATTAGTTTGGCTCGGACCATAGATGTTCGAGGTATCCAGATAGGTCACCCCTTCACCAATCGCCTTGGTAATGATCGCCACCGGGTCAATCCCCGCTCCGGGCCACTCAATCGAAGCCTGTCCACCTAACCCCAAGGTTGTCACTTGACGTTCAGTCCGTCCCAGACGACGAGTCACGAGACGGGTCGTTTGTGCCTGTACGCCTTGCCCCAGAGCCAGTACTGCCGCACTAGCTTGGAGGACTTGACGGCGTGTAAGTCTTGGTTCAATGGTCATGTTGTAGTTCCAACCCCTACCGCTATGGTGCTAGCCAGAGCAGCCAATCGGTAAGCTGCCCCTGGGATAGGTAACATAGCTTAGGTGTTCTGAGAATTAAAACCGTGTTTCCCGTGCTTCCTAAGGACGAAACAGTGTCCGTACAGGCGGGCCTTGACGAGCACTAGGGGCATAGAGGGGGAGTTGACCTTGGTACCAAGCCGCCAATTGACCGTGGGTTGTACCCCAACCAGGACCAGAGACATGGTGCAAGGCCCAGCGTAATTCGTGTAAACCCTCCAATAAACACTGAGGCGAGAGCCAGTACTGTTGGCCTAGCCCGAGGAGGTTACAGGTCGCTCGGGGCTGGGTGAGAGTGGTCAAAAGCAGTTCTAGGACTGCTTCCCAGTCCAGGACGGGCACGGGTTGGAGTAATAGATGGACTTGACGGGGCTGGCTATGGGCAATTAGCCAGTGCCCATGGAGGGGCGAGGGGGGCTGGCTCCAAAAAACTAAGTGCTGATAATCCTGATTAGGGAGCGGACGGTCAAGATCTACACCGGGTAGGATAGGACGCTCATAGCCATAGAGTAAGACCGTCCCGGTTTCTACGAGTCCTGCGATATAGCTCAGGGGGTCGGGG
>Ga0163154_10003175_pt1 | contig 23140 bp, 30 predicted proteins | sample OliLakLV19MP9P1_FD_148649 | JGI IMG/M metagenome (GOLD analysis project Ga0163154, IMG submission 148649) | Freshwater microbial mat bacterial communities from Lake Vanda, McMurdo Dry Valleys, Antarctica - Oligotrophic Lake LV.19.MP9.P1 | ecosystem: Environmental > Aquatic > Freshwater > Lake >... | reverse complement strand
GAGCGTGACTGTCACGGTTGTTTCTCCTATGAGAGAGGGCAGAAAACAGACCGTGACACGGGGGCTATGTCACGGTCCAATGTCACGCTCCATGTCACGCCTGAAAACGTGACATATGTCACGGTTGCCAATGTCACGGTCCCAAGCGTGACATTTGTTGCAACACAGCATTACGCTAGCTGCCGAGTGAGCAGACGGAACAGGTCCCACATCGCGGGGTGCATGCGCGTAACGCCGCTCTCCCATGCTGCCCATGATGACCGCGAGCAGTGTAGTAGGGCAGCGGCGGCCGTCTGGGAGAGTCCCGAGACCGCGCGCGCTTGGCGGATGGAGTCCGGGGAGGGAGACCGGCCCGAGGGGCCGGGGGTGAGGTCAGTCCCCACCATGGGGTCCATGGGGCATTACGTGTATTTTCCAGTCCGTGCCCGGCGATGCCGAGCATTGCCATCCGCCCTCTTCCGATCCGACCCATGCCCCGTCATGGCGGGCAGCCTGCGGGAACGCCCCCCAGGTCCTCGCAAGCGCTCTACGGAGCGCCCGCAGGCTTGCGTTCCGGCGACTCTGCGGCAGCGGGCCGGACGATTCGTCGAGGTAAGTGCCATTCCGATCATAGCTGCGGATGGAATACGCCCATCCGAGATTGGCGGTGTCACTGTCGTCGTAATAGATGGTGATTTTATAAGTGTTCATTTTGATTCTCCTGTAGTGGGACGCGGTATCCCACCCCTGGCCGTATTTAGATGCGACCCATGCCGCCGCATCTCTGTGGGCAGCCCCCGGGAACGCGGCCGCAATCGCTTGGCGCAGCGTCCGGAGGCTTGCGGTTCGCCTCTGCGGGAGGGAGTAGGTCGCGCCGCCTACTACGCGGCCGTGAGCAACTGCCCGGATGTAATACATCCAACCTCGATCGAACCGGAGGCTGGCCCCGTAGGTGACGCTCATGATTTCGGTCTCCCCTTGTGACTGTGGTAGCTGCCGAGGGCGCCCGCAGGTTTGTAATAGATGCTGATCTTGGCGGAGGCGCTGATGTTCATTTTGTTTCTCCTGGTTGGATCGCCGAAGGCAACCGAGATAGCCTTGGTGGCTATCCCTGGTGCCCTGTTCAGTCGGGCGTTGGCCAGATCCCGAATTGACTGTTCAGCCGCGCCGTCGCGCAGTCCGCTTGCTCTTGCGTGAGGAACAGGCGATCCGCCCCTCCGCCGGCTTGCGTAACGTCGACGCGTATGATGTCGGTGAGAAACCAACCAGTGGCGCGACACTCTAGGGTCACGCCTGTAGCTGCTCGCCGAAACCCTGAGTAGCTAGCGGGTACGGCCGTGCTGCTACACGACACAACTCGCGCTCCGACCACGCGTTTTTTCGCGCCGACGAATTCCACGATTCGCGCCTCGGTTTTTTCCGCGATCCCCTCTATCTCGCCGTACGTCGTGTAGGCGTGTGCGCTCGCCCTTCCGTTGACGCTGGCAAGCGCGGCTTCGATAACTTCCGAGTTTTTGGTGCATATCTTGATGTTCATTTTGATTCTCCTGGTTGGATCGCCGAGGGCGCCCGAGATAGCCGCGAGGGCTATCCCTGATGTCCTCCCTACAGCGGCCGGAACCATCCGCCGTCGAGGTTGTAGCCCAGTGCTGTCAACTCAACTATCGGATTGGCGGCGATCCTGCGGGCCATCGCGTCCGCAGCATCAGCCTCGGCAATTGGCAGATCAGCCAATTCCCAGTAGCCGAGCCATCCCTCGCAGGATCCGGTGATGCGCACGGTGCCGTTGGAGCACTCCACCATGACTGCGTTGCTGCCCTCGGGCATGGTTGCATCTGTGCCAATTTTGATTTTCATTTTGTTTCTCCTGGTTGGTGCTGCGTACTGCGTTGGTCGATGTAGGTATTGTACAGACTCTGTACACTCATGCAAGAACTATATTTCCCGGATTGTGGGAAACGGTGGGGCGACGAACGCGCCGATACGCGCGCGAGCGTAACTAATAGGAGCAGGCAGATCAGATGAGCAGACGAACACGTGCGCAGTACATCGTCGACCGTTGCGCAATGCGCGGAGCGCTCGCGGTATTCGTCGGCGCGAGCGGCCACATGGCGGTCGTCGACCCCGAATCAGACCGCTGCGAGGTAATGCTCGACGACCGCGACACACTGTGTGTCGGCGTGTACGACGAGGACGCGGTAGTCGCAGATATAGACGAGGATTTCGCTTGGCTCGGTCTAGGGAGATACGCGTGAGGCGCCACCTGACCTGGTGCGACGTCGACGAGGGCGCCGTGCTGTACTGCGGATTCGCCCGGCGCACGGTCGTTCGCGACCGCCGGGTCGTGCGCGGCAACGAAACTGCGCAATTCGTCGACGACGAGGGCGTCGTGTGTAGCGAGTGCCCGTGGATATTCCGTGTGCTATTCGCCGGCGAGATCTGGGGGTATACCCGAAATCTCCCGGGCGGCACGTGGCCAGACGATCCCGTCGTCGTGACCGACGTGACGGGCGATCCCGTCGTGGACAATCACCGGCCGCGCACCGAACTGGGCCGCACGTTGATCAACCTGCGCCGGGAATATGTCGCCGCCGGCGGTCAACTGGGAGACGCGGATGCCGAGGGCGGTGCTGGTTCGGATGCGCAGTCGTTGGCCGATCGTGGAGCGGATGCCGAGCGCGAGCGTATCTGCCTGCTGCTCGACCGGCACGGCTACGGCCATGCCGCGCACGCGATCCGCACGGGACGGGACTGATGCGCCGCGTATTAGCTGACCAGGAGGATTACGGCATGAGCGTTGACGAGCTGATCTGGCTAACCGTCGAGTACCGGGCTGAGTTGCAGGCGATTGTGAGAGGGAAAACAAAAACGAAATGGTTTTCGCCGACGGACCCGAAGCCGACTCTGCCGGGGGTTTACGAGGTTCGCTTTTGCTGTGACCCAAATCGTGTGCGGTTTTTCGCTCGCTGGCATAACAGCTATTGGACGCCTGAGCAGACATCGACGGAGATAGAGACCACGAGGTACGGAGTGCAGGAAAAATACTGGCGCGGTCTGGCGCGCGACCCGAAGAAGGGCAAGCCGTGACTGCCTGCCGTTCAGTCGATGCCGTGCCGTCCGGATACCAGTACTCGCGGGCAACGGGGCAGGCCGTGACGATGCTCGCAATCGATCCCGGGCCTGCGCAGAGCGGGTGGGCAATGCTCGACGGCAACGCCTGCATCGTCGACTCGGGCGTCGACGAGAACGCGGCGATGCTGGGACTGGTGCGAGCGGCGGCAGCAGATTGCTGCGCGATCGAGATGATCGCTTCGTACGGGATGGCAGTCGGCGCAGAGGTATTCGAGACGTGCGTGTGGATAGGGCGGTTTGCCGCGACTTGGGACGGTCGACTGCGCAACCCTGCTCGCCTGATTTATCGGCGAGTCGTGAAGCTGCATTTATGCGGTAGCGCACGTGCTAAGGACGCGAACATCCGCCAAGCGCTGATCGACAAGTTGGGGCCGCATGGGACGAAAAAGGCACCGGGGCCGACTTACGGAGTCAAGTCGCACGCCTGGGCAGCGGTCGCCGTTGGGGTAACTGCACTGGAGGTGGCCGCATGAATTTATGCATCGACTGCGTGCATATGCGCAAAGGGACATATCCGATTTTCCTGTGCGCTCATCCGGAGGCTCTGAGCCTCGTCGACGGCAAACCAGACCTCCATTGCCGCGATGCGCGCATCGAGAAAACGTACTGCGGGACAGAGGGGAAATGGTTCGAGGCGCGCAGCGCAGAGGCTATAGCGCTCGAACAGTCGACGATTGAGTATTTGGCCGCACTGGATGGAAGGGGGAACCAATGATCACAGCCAAGGAGCTGCTGGACGCGTCAGTGCCCATGCGCGGGCTTGCCGAGCGGGAGTACAAGCCGAGCCTCTGCATTGCGTGCAAAGAGCGCACGAGAGCGCGCATTGTGCGCAGCAATCGGCGGCACGATCGCTGCGCGCTGTGCATCGAGGAAGGGCGAACAGCATGATCGACAGGATGCCCCTGTCGTGCCGACTCGGATTTCATGCGTGGTCGTTATGGCGTGCGGGTGAGGCCGTGACTGTGCATCCCACATATGATTTTCTGCCGTTCGGCTATCAATACTCAGTCACGACGCAGAGCAAACATTGCATGCGCTGCTCTCGTCTGAAAATCAGGCGGTGCGAATAATGACCTTCACTGGATACGACCTCGCATTCTGGCTGTTCGTCGCGTTCCTGCTCTGCTATCTGATAGAGGGATGAAATGCAATCAGCACTCGCCCGCAAGACAAGACCCATGCACGATCTAACCGTCGACGTAGTCGAGTATTACCTGGGGGTGTGGGCGCGGTGGATGCGTGCCTCTCATGATCAGCGCGGCTATGGCAAGGGCCGGTTCGGGATGCGCGGCGCAACTACGTTCGACGACATGTGCGCGCAGGTAGACGTCTCAAGCGCCAGGGCAACTGATACGGCGATCCTGGATCTACCGCGCATCGAACGCGACGCGGTCAACCATGCCTACCTGCAATCGTTCTGGCGTGTCGATTCAGGCGTCCGCTTCGAGGATGCCTACGACAGGGCTATCAAACAACTGTCCGTTTCGATGGCGGCAAAGGGGCTGCAGTGATGCTGCTTTGCTTTTCGAGCAAAGGCGAAAGCAAAGGCGAAAGCAAAGGATCAGGCGCTAAATGATGTTGACGTCCCCTTGCCGGGCATGTCAGAATCCGGTCTGACAGGTTTAGGAATCTTATACCCTGCGGAAACGTAACGCCTCGGCTAACCCACCGGGGCGTTTTCATTTGGCGCTCCAGAAAGGGCCGTTGTGGTCGACCAATCCATCCGAAATCGCATCTGCGAACTGCTCGCTAGTGGTGTCAGCATGCGGGAGATCTGCCGCATGCAGGGCATGCCGGGCAGGCGCAGCGTAGAGCGGGAGATGAAGGCAGACCCGGCGTTCCGCGAGCAGCACGACGACGCGCGAGTAGATCAGGCGTCGCACTACTTCGATCAGTGCATCGAGATCGCGGACTCGTGCACCGATCCGGCAAAGGCGCGCGTACAGATCGACGCGCGCAAGTGGGTTCTCGGCAGAATGTCACCCGATAAATATGGCGACAAAATGGAGCACGAGCACAAGGGCGCGGTTGTCCTGCAGCTGAGTCAAGTAGACGAGAAGCTGTAACGGTGCATCTGACAGCGAAGCAAAACGAGGCGCAGCACATTCTTGCCGGCGACGCTACTCACGTCATGCTTTTGGGCGGCGCTCGATCCGGCAAGACGTTCCTGTTGATCCGAAATATCGTGATACGCGCCCTCAAAGCGCCAAGAAGCCGACATGCGGTACTGCGGTTCCGCTTCAATCACGTGAAGGGCTCGATCGTTCAGGACACGTTCCCCAAAGTTATGCAAACGGCATTCCCAGGCATCAAATACCGCATGGACAGGACAGACTGGTTTGCCGAGCTCGAAAACGGCTCACAGATCTGGTTCGGCGGTCTGGACGACAAGGAGCGCACCGAGAAAATACTCGGTCAGGAATTCGCAACGATCTATTTGAACGAGTGCTCGCAGATCCCGCAGGGCTCGCGCGATTTAGCCGTAACGCGCCTCGCGCAAAGCATCGACCAGACGCTACCAGGCCGCGCCGCCGAAAAGCTCAAGCCTCGCATGTACTACGACGCGAACCCGCCGAACAAATCGCATTGGACGTATCGGCTATTCGTCGAAAAGCGCGACCCGGAGACGAGGCGCCCGCTCGCGCAAGCGAGCGACTATGCTTGGTTCCTGATTAATCCGGCCGACAACGTCGAGAACCTGCCGCCGGGCTACATCGGGACGCTGCAAGGGCTCTCTCCCCGGCTGCAGAAGCGATTTTTGCGGGGCGAGTTCGCCGACGCTACACCGAATGCACTATTCGCCGACGAGACGATCGACAAGTGGCGCGTGCTCGACGGCGAGGTGCCCGCGTTCGTGCGCGTTGTTGTGGCCGTCGACCCGTCCGGGTCCGACGACGTAGACAACGCCGACAACGATGCAATCGGCATCATCGTTGCCGCGCTCGGGACCGACGGCAACGCCTACGTGCTCGAAGATTGCACAGTCAAGGCCGGTCCCAAAACCTGGGGCGCGGTTGCGACCAGCGCATACGATCGGCACGATGCCGATGTAATCGTCGGCGAGGTCAATTACGGCGGGGCAATGGTAAAGCAAACAATACAGGTTGCGCGGCCGCGTACGCCATTCAAGGCCGTGCAGGCTAGCAGAGGGAAGGCCGTGCGCGCAGAACCTATCTCAGCTCTCTACGAGGCCGGCAAAGTGCGCCACGTCGGGCTGTTTGCCGAGCTCGAAGACGAATTGACCGCGTTTTCGACTTTCGGCTACCTGGGTACCCAATCGCCGAACAGGGCGGATGCGCTGATATGGGCAATCTCGGAGCTATTCCCGGGGCTCGTGAAAGAGCCAAAAAAGAAGCAGGAAGCGCCGCGCGATGAGTTCGGGATGATGGTTGGTCAAGGCTCATGGATGTCATAATCGATGGCATGAATGGCATGAATGGCATGATCTCCGGCGAGCGCAGCAACGGGCCAGCGACGCTGACCGTATGCGACAGCTTTGTTGTCGCGCCGCGCTTTCGCGATCGATTCCGCGAGATTATCAACGTGTACGTCGATCTTGAGCACCGGCGCAAAGGGCACGCTACCGCATTGCTCGAATCTGTTTGTCGGGAAGCCGATTGCGAGCAGACCGTACTGATGATCGAGTGCCGGCCAGTCGAGGACAATATCCCTCTATCGGATCTGATGTGCTTTTATGAGCAATTCGGGTTCTCGACTATCCAGTCGGATCCGCTGCTGATGGCACGGCCGTTCGTTCCAACTAAACATTGAAGGGTTTTATATGCAAGACTCGCCTTCCGACGATAACGACGCGAAGGAGGGTGAGGACACGTCCGACGAGGATATCCTGGCGGAGGCCAAGGATTTTCTGACGCTTTGCACTGATTTCGAAAGCGAGAACCGCGTCGACGCGCTCGACGATCTCGAATTTCTAACCGGCAATCAGTGGGACAGCGCTGACAAGGTTAACCGCCAAGCCGAAGGCCGCCCGTGCTTGACCGTGAACAAGCTCGTTACTTTCCTGCATCAGGTTACGAACCAACAGCGGCAAAACAAGCCGGGCATCAAAGTTCATCCGGTCGACGACGGCGCAGACATCGACACGGCAGAGGTCGAGCAGGGAATGATTCGTCATATCGAGTACGCCTCGAATGCGGATGTCGCCTACGATACTGCGGTCAATTGCGCTGCAGCCTGCGGGTTCGGATATTTCCGTTTAATCACCGAATATTGCGACGAAAAAAGCTTCGACCAGGACATCCGGTTTAAGCGCATTCGTAACCCGTTTACGGTCTACTGCGACCCGTTCGCAGGGGAACCGGACGGCAGCGATCAGATGCGCTGCATGTTGACCGAACAGATCGAGCGCAAGGCATTTATCCGGCAGTACGGCGAAGAGGCCGCCGGAAGCAACGATATTTCAACCGGGACCGGCGATACGGTTTCGTGGACGTGCACAGAGACTGTGCGCGTTGCCGAGTACTACCGCATCGAGATGAGTAAGGCGACGCTCTACCGCCTGCCGGACGGATCGACGACGTTCGATCTACCGTCCGGCATTTCGGCGGATATGCTGCAGTCGCGCCAGAGCGCCAAGCGAAAAGTCATGTGGTACAAAATGACGGGAGCAAAAATCCTCGAACGCGCCGAGATTCCGTGCCGATGGATTCCCGTTTTTCCGGTCTACGGAGACGAGTGGGACATCGACGGCAAGATCCGGCGTAGCGGTGTCGTGCGGTACGCGAAAGACCCGCAGAAAACATATAATTTCTGGATCACTGCCGCAACCGAACAAGTCGCGCTGATCCCGCGCGCGCCGTTCATTGGCGCGGAAGGGCAGTTCGAGGGCTATGAATTAGACTGGCAGCAGGCGAACCGTCGCACGTTCCCGTACTTGCAATATAAGCCGGTCACGATCGAGGGAACGCTAGCGCCTGCGCCGCAGCGGCAGCCGATGGCCGACATCCCCTCCGGGATGATGAACATGGCCATGCACGCCTCCGACAACATCAAAGCAACTACTGGACTGTTCGACAGCTCGCTCGGCGCTCGCGGCAATGCCACCAGTGGCATTCAGGAGCGCTCGCAACAGATGCAGGGCGACGTTGCGAACTTTCACTACTCGGACAATCTCGCGCGCTCTATACGGCATGCGGGGCGGTGCATCCTCGCCATGATCCCGCGCGTATACGATACCTCGCGCGTAGTCAGCATCATGGGCGACGACGAAAAGGTCGATCATGCGCAGATCAATCAGCCGATGCAAATGCCGGAGGTCGATGAGCGGACCGGCGCTATCAAACGCGTCTTGAACGACCTGACGCGCGGCAAGTACGACGTTACGGTATCCGTCGGCCCGAGTTACAGCACGAAGCGCCAGGAGGCCGTAGAGGGCATGCTGCAGATGGCGCAGAGCTACCCGAAAGCCATGGACGTTGCTGGCGATTTGATCGTGCGCAATATGGATTGGCCGCAGGCCGAGGAAATGGCCGAGCGACTGAAGCGCACGATACCGGCGCAAATCACGCAGGACGAGGAAAAGAATCCGGTTCCTCCGCAGATCCAGCAGCAGATGGATCAGCAGATGCAGGTTATCCAAGCGCTGCAAGGCCACGCGCAAGCGCAGGAGCAGGCGCTAGACGACAAGCAGGCCGAGCTCGACCTGAAACGGTACGAGATCGACAGCAAGGAGCGCATCGCGCAGGAGGGTAATGCGGTATCCGTGGTGCTGGAGCAAATGAAACTGATGCTCACTCCGTTCGAGGAACTCGGCGGCAGGATTCAGCAAATCGAGGCCGCGCTGAGCAACATTGCGGATCACGTTGTCCCTGCCGTCGATCAACTCTCTGCGCAGCAACAGATGCCGACTCAACAACAACCGCCAGCAGGCGGTTTTTTCCCGCCTGAAGGAATTTAAAACATGACAGTTACTGCCTACCCTCTGCCCGTCAATCTAAGCGTCGGGCCATTGTTTGCCGGCGCCGGATCGGTTGTTACCGTTACACCGGGGACAAACGCATCTGTAACTGTCGAGCATACGCTTGCAAACTTAGCGACTGTACTAAACGGACAGGCAGAATGGATTATCTGGCCGGGTGAGACCGTTACTGTAAGCGCAGCCTCGAATCTCGTTAAAACGGGCCTTTACCTGCGTCTTATCAGTACTGGCGCGGCGTCATCGCTTCAGATAGACACGCCTCCGATCTCATTGCCTACTAGTCTTGTGCAGGCATGGGACACCGCCCTTTACATAACTACCTAAAAAGGAGCATCACATGCCATTGACGCAATGGAAGGGCTCCGCTGGAGCTGCTAACGTTCTCGACAAAACAGTCCATCCCGGCGAGTCCGATTCGTTCGACAGGCAGTGGTCTAGCCCTTTATGGCTGGAGTCGAATTTTTTCACGGCGGATCAACTGATCCGCACAGGTGCCGGAATTATTGGCGGTTACGTCGTTTCGGTGGCGACCGCTACCAACATCATCGAGAATCCGGGACGGAGTCGCAGCGGGGGGGGGTCCGTGAGATTTACGATTCCGGCGAGCACCGCCGTAGGGATGTACATGTGGCCGGGCGGTATTCATTGCGCACAGGGCATCTATCTGGATTTCACCGGGACGGGGACAGTTGCCCTGCTATACGTCTGATGGCGAAACTCACCCGCAGCGGCACCAAGCTCCTGCTCGGTGGCCAAGAACTGCTAGGCCACATCGGATTCAATTCATTCTTTCCTTTCGAGAACGCGATCATTGCCGGCGCAACCGATTGGCAGACAGCAATCGACATCGCGCGCTCGTCAGGGGCACTGGTAATGCGGGTTCCGATGGGGCCGCGCTACAAGAATGATCTGGAAACTTACGTCCACACATTCAGCTCGCCTAACTGGACGCTGCGCGCGAGCTACATCACGGCGTTTACTGCGATCTTGGATTACGCGGCGAGCAAAGGAATGTCGCTGCTGTGCGTGCCGTTTTGGCGCGCTGCTGCTGCTGCCGACATCGCGTCGGCTGGCGTCTCGACGCTGAGCAATCCCACCTCAACCGCACGCGACTACATGCGCCAGATCCTGGCGCAGTACATCACGCAATTTGGCGCGCACTCAGCATTCGCCGGCTGGGGCCTGTTCAACGAATACGATCAGACAATTTATACAACAGTATTCGGTGCGCCGAGTTATGTCTGGGGCATTAACGTTGCCAAAGGCTCACCCGCGACATATTCATCCGGCTCTGACGTTGTTACGGGAATGGGGCTGCGGGACATGTGCGTGGGACTGGCGGGACAGATCAAAACCGCTCGGCCGAATGATTTTGTCATCAGTGGCAACGTCGGCCCCTCGCCCACAAGTTCGTGTATTTCTTGGTTCAAAAATCAGTCATTCTTGTACCCGTCTGAGCTAGATGCAATTTCATGGCATTCGTATTTAGACGATAAAGACGGCCAAGACAGAACGCCGGAAAGCATGGGCATGCATCCCGGTTTAATGGTACGTGGCGGTAATCGACCGATAATTATCGATGAATTCGGCATTCAGCCTAGCGGGGCTTCCCTTCCATTTACAAACGACCCCGACGGTCTGCGAATCCCAATAGTCTATGCAGGCTACCGCGAAAACAAAGCTGCTCTTGCACTTGAGTGGCAATTGTGCCCGATTGCCCAAGATTCCATTTACGGAATCTGGAGCGGCGAGGCCCGGGGCAATCAAAGGCTTTCCATAATTGCCGCGCTTAATTCTGTGACGATTAGCGGGTCGTGGGCACCGATAACGATTGCATCCGCGCCGCCGTTTGATCAATGCGCGCGATTCAACGGATCTGGAGCTACATCGGTTGTCACGGTAACGAATACAGCCGTTATCAATCCGACTACGTTCAGCGTCTCCCTATGGGCGCGTCCTACGCTTGCAACATCCGGCTCTACCCGACGAATAATCTCAAAGGTCACAACGGCGGCAGGCTGGTATTTCGGGATAGATCCCTCTCCTGCTGGGAATATTGATATGCGCGATGTTTTCGGCGCGCTAACAACAAACAATGCGGGAACAGGGGTTGACGTTACGACGTTAGGAGGCGCATACAATACCGGTCTGAATCGCTGGGACCATTACGTCATGACGTTCGACGGTACATATATTCGCTGGTATCTGAATAGCATTCACTACGGCACGCTAAAAACGTTGACTTACCCGTGGACGCCGGCAACGTCAAATTTGCTAATCGGAAACGGCACAGTAGCTTTTGTCGGCGAGATTCAGGATGTTCGACTTTATGCCGGTGCTATTACGCACAAGCAAATTATTAGAGTTGGCCTTAACACCGAGTCCGCGCAAACACTCGGCTGGTGGAAATTAGACGGCGACGCTCTCGACTACAGCGGGAACGGCAATAACGGAGCGGTAGGGGCAGCGGCAAGTTTCGTCGCGGCAAAACCTGCAGCACGCGCGGTACGAGCATAACGGTTCTGGCGTCCCGTTTGACGCCAACATAAAGCCCGCTCCGTAACCCGGACGCGCTGAAGCCGCGCTGAGAAGCGCCGCATCCTTCTAGGAGCATCACAATGCCTGAAGCAACAGAGGCGGGCGTAGTCACGCCTATCGAAGCCATCGAGGCCGCAGCAGTAGAGGAATTCGACCAGGTCGAAGCAGAAAATCCTGTTGTAGAGGAAGAAAAGCCTGCAAAAACGTATTCGCAGGAAGAAGTAGACAAAATCGTAAAGAAGGCAAAAAGCAACACGCGGCATCTCACGAGAAAGGAAACCGAGGCCGATCTGTACCGGCGCATGGCAGACCAGCGGCAAGAGCCGGCAATACAGCCAACGCCTGCAGCGGATGCTGCACCAAGGCGCGAAGATTTCGACGACTACGAAACCTATATCGACGCGCGCACCGAGTTCAAAACCCGTCAGACGATCAGGGCGGAACGATCGGACCAAACGCAGCAGCAACTCCAAACCGATCGCGTATCGAAACATCAACAGAATCAAATAAAGGCAAGGGCCGAACTGCCTGACTTCGACGACGTCGTCGACTCGGCCGAAATACCCGTTAGCGCTGCGATGGTGGAAGCCATCCTCGATAGCGAACTGTCTGCAAAGCTCCAATACCATCTTGCGAAGAATCCGCAGGAGGTCGAGCGCATCTCCAGGCTTTCCCCGGCTAGCCAGATCAAAGCCATCGGAAAGATCGAGGACACGCTCGCAACTCCGGAAACTTCACAAATGAGTAAAGCGCCTGCGCCTATTACGCCCATCGGGTCTGGTAGTGCTGCACCAAAGGCATTGGAAAAGCTCGGCATGGACGAATTCAAGGCGAGAGCGAAGGCCCGCGGGGCTTTCTGGGCTCGCTAAAAACCATCCGACGAAACGACCGCCAACAGGCGGTTTTTTTTCGTCCTGACTTTCAGGAGCTAATCAAATGTCAAACGTACTGGCAACAAGCACCATCGTCGCGAAAACCGCGCTTGCTGTTCTCGAAAACATGCTGACGTTTTCGAGCAAGGTCAACAGAGAATACGAGACAGAATTCGATTCGAATATGTCCCGGGGCTACGCGCCCGGAAATACAATTATGATCAAGCGCCCTCCCCGGTACACGTACCGGGCCGGCTCGGTCGGAGTCCCGCAGGCAACGGTAGAGAGCACGGTTCCTCTGACGCTCACGCAAGGCGGGGTCGACCTCTCGTTTACCTCTGCCGAGCGCACACTATCGCTCACGCAGCTGGACAAGAAAATTTACGCGGCAATGGCACCAGTCGCGAACGAGATCGACCGTCAAGGTCTCGCGCTTGCGGAAACGGCGGTATTCAACCAAGTAGGGACGGCCGGCACGCCTCCGGCGACGCAACTAGCCGCGACTCAGTTGGTTGCGGCGGCTAACCAACGACTGGACGAGATGAGCGCGCCAAGGGACCGTACGCGCGCTCTGATCATGGGGCCGGCGCTGAATGCGAGCCTCGTGTCCGGTTTTGCTGGATTGTTCAACAGTCAGGGTCAGCTCGACAAGCAATACAAATCGGGCCTGATGGTCGACGCGTTCGGTCTGGATATGGGGATGGACCAGAACGTTGCGCGCCACACTAACGGCGCGCAGGTTGCTACCGGTTCGGCGACAACTGTTGGCGGTACGGGTGCCGCGTTCGCGGTAACGGGAACGGCGGGAACGATTTCGCGCGGAACTGTTGTCACGTTCCCGGGCGTGTTTTCGGTTAACGCACAATCGCGCGTATCAACCGGCGTGCTAATGCAGTTCGTCGTGACATCGGATCTTGCTGCCGGCGCAACATCGATTCCGGTTAGCCCTACAGCCGTCGCGACGGGCGTGTTTCAAAACGTCAGCGGTGTATCGACTGCGGGTAACTTTTTGATCACCAACAGTGCGGCTAGCGCTATCTATGACGTGAACGTGGCATTCCATCCCGACGCCTTTACCTTGGCTTGCGTTCCCATGTGGATGCCGTCCGGCCTCGGCCCGCGCGCATATCGCGAGACGAGTAACGGGTTCTCGGTGCGGGTGGTCGAGGCCTACGACGCGATCAACGACTCGTCATTCATGCGCATTGACGTTTTGTTTGCCTGGGCGGCGACGTACCCGGAATTAGCCGTTCGCGTCCTTGCCTAATCATTTATAGATTAAGGAGAAAATTATGGCCGTTACTCTACTCCGCGCCTATCAAGGCTTTGCCTCCGGCGCAATCGTCGCATTCCCTGATGCTACCGAATCAGCCTTGGTAGCGCAGGGCCTCGCGACTCAGAATGCTACTCCGGTCGATTCGTGGCCGGCGATCACGCCTATCGGGTATGCAACGATCGGCGGTAATTTCGGACCTGTTCTGGCGTCAGGAGTCAGCGCACCGACGGTTCCGCAAGGGCCGCGAATTTTGCCCAACGGGACTATCCAGGCGTTCGCCTCGCTCGGCAACAACACGACGCTGGTGGCGGGTACCGTTTACACGTGCGAGATCCAGGTGGCGCATATTGCGCAATGGACCGGTATTGGCGTTCTTAACGGCGCTACGGTCGGCACCAACAACGGCCTCGTCGCTCTGTATGACTCGGCCGGCAATCTGATTACAACCTCTGCGGTTGCAGGCGCGGTAACGGCGGGCGCTAACACCTTCCAAAACCGTAATTTCTTGTCCGCTCCGGTCTTGGTGCCCGGACGTTATTTCCTCAGCTATCAAGCGAACGGCACTACGGACACGCTGCGGACCTGGGCGGCGGTGAACGGCGGCAACCAGATGACGCAATCGATCGTCGGCACGTTCGGAACGGTCCCTGCGATCACGCCTCCGACGACGTTTACGGCAGATGTAGGTCCGATCGCGCGTCTGTTCGTGTAACTCTCTCCTGTTGTGCCTTTGACGGCGGGGCTTCGGCTCCGCCGTTTCTTTTGGGGGTGACGTATGGCCGTTACGACAGCCGGGGATATCGTTCGAAAGGCTCTCGGGCTGATTTTATACCTAGGCCAGCAGGACACGGTTTCCAGCGGGGACGAACAAGAGGCATTTGATGCGCTCAATCTGATGCTGGAATCACTGCGGCTGGAGCGGCTTGCCTGCTTCGCGCAGAGACAACAAAACTTCCCGCTGACATCCGGCACCGCGACTTACACAGTCGGTCCGTCCGGGACATTCAATACCGATCGACCGATCAAATTGATCGATGCTTTCGTGCTCCATCAGACAGTACGGTTCCCGATTCGGCTGGTGAGCCAGCAGCAAATGAACGGCGTTTCAGTTCCCTCGATCCAGGGCATGCCGAGTACGCTGTTTTACGATCCGCAGGTACCGCTCGGATCGATCACGCTTTACCCGGTGCCGTTCCAGGCTGGAATGCAGCTCTACTTTACGAGCTATCTGGAGATCCAGAGTTTTGCATCGACAACCGACTTGCTCGCTTTGCCGCCGGGCTACAAGAAGATGCTGATCTTCAATCTTGCGGTTGATATTGCGCCTTCGTTCGGCCGACCGTCTACGCCTGAGATTCTTCGCGGCGCGATGCAATCGAAAGCGGCGGTAAAGCGGATCAATCAGCAGCAGGTTACGGCTAGCTTCGATTCGGGGTTGACCGATCGCGCGAACCAGGGAATGCCTTACGGATGGTGGATGAATATATGAGGATGAACCGGTGAGATTCCCTCTATTCGGGCTTGGCCAGCAGGGCAAATCGCCGAACGTCACTGGACAAACGACTTGGAACCTGTACGCCGAAATCCAGCCGGACGAGGACAAGACGCGCGTAGCGTTCTATCCAACGCCAGGGCTAACGCTGACCAAGGACTTCGGCGAGACGCCGATCCGGGGGATGCGGGTTATCAACGTGTCCGATCTGCTCTATGCGGTGCACCGTGGCACGCTCTACAGCCTGGACAACGGCGGAACGCTGGTCTCGCTCGGCGCGCTCGGCACGACGTCCAATCGCGTTGCGATGACGGACGACGGCACGCGCATCCTGATCGTGGACGGCACCGGCGGATATTATTGGAATACAGCGGCATCGACGTTTACGACCATCATCGATGCTGATTTCCCTGCCGGTGCGTCGACGTGCGATTTTCTGGGCGGGCGTCAGATCGTGGACGATCCGGCTACGCCTGGGCGGTTCAGATGGTCCGACCAATACGCCACGTCATGGCCATCGCTTAACTTCGCGACGGCCGAGGCGTCACCCGATCCCCTGGTGTCGGTGTTCGTCGTCAACGGTCAATTGATGCTAGCCGGACAGCTCACCATCGAATTCTGGAGCGTTTCCGGCGATCCTAACCTGCCGTTCTCGCCGATCCAGGGCGCGGTAGCGCAATGGGGACTGGCAGCCAAGCGCTCGCTAGTCAAGTACGGCAGCTCATGTGCATTCCTCGCGCGAAACTCGCTCGGACAAGTTCAAATTTGCAGCCTGCAGGGCTATCAGCCGGTTCCGATATCGACGCCGGAGCTGGACTACCTGATCAACCAGTACAGTGCCGTAGAGGATGCGACAGCCTACGCCTACATGCTAGGCGGGCATCCGATGTACGAGATCAGCTTCCCGATAGCGGGCAAATCTTGGTTGTTCGACGGACTGACTCATAAATGGTCAGTCCTATCGACCGGCACAAGCGGCGCGCGACATCTGGCAGCGATCGGCGTCAACTGGATCAACAAGGCGCGCGTAACCGACTATTCGACCGGCAAGCTTTATACGATCGACAGCGAGGTCTACACCGACAACGGCGAGACGATCGTCCGCAAAATTATCGGAAAGCACGTCTTCGACCAAAACCCGTTTGGCGTTTCGCAACTTTGGATCGACATGGAAATGGGCGTAGGGCTGCCAAACGGACTGGGCAGTAATCCTCAAATCATGCTGCGCACGTCGAAGGACGGCGGGCATAGCTGGTCAAACCAATTATTTTCCGGGTTCGGTGCGCAGGGCGTGTATCAACGGCGAGCTATCTGGCGACGCCTGGGGACAGCGATTGACTGGCTGTTCGAAGTTTCGGTTACCGATCCGGTCAATACGGTTTTTATCGGCGCGTTCCTGGACACGAGCAAATAATGCCGATTATTAACGCGCCGACGCCGATCGAGGCAATTGCCGACGGCGGCACGGTACGCCCGATCTGGTATCAGTTTTTCAGCAAACTCGCCGATTCAATCTCGACTCCCCAAAGCGGAACGACAGCGAACCGGCCGACTACTGGCGTCAAGCTCGGTTCTCAATATTGGAGCACGACGGCCGGCAGGCCGATGTACGTATCCGCAGTAACGCCTGTAACCTGGGTGTACGCGGACGGCAGCGCCGCGTGACAACGCTCGCACTGCACGCAGGGCCGAGCCTGCCGGCACTGGCAATGCGCGGCAAAGTCATGGCGTTAGAGGCGCATCTGCGCCGCATGACGCAGGTGGACATCCGGCTAGTGCACTACTTCGCGCCCGGGCTGTATATCCGCGAGATGCACGTTCCAGCAGGCGTGACGATCACCGGCAGAATCCACCGGACGGAGCACGTGTGCGTGCTTTCGAAGGGTACCGTTTCCGTAACGATTGACGGTAACGTTAAAACTCTTGACGCGCCGTACATCGTGCATGCAATGCCGGGGTCCAAGCGGGCATTGCACGCGCATACGGATTACGTGTGGGCAAACCTGCACCGAACGCGCGAGACCGACATGAACAAAATCGAGCATGAATTGCTTGTTCCGGAGGAATACACCTAAATGGCATTCATTACAGCGGCAGCGATCGGAGCGGGCGGTTCCCTTGTCGGCGGACTGCTCGGCAGCATGGGGGCAGGGAAGGCCGCAAAGGCGCAGCAAGAGGCTTCGCGCGCGGCTATCGCAGAGCAGCGACGTCAGTTTGATCTAGCACGGGCAGACCGCATGCCGTGGCTCGACCAGGGCCGCGCGGGGCTGTACAAGCTCTCTGACATGCTCGGCATCGACTCGCCCGGAACCGCGCCAATGCAGCCGGGGCAAACCAGCCGGGCCAATGCGCCGAGGTCCGGCGAATTCGGCTCGCTCATGCAGGACTTCACGGGCCAGGATCTGGCTTCCGAACCGGGCTACCAGTTCGGCATGGACCAGGGGCGCAACACGGTAGACCAGAGCGCAGCAGCGCGCGGGACGCTGCTATCCGGCAGTACGCTGAAGGACTTGATGACGTTCGGCCAGGATTACGCCGGAACGAAATACGGCGAGGCATTCAACCGAAACGCAGCGAACAAGAATCGAAAATTCTCAATGCTCTCCGGTCTATCGGGTGGCGGCAGCTCAGCGGCAGCCGATCTCGGGCAGGCCGGAATGGCGAGCGCCGGCAACATCGGAAACCTGATGACAGGCGAAGGCAATGCAAAGGCCGCGGGGATTATCGGCGGGGCGAATGCCTGGGGTAATGCGATCGGCTCCGGCGTAAATTCGTATATGACGAGTCAATACCTGAACAGATTAATGCGCGGGACGGGAAATTTAGATGTTTAACGTAGCGGATTACAACGGGGGTCTGTTCTGATGCCCATAGACCCTTCTATTGCGATGGGGCTTCGTTCGACCCCGATCGATACCGGGGCTTCGCTGGAAAAGGCCTACACGCTGCGCAATCTTGGGCTGCAATCGCAGTACATGCAGGAAGCACACTCAAACATGCAGGAGGACAGGGCCGTACGGCAGCAGCTTCGCCGCGCCACGGTTCTCGGCCCGAACGGCGAGATTGACGAACCGGCTACTCTGCGCAATTTGTCAGGACTCGTCGGGCCTGCCGACGCGGCAAAATTTGCGCATCAGCTAACTACCGATAGGCTTTCCGCGAACAAAGATCGCGTGGACACGGCAGAGAAAACGCGCGCGTACATTGCAAAACGCGTTGCTGCCTTGCGGCCGGATTCAACGCTAGAAGATGTAATGCAGGCCAGCCGAGATATTTCTGCAAATACCGGAATCCCTCAAGAAAAGTTTTCCTTACCTTCTTCGCAAGAAGAGGTACCGGAATTCATCGCGCGGGCTCGGCGCGAAGCGCAAGGAGCAACGTCGGCGGCCGCGAACGATCTTGCGGTCAACAAGCAGAATTTCGATCAGTCCGTTCCGCAAACAAGCCTGGGAAAGCTTATGTTCGACGAGCAAAAGCTTCAGCAGGGCGGCGGTCGATTCGGGCCAAGACCTCCTGCGCCTGTTAATGCGGTATCCCCGGGGCGCCCGCTTCGGAACGATGTTATTACCGCAGATCCAGACGCGATTGCTAATCCGATCGAAGCTGTTGCGCGGCCGGAGTTTGCTTCCGCCATAGCGCGCGAGGCATTCGGCACGCCAGAACCGTTTCGATACGGCGTGAACGGGGAAGTGATCGAGAACGAGCCGGTAAGCCGGTATCAACTAAGCAAGGCCGAGCGCGGCGCGCAGCGCGTAAACGTCAACATGCCGAAGGTCGAAGAATCCGCGCGGATCGAAAGCAATAAAGATTTTCGCGAAAAGGAATATCGGCCGTCAATGGATCAGTCCAATGTGGCACGGCGCAATAACGCGCAGATGGCCGCGCAAAGCACGCTAGCCATTGCCGACAAGACAGGTTGGGGTACAGAAGCCAAAGCGTCGGCCGCTAGCGTTCTGGCTGCTGCTGGGGTCAAGGATGCAGAGAAGTTTGCAGGCGATGCTCAAAAGTTTTACTCGATTATGTTTCAGCAGAATTATGATCTGCTATTAGTTGCAAAGGGCATTCAGACAGAGGGCGACGCCGAGCGCGCCCGGAAAATCTTTTTGCAACTTGGCAATACGCCAGAGGCTAACGCCTTTATTCGCGACTGGGCAACGTCGATGAATAATTTGATAATCGCGAAAGCGAAGTTCTATAACCAGAATTACGACAAGGCCATGGGGGATGGAGATATCTCTCGACTCGAACGCGACTGGCAGGGAGTAGTAGACAATTTCAAAGTATTCGACGATCCGGCAATGAGAAAATGGGGAGCGCCTGCGGCACAAAGTGAAACGAGCGTTCAGCATCCGGCAACGCGCTCAGCGGGGCCTTCTATTTCTGCGGCTCCGAAAGGCGCACGCCTAACCGCAAAAAACAGGAACACGGGCGAGCGCATTCAATCAACTGACGGAGGCGTAACATGGCAACCGCTCCAGTAGATTTCGAGATCGACGGCAGCAATCTCCCTCCTGGACAATCCAATTTCGGAGCATTGCCGAAAGCCGGGAGGCTACCGCCCGGCTTTGAGGTCGAGGAGGTGCAGCAGCAAGCACCTCCGCCCGGCGGCGCGCGCCCGACTGATCTTGATGCTAGGCTGCTTGGCGATGCCGGGCTCGGCGCAATCCACGGGTTAAGCAAAGTCGGGCGCGGGGTCTTGCGCCTGGGGCTAAAGGCGATGCAGGCCGCAGGGCAAATTAGCGACGAGCACATGGCCGATTTCGACTCGCGCGCGCAGGAAGCGGACAAGACGTATCAGGACCATATCAACAAGAATTTCGGGCCGAACAACTTCGCGTCCAAGGCCGGCGAGTTCGGCGGAGAGATGATCGGCGCAGCTCCGGCGATGCTCCTGAAGGCTCCCGCAGCAATGGGAGCAGTCGGGCGGGCGATGAATATGCGTGTCCCTCGCAACGCTATACAAGGCGCGGCGGTTGGAGCTGTATTAGCGAGGCCGGATCACATAGCGCAGGACACGCTAGTCGGCGCGGCGGGCGGAGCTGCTATTCCAGAAGTTCTGCGCTCGGCGTTGCTCGGTGTCGGGAAAATATCGTCGTGGGTTGCGTCCCGGGCTCCGTCAACCGGCGCGCAAGCGCAGCGGGATATTGCCTTCGGCGACCTGTCTCCGATTGCGCAGGATGAATTAAAATCCGCCGGGTTGGATTGGTCAAAGCTAGCGGACGAGACAAAACAGAACGTTCTGTCGTGGGTACGACAAAACTCCGGCAAGACTCCGTTGACACCTGCAGAGGCTACCCGACTCGGCATTTTTACCAGTGTCGGTGCGAGGCCTACCAAGGCAATGGTCACGCAGAGTTTTGACGACTTCTCGCGCGAAAACATGCTTGAGCATCAGGCCGGAGGCGATCCGATTCGAGACGCCTACGCAGGGGTTAGCCGAGCGTTTGGGCAAAAGCTCGAGGACCAGTCCCTTGCAATGGGCGGCAACACTGGCGACCGGAGCGTTGCCGGGCTGAATGTTATTGACAGTCTGCGATCGGGCCGCGACGAGAGCAGGCAAGCCGTGACGGCAGCCTACGACGCTGCGAGGACTAATCCCGACATCGGAAACAAGGTCAGTTTTGCGCCGATCCGGCGATACCTGAAAGCAGATGAACCGGCGATTATCTCCAGCCAGAGCACGGTGAATTTGCGCAACGGCGCAGAGGCATGGCTACGCGATCAGAACGCCATAGGCCCGGGCGCAAAGCCGATGACGATCGAGAAAGCCGAATCGTTCAAGCAATGGCTAAACGAACGGTGGGATCCGAAGGACGCCGGGGTTTTGCGGATGATCCGGAACCTGCAGAACGAGGTTGATAACTCCGTCATGTCGTCCGGCAAGGGCGACGTGTTCGAGACTGCGCGCACCGCGCACAAGCTGCGTAAAGAAACGTACGACAACAAAGAACTGATCCGTTCGCTGCTCGATCAGGAAAACCCGATCGACCGAAAAATCGCAGTAGAAGACGCCTGGGACCGTATCGTCTTGCGTTCCGACGTAGCGCAACTATGGGATCTGAAAAATACATTGCAGAAGGGCGCTCGAATAACAATGGGGCCGAACGAATCGGCGACCGTCGCACAAGGGAATCAGGCGTGGAAGGACACGCAAACGTCGACAATGGAATGGCTAATCGAAAAGGCAAAGTCTAAAGAAAAAGGGCCGAACGATTCGGTTATTTACCTGCACGGAAAATTAAAAGACGCGCTTTCCCGTGTCGGAAAGGAAAAGCTCGACGTCCTGTTCGGTGCCGATGGCGTCAAGCAATTGGATCAGGTGGTCGAAGCAATGCGCCTGGCCAAGCCGATCAAGGGCACGACGAACCCAAGCGGCTCCGGACATATGATCGCGCGGTTTTTCAGCACATATCTTCCCCGGCTGTTCGGTAGCGCCGCAGGCGCAGCGGCAACAGGCGGGAACCCGATAGGGGCTGCTGCGGGCGGAGCAGCTGGCGACGCGATGGGGAATACTGTCGGGGCATTCCGGACAGGCCAGAAGGCCGGGCTCATGACGCGTCCGTTGAAAGCAATCGCGAAGGACCGTGCGCCGAAAATCGATCTCGGGCAATTCGCGCCGGGCGGCGCACCAAGCGTTACCGGCCTAACCTATCTGCGCGATCTCGCGAACGAAAAATAGGCAGCCGGATGACCCTGGCGCATAGGCCCTCATCCGATAGCAGGCTGTAGCGAATCATTGGCGCGGCGATCAGCGCGCCGAGCCATGGCCAGGCCTCGTGCGGCCGCGTGAGCACGACGAGAAGAACCGGGAGGCCGACCCATATCGAGGCCACCAATAATTTCGCTAGCAGCACGATAGCGAATCGCATTCCGTCATTCTACCGGAGGCTATCCCTTTGCCAACCGTCTACGCATTAACCAGCCCTAAACAACAGTGGGAGGATGCTAACGGCAATCCTCTCAGCGGCTACAAATTATTCCTGTATCTCGCAGGGACATCGACGAAAGCGACGACGTATCAGAGCGCAGACGGCACGATTACGAACAGTAATCCGATTGTTTTGAACACGCTCGGACTCCCTGCGTCAGGCGTTACGCCGGTGCCAATCTACGTTGCCACGGGCACGTACAAAATGGTCATGGCACCGCCGACGGATAGCGATCCGCCGAGCTCTCCGTTGTGGACGGAGGACAACATCCGGGCAATCAACGATTCGACCGCGCTAACGATCGATCAATGGATCGTCGGGCCGACGCCGACGTACATCTCGGCGACTCAATTCTCGCTAGCCGGCGACGTGACGAGTGCGTTCCAGGTCGGGCGACGGATAAAGGCAGCAGTGACGGCGGGAACGGTCTACGGACGCATATCCGTATCGGCATTCGGGGCGGTTACTACCGTTACCGTTGTGCTCGATTCCGGTACGCTCGATTCCGGGCTGTCATCGATCAGTTACGGCCTACTGTCTCCGCTTAATAATAGCGTCCCGTGGCTAACTGGCCTTGAATCGGTTTTGCCGGATACGGTCGCGATCCGGACTGGGTCTGCCGACAGCACAAAACGATGGATCGCCGAAATTGACGGCATTCCCGCCGGATTGTCTCGAACGAGCTATCCGGTGTCGATTCCGCTGCGATCCATTGTCAGCGCGGATACGCTGATCGAATCGGATTACGGGAAAATTATCTTTCTTAGCGGAACATTTACGCTCGCTATTACGGCAGCGGCAACTCTCGGTTCCGGGTGGTATTGCGATGTCATGAATAGCGGAACCGGAACGATAACGATTGACCCGAACGGCTCGGAAACAATACTTATTTCAGGCGGACCGCAGACCGCACCGACAACGATAACGCTTCCGTATTCGGGTTCGGTTGAAGGCCCGTACAACGTCAGCGGCGGGCGCTTATGG
>Ga0163154_10003174_pt1 | contig 23147 bp, 17 predicted proteins | sample OliLakLV19MP9P1_FD_148649 | JGI IMG/M metagenome (GOLD analysis project Ga0163154, IMG submission 148649) | Freshwater microbial mat bacterial communities from Lake Vanda, McMurdo Dry Valleys, Antarctica - Oligotrophic Lake LV.19.MP9.P1 | ecosystem: Environmental > Aquatic > Freshwater > Lake >... | reverse complement strand
CTCGATACGCTCGTCCAAGCGGCATCGTTCGCCGAGACGCTGCAGCAGCTCGGGCATGCCGTCGAGACCATGTCGTGCGGGCTCGACCTCGGCCCGCTCGCGGCGCGGCTGTCGCAGCGGCCTCCCGACCTCGTGTTCAACGCGATGGAATCGCTCGGCGGCCACACGCGGCTCCTCGCGACGGTGCCGCGCCTCGCGGAGGCGCTCGGCGTGCCCGTCGCAGGCTGTTGCGCGGAGGGCATCCACGTCTCGACGAACAAGCTGCTCGCGAAGCGGATCCTCGTCGATGCCGGACTGCCAACGCCTGCCTGGCGGACGCTCGCGCAACTGCGCGCGGGCGAGGGCCTGCCGGGCCCAGTGATCCTGAAGAGCGCGTGGGAACACGCGAGCCTCGGCATCGAGGACGACTCGGTGCTGCCCGACGGCGCCGACGCGAGCGACCTCGCAATGCGACTCGTCGCACGCCTCACCGCGCTCGGCGGCGAGGGCTTCGTCGAGGCCTTCATCGATGGCCGCGAGCTCGTCGTCGGCCTCCTGCCGCCGCACCCGGGACACCACGCGGGCGAGCCCCTCACGCTCCCTCCGTCGGAGCTCGAGTTCGTCGACTGGCCCGAGGGCAAGCCGCGCCTGATCGGCTTCGCGTGCAAGTGGGACGAGAGCTCGCTCGAATACGACCGCACGGTGCGTCGCCTCGACTTCGAGGCGCACGACGCGCCGCTCCTGGCGGAGCTCCAGCGGCTCGCAGTGAGCGCGTGGCACGCGCTCGACCTGCGCGGGCACGCGCGTGTCGATTTCCGGGTCGACGGCGCGGGCTGCCCGTGGATCCTCGAGGTCAACGCGAACCCGTGCGTGACGCCCGACGCGGGCTTCGTCGCGATGCTCGAGCGGCCCGGTATCGGCTATGGCGAGATGATCGAGCGCATCGTGCGCTCCGCGTTGGCGCGCTGATCGACCACGCGCCAACCCGGGGTCACCCGTAAGTCGCCCGCACCTCGCGCCGCAGCCGCGCGCGCGCGCTCGCCGACGCAACGAGACCACGCGCCGCGTCATCCGCCGCGCCGATGCGCACGAAGTTGTGGCGCGCCTGGCGCAGCGTGATGTGGTTCGCCCCCGAGACGACGTCGAGGCGGTCCAAGTCGTGGCCGTCGTCCTCCCAGTAACACACCGGGCAGACCTCGCGGCCGCCGCGCCCCTGCAACGTGAAGTAATCGCAGCACGGACACTGGTACCGACCCTCCTGGATCATCAGCTGCGGTAGTCCGCGTTGATGCGGACGTAGTCGGCCGAGTAGTCGCACGTCCAACACTCTGCGGCGCCGCTGCCGGCGGCGAGGTCGAGCTCGATGATGACCTCGTGCTCCTTCAGCATGTGCTCGTGCGCGGCGTTCTCGTTCTCGGGGCAAGGCACGCCCGAGCGATAGACCTGTGCGCCGCCGATCCAGAGCGACGAGCGCTGCGGGTCGAACGGCACGCCCGCGCGCGCCGCAGCAGCGACGATGCGGCCCCAGTTCGGGTCGCGGCCGTGGATCGCGGTCTTCACGAGCGGGCTGGTGCCGATCGTGCGGCCGACGACGACGGCGGCCTCCTCGCTGGGCGCGCCTATCACGCGGATCGACAGGAGGCGCGTCGCGCCCTCGCCGTCGGCGGCGATCTTGCGCGCGAGCTCTTGCGCGACGCGCGTCACGACAGGCTCGATGTCATGCACCTCGCCCGCGAGGCCCGAGCCCCATAGCACAAAAGTGTCGTTCGGCGACGTGTCGCCGTCGACGGTCGTGCGCTGGAACGAGCGCGCGTTGACACGCTGTATCAGCGCGCGCGGATCGGCCCCGAGCGACGCATCAGTCACGAGGAAACCGAACATCGTCGCCATGTCCGGGTGGATCATGCCCGAGCCCTTGGCGAAGCCGACGAGGCGCGCGCCGCCGTCACCGTCCAGCGTCTCGCTGACGAGCTTCGGCACGAGGTCCGTCGTCATGATCGCGCGCGAGAAGGCCTCGGCGCCCCCTTCGCTCACGTTGTCGCAGAGCCCCGGCAGCGCCGCGACGATGCGGTCCATCGGCAAGTGCGCGCCGATGACACCCGTCGAGAGGAACAGGACCTCCTCGGCCTCGCAGTCGAGGATCGACGCGGCGTAGCGCGACACCGCGCGGTTGTCCTCGCTGCCCCTCGGCCCCGTCGAACAGTTCGCGTTGCCCGCGTTGACGACGATGGCGCGCACGAAGCCACCGGTCGCCGCGAGCGACTCGCGGCACACGGGGATGTGCGCTCCGAGCAGGAGGCTCTTCGTGAACACGGCCGCCAGCGGCCGCGGCTCGTCGGCGACGAGGAGCGCGAGGTCGAGGCGCTGCTTGTTCTTGCGGATGCCGGCGTGGATGGCGGAAGCGCGGAAGCCGCGCGGGAGGAGGATGGTGCTCGGGGTCATGGCGCGAGCGCGCATCATGCGGGCCGCGCCCCGCGCCCGCCACAATGGGGCAGCGAGGAGTCGCGCCGCCCCCTCGAGGGCCTACGGCTGCGCGAGCCACGCTCATCTGCCTCTGCGGTGATCCCCGCCGGGATATCGACCAGAGCCGACTCGAGCGCGCCGAAAAGCGCGTGCATGACCGGTTCAACGAGCGCCGTCCACCGCGCGGGTCGATCGGCCCGTCAGGCGAGAAGGTGCGCAGGTCCAGGTCCTCCACGAGACGATCGCTACGCTCGTCGAGGCGCCGGACTTTGGGTGCATCGACCTCGAGGGAGCGCACATACCCCTCGCGCTCGGACGACCACTCGAAGCAGGCGGTGCAACCCGGGAGGGCCCAGAAGTCCTCGCTCTCCTCGCGCTGGCCCGCTCGGGTCGAGCCGCACGGCTCAGCGAAGCAGATCTGGCATTCGACTCAGCTGAATTCCCGAAATGGGGCACCGCGGGCCGTCGATCGACCCCCGTGGGGACAGCGGACGGCGGCGGCCGCCGCTGCGTACTCTCAAGCTGAGAGGCCCCACCTGCCGATGCAGTGACTACGGCATGGCGGTTCGCTGGTTGACCGACCGCCTGCGGTCGGCCCCACGGGACCTGGCTGCGACCCACCGCGACATGTCCCTGCGCAGCAAGATCGCCCTCATCGTCCTCTTCGCCGTCGCGCTCTTCGAGGGCGTCGATCGGAGCTTGCGCCACGCGAACTTCGACGGCGCGTTCGAGGACCTCGAGCGCGGGCGGGTCCGACGCGAGGTCGACTCGATCGAGCGCAAGTTCGACAACCTGCTGAGCTCGCTCGAGCGGCAAGCCCTGGTCGTCGGGAGCACGCTCACGATGGCGACGGACCTCACCGCGGCGGTCGACGGGCTGCCCGGCCGAGCACAGGTCGACATCGCGCTGCTCCTCGACAAGTCCGGTCGGGCTCTGGCGCGAGTCGCGCACGACCCGCTCACCGGCGAGCCGCTGGAGATACGCAACTTCCCGAGCGACGCCATCGCTCCGTCGCACCCGTTGATGCAGGCGTGGCTGGCGAATCCATCCGGCCCGGGGGGACCGCTCCGCACAGAGCGTGGGGTGCTCATGCTGAGCTCGGTGGTCATCGAGCGTGACGGAGCGCCATGGCTGCTGGCGCTCGGCCAGTTCATCGACGAAGAGTTCATGCGCGAGACGCGTGCCGAGATCGGCACACACTTCGACGTGATCCTCGTGCCCGCGGAGGGCGTCCCGGGCAACGAGCTGGCCGCAATCGACGAGGCGACGGTCAGCGAGGGTCCCGTGTCGATCGACCACGACGGGGATCGCACGCGCGTCTACCAGGGGGTCCACGACCTCCGCGGGCTCGCCTGCTTCGTCATCCGCTTCGATGTCGCCAGGACCGAGAGCCTGCTCTGGGAGAAGCTCGAGCACTACGAGCTCTTGTCCGCCCTCTCGGTCACGCTCCTCTTCCCGCTGGTGTTGCTCTTGTTGCTGCAGGGCGTCGTGACCGGGCCGATCAAGACGCTCACGGGCTGGGCCATCTCGGTCGACCGATCGGCCAACACCAAGCTGCGGCTCGAGATGCACCGGACGGACGAGATCGGGCAGCTCGCCAAGGAATTCGACCGTATGCTCGCCGAGGTACAGCGTGCACGCGCGGCCGAATCGACAAACGCGCGTATGGCCGGGCGCTCAGAGATCGCCGTCAGCGTCATGCACAACGTGGGGACGCTCGTCAACAGCGTGAGCATCTCTGCGAACTTGTGCAGGGATCGCGCTGCGGAGCTGGAACTCGACGACCTGCGCGTGATCTTCTCGGAGCTCGTGAAACACCGCGGGGAACTCGACATCTATCTCTCCTCGAACGAGTGTGGTCGACACCTGCTCCCCTTCCTGGAGGCGGTGATCGCCAGGCTCGATGGCAATACGGAGATCATCCGCAGGGAGACGGACTGCCTGACGAAGGGCATCGGCAAGATCTGCGCGCTGATGAGCGCCATGCAGAGCGTCGAGGACCGGGGCGCGACGCCGGAGCTCGTCGGTCTCGCGGAGCAGATCGACCTCGCCTTGGAGCTGACGCGGTCGACCGACGAGCGGTTCTCGACGGTCCGTGTGCATCGCTCGTTCGAGCCCATCGGTCCGACGTTCCTCGACCGCCACCGGCTGCCGGAGATCTTCGTCAACCTCTTCCGCAACGCGCTCGAGGCCATGGAGCACCTGCCCGAGGATCAGCGCGAGCTGTCGATCCGTCTGAGCGCCTTGAACGACGACAGAGTCCGAATCAGCATCACCGATGTCGGCAAGGGCATCGCCGTGAAGGACCTCACGCGGATCTTCGCTCAGGGGTTCACGACACGGGTCGGCGGCAACGGCTTCGGCCTGCACTTTGCGTCGATCGCCGCGCTGGAGCTGGGCGGTGAGCTCCGCGCACGCAGCGACGGCCCGGGGACCGGCGCGACGTTCCTGTTCGACTTGCCCCGCGGCACCGTCGAGACCGCCGACACGGACGACGCCGAGCACAGCGCACGCGCGGCGTGAAGTCCGCGCGCGCCAACGGCGATCATTCAGGCCGCCGCGCGGCAGGTCGGCGGTGGGCTGTCCTGCGCCTCCGACCGGTGCTCGGCAGCAGCGAGCGCGGCGTTCATGGTCTGGCAGAAGTCCTGCAGGTGGTCCGTGCGCCGGATCGAGCACGGCTCCGGTCGCTCGCCTCGCGCGACCGCCGCGAGGTGCCGCTCCATCCGGTACAGCGGGCCTGCGATGCGGAAGGTCGCGCGCACCCCGATCAACAGCAGGGCGGGCAGGACGAGCGCCACAGAGACGCCTAGCGCCGAGAGCACCAGCGCTGGGATCGAGCGCGCGAGGTGCTGCGCATCGGACGGCAGCGTGGCAGCGACGTGGTTGAGGAGGACAGCCAACACCAAAGCCTGGGTGAGCAGCGCCAGGCCACAGATGGCGCCGAAAGTGCTGATCAGCCGCAGCTGCATGCTCGGTCGGATGAGCCGGATGCGGCGCGCGAATTGTGGGGTCATGACGAGGTGCTCGCAGGAGATGGAGGTGAGAGGTGTCACGGCTTACCAGCCTTTGGCGCGCCAGGTGACGGGGTCATCGCCGTGGTCTTCGCCGCTGATGCGGCGCAGCGCGAGGTAGGCCGCGCGCCGCACGTCGACATTCGAGTGGGCGAGCGTGTCAAGCAAGGGCTCGATTGCCGCCGGCGACCCGAGGTGCCCGAGTGTGGCACACGCGAGCAACACGAACTCGACCTCCTCGCGCTGGAGGCACGGCGCGAGCGCAGGCGCCAGCTCGTCTCGGTAGAGCCGCAGCTTCGCGAGCTCCTGGAGCGCGAGCGATGCAGCGCCGGGCCGGCCGGAGACGGCGATGGCGAGGCGCTTCTGCGCCTCGTCCCGCCACCACTCGCTCACCGCGGTGTGCCACTCCTGCCACGTGGTCCGTGCCATGGACAGTTGCTGGCCGGTGATCTCGACGAGCGCCCGGTGCGCCCGTTGCGCTGCGACCCGGTCGCTCGAGTCGAGCAGCCAGATCAGATCGGGGATCGCATCCCGGTCGCGTAGGTGACCGGCCACCGCGGCGGCCTCGTGTACGAGCACGGGGTCGGCGCTGCGCAGATACCTGCGCACCTGCTGACGCGTCGCAGCCTCCGGCACGGCGCGCGCGCGCGGCGCCATGTGACCGATCTCGGCCAGCACGAACGCATCGAGCGCTGGCACGCAGTCGAGCAGCTCACCGAGCGAGACGAGCCGGCGCGCGCTGGGCGTCTGGGCCAGCCCATGGAGCACGGGCGTGAGTAGCGAGCGATTGAGGTCGGGCGCCGCGCTGGTCAAGGCGCGCAGCGCATCGGGCTGCCGGTTGACGAGCTCGTCGAGACGCCTCGTCAGCGCCGCCCGTACGTCGGGCGCGACGCGGACCGTCTTGCCATCGAGCTCGGCCCACGCCAGCAGCGTGCGCATGTCCTCGGGTCGCCCCAGGGCGCCCAGGACCTCCATGGCGGCGAGGCAGGTCGGCGGCGGCCGAGCGCCGCGCCTCGAGCACCAGGGCGACGTCGCTCCACGGCAATCGAGCGAGCGCATCGAGCAGGACCGCGCGCTCGACGGCCGACATGCGCTCCGAAGTGGGCGGGCGGTCGGGCTGGCACACGCGCAGCGTCCCCAGCGACAGCCCGTCGAAGAGCGACGCAGCGCCTGCGCTCGCCGTCAGCCTGTCGACCGCGTCACAAGTCGACATGCGACCCGCGCGCAGCGCGACGAGCGTCGAGTCGACGACTCCGACATCGATGTGCCACGCCTGAGGCAGATCCGCAGATCGTGCCCCAGCGAGCGAGGGATCCGAAAGGAGCGCGGCCGCACCGAGCAGCACAATGGCGGCGTAGGGCGTACGCCTGGTCGTGCGCGACATGACTCAGTCGCCTCCCTGTAAGCGCGGAATGAAATCGACTCTCGAGAGCCGCAACATCTCATCGTCCTTGATCCGCGGAACGTCGGTCTGGATGGAGTTCCACTCCTCGGCCGAGTGAGGCGCGATCGAATGAATCGCATTCATGTGGTTGCGGTGCGGCAGGTCATACGCGAGGGCCTCGACGACACCGGAACGTGCGCTGAGCTAGAGCGGGTCTCGCTTGTGCTTCGGTTCGTCATCGTCCAATTAGTCGTCGTCCGAGTCGTCATCGTCCGGTTTGGTCTTGCCCGGGTTGGACTTGCCCGGTTTGGACTTGCCCGGTTTGGACTTGCCCGGTTTGGACTTGCCCGGTTTGGACTTGCCCGGTTTGGTCTTGCCCGGTTTGGGCTTGATCGCGTCGCCTGCGCGGACCTCTATCTTGCGCGTCGCCGCGCGCGCCGCAGACTCGAGCGTCTCGACCTGCAACCAGTCGAACTGATCCTCCGAACCGGACCACGTGCGGGTCACCCCGCTCGTGTCGACGTACACCACGTCGAGCTGCACGTCTCCGAGGTCGTGCGCCAGGGAGAGCTCCCTGAGCGAGTTCCGCTCGACACCGAGGACGCGAAACGGATCGGCGAACACCGTGCGGACCTCGCTCGGGATCTCGACCACGCGCCAGGAGAGAATGCGCGGAATCGGCGATCCCGCTGCCCCGGCGTTATCGAAGTGCAGCCGAGCCCCCGCCCCGATCTCCAGGCGGCGTGCGATGACACCGCCGAAGAACTCGAAGTCCGAGCCGATCCGTACGTTCGATTCGGGCGCGTAGAGAGTGCCGTGGAACTGCGCCGTCGCATCGAGTTTGACCGCCGGGTCGAGTGGATCGTCGTACGTCGCAGCGACCTGGACCGTAGTCCGGTCGGGCGCCTCCTCCGAGTTCATCACGAACGAACCCGGCTGGAGATCGAACGAGCGCAGGACGTAGAGCGCGATGCTCCCTGCGCGTGTGTCGAAGCTGAGCGCGGCACCCGGCTCCAGCACGAGGTCGCCGATCACGACCGTCGACGGGCCGCGCAGAACGAGTTCGGCGCCTGCGCCGACGACGATCTCGAGGTGCCCGCTCGTCCCCGCTGGCACGAGCAGCGGCAAGAGGCCGTCGTGACGGACTGCCGGTGCGAGCGCAACCTCCGGCACTTCGACCATCGGGAGCTCGACCTCCGTCGTGCGCGGGTCGGTGCTGCCGGACACGGTGACCTCGTCGAGGCCGTGGACACTACCCTTGGTCCCGAGCGTGATGTCTCCCCAGATCTCCACCGGCTCGTCGTTGGACAGCGTGAACTCGACATCGCCGTTGGACGCCAGGAGTCCGCCCCTGCCGGTCGTCACTCCGAGCGCGCTGCTCGGTGCGCTGCTCCCGTCCGCGTTCGCGGCGCCCCCTGGCGGTGAGTTAGAAGTGACCGGCCCGTTCTGGGAGTAACCCATTGGGTAACCCATCCGCAGCGCTGGCAGCCACTCCGCGAGCTCTGCGAGCATTGCTTGATCGAAGCTGCGGAGCCCTTTGGTGGACTTGGAGTTCGGACCGGAGGCTGCGCCCCCCACGACCCGCGCGAACTCTTTCGCTCCGACCTCATTGTGCAACCAGTCGGCATAGACGCGCAGCTCCTCTGCCGAAGACCCGGACGCAACGACCGACTCGGAATAGGGCGCGACGTTCGAGTCGTAGCCGTCGACGAGCAGCACGGAGGTGATGGAGAGGTCCTCGTCGGCGAAGAACCCGAGGGGCTGGTCGATGGGCTCGAGGATCAGCGCCAAACACGCGCGGCCGGTGCCGCACAGCGCCGTGCTCTCGAGCCGCACTTGATCGCCCACGGTGTTCGTGGCGGTCACCCAGACGAGTCCGTCGCCGAAGCGTGCGGGTGCAGCGATCGAGCCGACTTCGCCCGAGCGACCGATACGCACCGCCTGGAAGGCCTCGGCCAGGCCCGCCTCGGCGATGTAGAACGCGCGCTGCGAGTCGATGCCCACGGACTGGCGCGTCGCCAGCGACGACGTGATGTGCATGAAGCTCGCGCCAAGCGCCGCCACGGTGGTCACGACGAGCAGCGCCAGGACGAGCGCGTTCCCCGCGCGCCGTGTGTCGCGGGTGGTGTGTCGAGTGGTCATGGTGTGGGTTCCCCGATGTTCCTGCAGGTCACCGTCGTCTGGACAGTCTGGGTGACGGCATTCCCGTCCTTGTCCGTGTCGATCAAGGTCAAGCGGATCGTGACCGCGTTCCGGTCGACGACGAAGCTCAGACCCTTCTCGTCGATGAGCCCATTGCCGTTGTCGTCCATTCCGTTCGGGAGCTCGCCCTCGAGGAACGGGGCGACGAGCTTGGTCCAGACGATTCGGCGTTGCTGCGCAGCACCGGGTGTGTCGCTCCAGAAGACCGCGCCGCGGAGCTCGTCGAGCGAGATCTGCTCGGGATCGCCCCACACGACCTCGCCGTCCTGGATCCCGAGGTTCACCTGGAACGTGAGGTCCTCCATGCTGAGCGGCGCCTCCGAGTCCGGCACGAGCGTCTCGCGGTTCGCGCCCATGACGGCGTACCCGATCTGTTGCAGGACACGTCGCGCCTGGTCCTCGACGACCACCCAGGACGTCGATGCCCCGGTGGCGGAGTTGACGCGCTGCAAGGCGCCGAACGCCTTGACGGCGACGATCGCCAGCAGGGCAATGGCGAGGGACATCTCGAGCGCTGTGAATCCACTGGAGGGACCGCTCGGTCGCTGCCGAGTGCACCTCATCGGAGCTCGCTCAGGATCGTGTTGATGCGCAGCAGCCGCGGCCTACCCGAGCACATCCAGCGCAGCTCGACTCCGACGGGCAGGAGCGTGAAGTCGGCGCGGTGGTCATTGGCGTCGATGACCGCGTCGCCGTTGAGGTCACGGGGCAGGCCGAGGTTCGGCAGCACCATGTTCTCGCGCACCTCGAAGACGGGAGCGACCTCGGACCCAGTGTTGACCAGCGGCAGAAAGACCTCGCCGATTGTCCCACGGGGCGCCCCCGGCAGCGGCGTCAGGTCGTCGACCACGAACCGGTTCCCTGGGGCGGTGCCGGGCCCACCGGGGTCGTCGAGCGGGTCGGAGTTGTAGAGGGCCACCAGCGCGCGCAGGTCTTCGTTGCGCATGGACTCGAGCACGGTCTGCGCAGCGCAGCTGGCGGCCCATGCCTCGCTGCCGGACTGCCTCAAACGCACGCCGCTCGCCAGCATCTGCACGAGCATCCCGAGCGCGATGAGGACGATCGGGAACGCAATGGCCACCTCGATCAGCGCGAACCCGCAGAGCGCGGCGCGCCCGGAGCGACGACCTCGGAGGGCCCCCGGCGCGCGCGAGCCGCGGCCGGGGCTGCGCCCTCGGAGGAGATTCGTTCTGCGGGCGGGCACCATGTCGTTCGTCCGGGCGTCGCTGGGGAACCGCTCGATACACGTTTCTTCGTGATCGACCGTCCACCCGTCGCGACCTTGAGCCCGGGCTGAGAGCCAGCGCCCGCGGGTCCCCGATCGGGAAAACTCTTCGCCCCCGGCGATTCCTCGGTGGGACCACGCGTCGGTCGCCAATTGTCATGCGAGCGAGAGCTCGATCGCCGCTGTGGACACTGCGAGCGCAGTGACGAGCCCGTGGACGTGGACGAGGACGAGGACAAGTGTCGAATACAATTGTATTCGCAGTTCGAGATGTCGTCACTGCATCGAATGATGAACCATGGCGATCATTGACGCAGTTGCAGCGAGAGTTCGCTGGTGACACGGGTCAAGTGCGATCCAGCCGGGACCTCCAAGACGCCGGAAGCCGACTGCCGCCGGGCGGCTGCGGAATGGATCCCTACCTCGATGAGCTCCTCCCGCTCCGACAAGGAGGTCGTGACGTCGTAGGTACCTGGCGGCAACGCTGGAACCCGGACATGGCCGTCGGCCTCGACGGTCAGTGCAAGGCGCAGCGCCTCGCGGAGCATCTGCGAGAGCCTGAGTTGGAGGAGCGCCTCTTGGTTGTCGCCGAGTCTCGCCGCGGGCCGCGCGTCATTTCTGTCCTCGGTCCCGCTGAGCGCCGGTCGCCGGACGACCTCGAGGCGCGTCCCTGCGCGCGCAAGGGCGCCATCGATCGTGACGAGCAGATCGAGCTCGACGACGTCGTTGCTCCACTCAGGGATGATCTGGCGCGCCTCGCCCGGCTCCAACGTCACGCTCGTCGTGAGCGGCGCGGCATACACGAAGCTGGTCCCATTCGCGCGCGCCCCGTGCCATGCGACGCCGAAGGTGGGCACGTCCGTGCTCGCGCCGAAGGCGCGCTCCGGGCCCTCACCGACCCAGGTCGGGACCCCGTCGAGCCGCCAGCTCTCGGACCCTTCGAGTATCGCGCTCACCGGCGAGCGCACGTACTCCCCGCGCTTGGGCTGCAGCAGGTTGAGGTAGATGCGCCCCGCGCCAAACCAGACGGGCAAGGACTCGCCGTGCACAGCGCCGAGCGCCGCGAGCTCGACCTCGAACGGGACGTGGGCCTCGGCTGCCGCCATGCTCGTTTGCGCGAGCTGTTCGACCGGCCGCTGCGCGTCGGCCCAGGTCAGCTTGCGCACGGTATGCCCCTCGGCCTCGATGCGCAGCGTCGCGTCTTCCGGCCAGCAGAGGACGGCGCGCCCGTCGACGCCGGAGACGGCTTCTGTCGACCCGTCGGCTGCGCGCCGAGCAGCGCCGGCGCTCGTCTCGCACCTCAACGCGACACCGCCGAGCGGTAAGCCGCTCGGCAAAGACACGACGACGAGGTGCACGCAACGAGCGTCGATGCTCGGCTCCAGGTCGACCTCCAACGTGTGCGCATCACCCGCGCGCGGCGAGGTCGCGATGAACTCTCCGACCCATCTCGGGTGGAGCGTCGCCACCGCGCCGTGCCACGTCACCATTGGCCGTACGAAGACGCTCGCGCAACCGTGCTCGTCTGTCAAAAGGCGATCATCGTCGTCGAGAGCCGTGCCCGGCGCGGGGAAGACGCCGCCGATGCCTTGCAGCGCCACGCTCGCGCGAGAGACCGGTTGGCCCTCCGCACGGACGACGATGTCGAGGCGCGCGAGGTGGGCGTGTGAATCGTGGTCCGCCTCACTCGCGACAGCGACCCGCACTGTTGGCGGGGCGACGCCGATCAAGTGTGTTGGGTCAGGAACAGCGTCGAGCGCAGCGGTGTCCTGGCGCGTCGGCACGGGCATCGATTGCTCGGTCCGCCACAGTGGCTCCGCGCGGTTCGGTGCTGGCCTCGTGCCGCGCGCGCCGCCCTGGGCCACGACGATTACCCATGTTACGAGCGCGAGCGCTGCGCACGCAGCGAGCGCGCGCCGCACAATGTTCCCGGGCCGAGTGTCGTGGATCATGGTGGAATGTCCGTGCGCAGCGCCGCCACAGTCTGCCCGAGAGTGAGCGATCTGGCGCGGCATGGCGCCCTCGGAATGCGACAGGCTGAGCACCAAAGCACCTGAACCCTGCGTTGCGCAGCGCGTGACGCCCTTGTTCGCGGTCGCGCTCGACCGGCTCGCGTACGGCCCGAGGAGCGCCACCTCGAGGCGTGCTTCGGTGCGGACTATCTCCACTACCGCACGCGGGTCCGGCGGTGGTTGTAGGAGCCCGAACCTACGACAGCCCTGGAGGCGGGCATCGGCCCCGGGGCGGCGCGAAACTCCAGCCTCGTCCGCCCGTCAGGTAGCGGAGGTTCATATCGTCTTGCCTCCTCAAAGCGCCCGGACAGCCCCGTTTCAGTGGAAGCCTGGTCTCGCCAGTTGCCGAGTCGTCGCGACCGCGATCGCCATCCCCATCGCGATGGTGATGGTCGTCTGCGCCGGCCTCGCCGGGCTCTTCGTGGGCGACGAACAGGTCTCCGATGAGCAAGAACTGAGCGCGCACGGGATCCGCATCGTCGAGCGCGGGCTCGACGTCGAGGTCGCCGACGACGAGACGTGTGCCGGCACGCTCGTCGAGGTTCTCGAGATCACGAGCGCGCTCGAATTGAAGGCCGCGCAGCAGCCGACGCTGACGTACGACCCGCGCTCGCAAGAGCTCGAACTCGACTCGGAGAAAGTCATCGACCCCGACGGATCCGTGCGCGAGGTCGCACCGAGCGAGACGTTCGATCGCCCGAGCAGCCTCGATCGCGGCGCGCCGGGTTTTGTCAGCACCAAAGAGAAGTGTGTGCTCCTGCCGCACCTCATCGTTGGCTCGCAGACGCACGTCGCGTGGCGCTTCAAGGACAAGGCGCCGTCGAGCCTCGACTTCAGCTTCACGTGACGCCCGAAGTTCGCGATTCCGGTCACTCTGGCGACGATCCGGATCACGCACGGTGAAGGCCTCGCGCTGCGCGCGGAAGCCGATGCGCCGTTCTTGCTCGAGCGGTCGATGGACGGCGCGAAGCGCACGCTCACCGCCACGCTCCGCGGCTACGAAGGACAAGTGCGCGAGCGCTCGATGGTCGGCCCCGCCGACGTCTGCCCGCGCTTCGTCGTCACGACCCATGCGGATTGGGAATCGATCAGCGCCGCGTTCCACACGGCCGTGGCGTCGCGAAGCGAAGTGTCGCCGGAGATCTCAACGGCGGTTGCTGGGATCGTCGGCGACCGCATGGGGCTCGAGGCCGCGCGCGCCATCCACCGTTGGGTCTGCCGCAACATCAGCTATGTCAAGCTGGACCTGCACCCGATGGACGATTGGGTGCCCAGCCCGGCGTCGCAGGTGCTCGAGACACGTTATGGGGACTGCAAGGACAAATACGTCCTGCTCGCGTCGCTGCTCGCGTCGCGCGGTATCGCGGTGGAGCCCGTGCCGGTGAACCTCGGCTGCAGCTTCCAACCCTTGGCCTTGCCTTCGCCGCTGCAATTCGACCACTGCATGGCGTATTTGCCCGAGCTCGGGCTCTATTCGGACCCCACGGATCCGTTCCACGACCTCGGTGAGCTCGCGCTGACGCTGACGGACAAGTTCATGGTGCACGCTACGGAGACCGGGCGCGTCGGGCGCACGTCGGTCGGTGCAGCCGAGGGCAATCGCTACGAGGCGCGGCACACCGCGTCGCTCGGCGCCGACGGGATCTTCACGGGCCGGAGCGAGCTGCACCTCCACGGGCGGCTCGCCGGCCCGGTCCGGCGGATTCTCGGCAAGGCTGCGTCGCCAGGCGAAGCTGCTGACGGGCTCTTGCATGGGGCAGCGCTGGGCGGCGTCGCCCACGAGCGCCGGGTCGAGAGGGAACCAGGTCAAGGATGGAGCTGAATCATCGTTCCCGCGTCATTCGCGGGGGGCGCAGTGCGGGACGCACGCAGGCCCACCCCCTGGGCGCTCACAAACGCCCTCGCGCGCGGGCATGGTGGCGGCTGCTGGCTTTCAACTCCATCCATGACCTGGTTCCGCAGAGGTGACCAGGTCACGGATGGAGTTGAAACGTCGTCCCGCGTCACTCGAGGGCGCGCCGTGCGGGACGCACGCACGCCCGCCCCTGGGCGCTCACAAACGCCCTCGCGCGCGCGGGCATAGTGGCGGCTGCGGGCTTTCAACTCCATCGGTGACCTGGTTCCGCAGAAGTGACCAGGTCACGGATGGAGTTGAAACGTCGTTCCGCGTCACTCGCGGGCGCGCCGTACGGGGCGCACGCACACTCACCCGTGGGCGCTCACAAACGCCCTCGCGCGTATGGGCATGGTGGCGGCTACAGCGGGCTTTCAACTCCACCCGTGACCTGGTTCCGCTGAGAGAATGCAGTTGAATCATTGTCCCGCGTCACTCGTGGGCGCGCCGTGCGGAACTTTTCGAACCGCACATCGGTGTCTGGTCGTATGGTCCGTCCCAACCATGACGCCGCTCCACCAGCACGCGTTCCTCGTCTCGCGTCGCCCTTCGTGAGGAAGGGCCAACGCGGATCCAGACAGTGCCTCGAACACGAACCGGTGGGCTCGGTGACGGGTGAACCTCCATCACCGCGATCCGCGCTCCAGCCAGAGTCGCGAGATAAACTTCGATTCGCGGGAATGGAAGGATCGCGCCACTGCCGCGAATGTCAGCGAGTTCCCGTGGAAGCGCCCGCCCGCCACGGCCGTGTCCAATCGCGTTCGCGAATCTGACTGCTCGAGGTCTCGCAGCGCCACGTCACGCGCGCTGCAGCAACTCGCGTACGACATTGGCTGAAAACGTGACGTCGGATGGCCCCGTCAGATGGTTCACGAACGCCGCGCGCAGCGCAACCCGACCTGCGTAGCGGGTCGAACCGATGAAGACACGGCCGTCCTCGAGGATCGCTCGCGCGAGGCGCTCGTTCAGCGCGTCGAGTTCACCGAGGCGCGCGCCGATTGGATGAGCGCGGAAGCACACGATGTTCAGCGGCGGTGTGCGCCCCGCGATGGGCGCGAGCAGCTCGAGGTCCGGCGCAGCATCGACGAGCGCCGCGAGCTCCTGTGCTCGATCGAGCGAGCCTTCGACGAGCGCGCGCAGCCCCGCGCGCCCCGATGCGCGCAGCGTCGCCCAGACGGCAAAGCCGCGCGCTCGACGGCTGCTCTCCAGCGCGATGTTCGACAGCACCGCGCCCGGCACGGCGGTGCCGGCGGTCGTCTCGCCTGCCTCGCGCGGCAGGTAATCCGCGACCAGCTTGTTCGCGCGCACGAGGAGCCGCTTGTCCTGCACAAATGCGACACCGCAGTCGTAGGGCACGTTCAGCCATTTGTGGCAGTCGCTGGCGATCGATTGCGCGCGCTCGGCGCCGCGCGCGAGCATCGAAGTACGCGGCGAGAGGCGCGCGAACAACCCGAAGGCGCCGTCGACGTGGAGCCACGCTTGGTAACGCTCGGCCAGGTCCGCCAGCGCGTCGATGGGGTCGAACGCGCCGGCGTTGACGTCGCCGGCGTTCGCGACGATGACGGCGGGCGCGCCGTTCAGCCCCTTCAGCGCGCCCTCGAGCGCAGCGAGGTCGAGGCGCCCGGTGTTGTCCGCGGCAAAGCGTGTCGCCGCGCGCCGCCCGAGGCCGAGTTGCGCGAACGCTTTGACCGCGCTAGCGTGCAGGAGCCCGCTCGACAGAACCGGCATCTGCGGCAGGCCCGAGAGACCTTCTTCGGACACGTCGCAGTCGTGGCGCTCGCCCCACCACTGCCGCGCGGCGAGCAGTCCGACGAGGTTCGCGCCGTGGCCCCCGGTCGTGAGTACCCCCGGCCCGGCGGGCAGCTCGAACAGCTCTCGCAGCCACGCGACGGCGCGCTCTTCCGCCAGCACCGCCACGGGCGAGGTCACGGGCGAAGCCGCGATCTGGTCCCACAGCGTCGCGAGCCAGTCCGCCCCGCGGACGAGCTGATCGCCGCCGCCGACGACGAGATGGAAGTAGCGCGGTCCGACACTAGCGACGAGGCCTGGCTCGGCGGCGGCGATCAGCTCGTCCAGCGCAGCGAGCGCGCCGACGCCATCCTCGGGTAGGCCCGCGGCGAACGCACGCGCGCACGCGGCGGCGTCGCGCGCGCCGACGTGGGCTACGTCGAGCGGGTTGAGGAAACGCTGCGCCTCTGCGGCGAGGCGTGTGAGAATCGGGTCGGGTTCGGGCTGCATCGGCGCGCCAGCATCGGTGCTGGCGCGTGCTCGCGCAACTACACTGCCCACGCCATGGCGAAAGTGAAGACACTCTCGGTCGGCGACGACGCGCCGGCCTTCGAGCTCGAATCGACGAGCGGTAAATCGGTCTCCCTCGCGGAATTCGCGGGCAAGAAGGTCGTCCTCTACTTCTATCCGAAGGACGACACGCCCGGCTGCACTGTCGCAGCGTGCAGCTTCCGCGACGAGCACAGCGCGCTGCAAAAGGCCGGCGCGGTCGTGCTCGGTGTGTCCCGTGACACGCTCGCGAGCCACGGCAAGTTCGCGCGAAGTACGCATTGCCGTTCGACCTCTTGTCCGACCCGGACAACACGCTTGCGAAGCGTTATGATGCGTTTGGCAAGAAGATGATGTACGGCAAGGATGTCGAGGGGACGCTCCGCTCGACGTTTCTGATCGACGAGCGTGGCAAGGTCGCAGCGTCGTGGTCACCGATGAAGGTCGACGGGCGTACGGCGCAGGTGCTCGCAGCCCTCGGCGTGGGCGATCCCGCGGCTACACAGGCCAAGGCGGCGGGGAAGACGGTCGCCGCGAAGAAACCGACGGCCAAGAAGCCCGCCGCAAAGAAGCCGGCATCCAATACGGCCACACCCAAGGATCCAGCGGCGAAGGTCCCTGCTGCGAAGAAGGCGACCGCGAAGAAGCGAGCCGCAAAGAAGGTGAACGTCGAGCGAGCGCCTCGTAAGCACCCTACACGCGCCTAGGCCGGCCACGTGGCGTCACTTGCGCGTTGGCGCGACCAGGGCGACACTGCCGAGGGGTCCCAGCCTGCCAGCCTGCTCGCGGACGAGGCGAGCCTCGCGGAGATAGCGCGCGTGTCCGCGCTGCCTGAAGCGTGACGTGCCCGCCGCGCGACGTGCCTTGTTCAACGGAACGTCACGCCGAGGCCAGTGGTGAAGTTCGACGTGCTCGTCGGGTTCTGGTCGCGGTACCAGCACTGGAAGCTCCAGTTGGAGCCCGCGAGCACCGCCCTCGCGCCGATCGGTGTCGGCGTATTTGCGAGGTCGAGCCGCAACTCGACGCGCCCTTGCGAGCCCGAGTTCTGGATCTGGCCCGGGCCCACATAGCGCCCGATCCAGCCCACGAGGCACAGGTTGCCTTGGCTGCCGCCGGGGTTGGGCACAAAACCTTGGCTCTGCGAGTTCAGGAAGTACGCGGACGCGTTGAGCGGCAATTCGCTCGCGACGAGCGTCACGTCGTTCCACGCCGCGACGTCGCTGCCACGCGCGGAGCACCGCGCCGGTAGGCCTGTCGAATTCTGCGCCGCCGGGCCGCAGTACGCCGCGCCGACAGGTTGTGGATCGAGCAAGCGCACCGTGACGCCGCCGACCATGAACACGCTGCTGGAGGCCCGCCCGAGCGCCAGCCCGTGCGCGCCGCTGCCCCCGGGAACTGCAACGGTCCATGCAGACGTGCCGTCGCTGTGCACCTTGCAGACGGCCATGCTGCCGAGGACGCCTGCGGCCAGGTAGGCGTCGCCCGCGTCATCCAGGACCATCTGTGCGTGCAGCAGCAGCATGAGCGGGCCGTCCGCGTCAAGGTTCGACCAGACGAGCGCGCCACTCGCGCTCACTTTGAAGAACGCAGCGCCGGCGCCGCCCGAGCTCGGGAATCCGCTCACCACTGGAAATCCGTCGCCGCCGACCTCGACGCGGAGGCCGCTCGACACGAACGTCCGACGCCAGAGCTCTGTGCCCTGCGGATCGACCTTTCGTACGACGGTCCCACCGCCCATCACGAACTCGCTGTGCACGACGTAGGTGTCGCCGAGCGAGTCGCCCGCCGCGTCGCCAGTCGTCAGGCTGGAGATCCCAGCGAGACTCCACAGCGCGCTACCGCTGACGTGGTCGACTTTGGCGTATCCGTTCACCGAGCCGAAGATCGAGCGCCCCGCCACCACCAGGTTCCCGTCGCCCGCGAACTTGAAGTTGGTCGGCACGCCGATGCCCGCCGCGTCGAGATACGTCCAGAGCGCGGCGCCGTTCGGCGCGAACTTCTTGATCTTCGTCGTGACCGACGTCGCCCCGATGCCGGTGCCGAGGACGTAGATGTCGTCCGATGCGTCCACGAGGCACTTCGTCGTAGACGTGCCATCGAACGGGCCGTCGTAGACGATGCGCCACAGCGGCACGCCGCTGGCGTCGAACTTCGAGAGGATGCTCGCCGCCACGACGGGATTCGAGAAGCCGGACATCAACGTGCCACAGACGACCGCGTCGCCCTGGCTGTCGACGACGACCCATTGCGCGCGCTCCCACTTCGTGGGGTCGGTCTGGTCGACGCTCGCCGTCCACAGGAGGTGCCCGTCGACGTCGCGCTTCGTGACCACGATCTCGGCACCGAGCTGCATCTCGTAGTCGGCAGTGAACACGTTGTCCTGGGCGTCGACCGCGATCGATTCGCCGCGCGTCGGCGCGCTCCATGCGACGCTGACTTGTGCGAGAGCGCGCGAGTCGACGAACGCGAGCGCTGCAAGGATCCCCGCCGCCGCCCGCGCACGCGCGGGTGTCGCTGGGTTCCGAAGCCACAGAGAGACGCTGGAGTGAGACACGCGGACGGAGACGGTGAACATACGAAGAAGTGCGCAATGCAAAGAATGGAGCATGATCGAGGCATGACCGAGCGGTCAGCCAACGAAACACGTACAAGTAACGTGCCAACTCCGCGACCCGCGTTTAGATGCACACGATCGCGCCCGAGCGTGTCGTTAGGCCCCGAGGAATCCAAGTCCTAGACGCTACGTCCCGCGACGTGAATGTACTGATAGCCTTCTCTCCAACATGCGCTGCGACTGCGTCGCAGCCGCTCTCTCTCTCTCTTTCCGCTAACGCAGCGCCGACTCCAACGCCGTCGCCGCGTCCGTCTTCGCGTCGCGCACCTTCACGATCACCGCACAGCCGAGCGCCAGGCCGTGGGCCTCGGCGTAGCTCCCGCGCGCGGGCCGCGTGCCCGGCACCACGACCGCGCCGGGCGGGATCTCGCCGCGCCATTCGCGCTCGTTGACGAGGTCGTGGATCACCGTCGACGCAGTCAACACCACGCCCGGCGCCAGCACCGCACGCGCGCGCACACACACACCCTCGAAGACACCTGCGAGCGCGCCGATGAACACGTCGTCCTCGATCACGACGGGCGTCGCGCCCGCGGGTTCCAACACACCGCCGATCTGCGCACCGGCGGACAAATGCACCCGCGCGCCGATCTGCGCGCAGGAGCCCACGAGCGCGTGGCTGTCCACCATCGTGCCCGCCGCGACGTACGCGCCGACGTTCACGAACGCGGGCGGCATGATCACGACCGTCGGCGCGACGTACGCGCCGCGCCGCACCGACGTGCCGCCCGGTACGAGGCGCACTTTGTCGTGCGCTTCGAAGCTGCGCACCGGATACGCCGTCTTGTCGTGGAACGGCGCGGGCGAGGCCTCGATGCGCGCGACGTCCGTGCGGCGGAAACCCAGGAGGATCGCCTGTTTCACCCACGCGTTCGCGCTCCAACGTCCGTCGTCCGCGCGGCTGGCGGCGCGCACCGAGCCGTCCTCCAAGGCCGTCAGCAGCGTCGCGTGTGCATCGGGCCACGCGGGATCCGCGAGCTGCTGTTCGAGCGGGCGCGTGAAGAAGGTCTCCAATGCGTGCATCGTGCGGCTCCTAATCGATGAGCGCCAATGCGCGCTCGATGCGTATACGGGTCTCGGGCTCGGGCGCCGTCAATGGCAAACGCAACGCCGTGCCGCCGAGCCCCAGCGAGGCCAAGCCCGCCTTCAACGGGATCGGGTTCGATTCGACGAACAGCGCCTCGAACAAGGGCGAGAGGCGCTGATGCATCGCGCGCGCCTCGGCGAAGCGCCCTTCGCGCGCAGAAGAGACGAGCGCCTTCACGTGCCCCGGAACGAGGTTCGCCGCGACCGACACGAGGCCATCCCCCCCGACAGCGATCGTCGCCAGCGCCAGGTTGTCGTCCCCCGCCAAGAGTGACTTACCGCGCGGCAGTGCGCCCGTGACCTCGCCGATCTGCGCGAGGTTGCCGGATGACTCCTTGACCGCGACGATCTGCGGCAATTCCCAGAGTCGCGCCAACGTCGCCGGAGTGATGTTCGTGCCCGTGCGACCCGGCACGTTGTAGACGATCAGCGGGAAGTCGGGCGCAGCCTCGGCGACCGCGCCGAAGTGCGCCAGAATGCCCTTCGGCATCGGCTTGTTGTAGTACGGCGCGACGACGAGCGCGCCGTGCGCGCCCAGCTCCTGCGCGCGCTTTGTCCACGCCGCCGCGCGCGCGGTGTCGTTCGAGCCCGTGCCGACGACGACCGTCTTCTGGCCGGCCTCCGCTAGGCACGCCTCGATCAGTCGATCGCGCTCTTCCTCCGTGAGCGTCGCGGCCTCACCTGTCGATCCGAGCGGGATCAGCACGTCCGCGCCTCCGCCAGCGACATGCCGCACGAGGCGCCGGAACGCGGCGACGTCCACGGCGCCGTTCGCCTGGAAGGGCGTCGCCAATGCCACACAAAGGCCTACGAAGTCTGCGTGCATCGTGGTCACCTCGAGGGATCTCCCGGTGTTCCCGAGAGCCCGCGGAACAATGGATCGAGCACGTCCGCTGCGACGGCATCGAACGAGAATACACCGGTCCGGCCGAGCACCCAACGCGCCGCGGTCAGCGCGCCTTCGGCGTATGCCGCGGCGCTGCGCGAAGCGTGGTGCACTTCGAGCACCTCCGCCGGCTGGTCGAGGCCCACCGTGTGCGTGGAGTACGTCGTGCCCGCGCGGATCACCGCGATGGCGAGCTGCTCGGGAGCCAGCGGGCCGCCGACGGCCCAGCTCGTCTTGCGCGGGCACGCCTCGAGCAGCGACTTCGCAAGCAGGCACGCCGTGCCAGACGGTGCGTCGTGCTTGCGCGCGTGGTGGTGCTCGACGATGTACGGGTCGCGTGTCGGGTCGAGCGCCGCGAATCGCCCGAGCACCGTCGTCAATCGGCGCATCAAGCTCACGCTCAGCGAGAAATTCGGCGCGACGACGACACCGATCCGAGCGCCGACCCGCGCCTCGAGGTCCGGGATGTCCCAGCCCGTGCTGCCGATTACAAACGGCGTGTGCGTCTCGAGCGCCCACACGAGGTGCGCCTCGACGGCCAAGCCCGAGGAGGCGTCGATCGCGGCGTCGACGCGCGTCGCCGGCGGAGCCTCGCGCCCGACCTGCCAGACGAGCGCGCTGCCCGCAGCCTCGGCGATCACGTTCCCGAGGCGGCCGCGCCCGAATACTCCGATCGCAGGCATTTGCCTGGCCGAGGGACCGGATTCACCGCTCGCGCGCTCCGTTTGACGAGCGCTCACGTGGCTGCCTCGCCTTCGAAAAAACATGCGTGCAGTCGGCGCAGCGCTTCGTGCGCGACTTCGGCTGGCACGACGACCGACAGATTGATCTCGTTGCCGCCCATCGACACGAGCTCGGGCGCGATGTCGCCGAGCGCCACGAAGACGCGGCCGACGAGGCCCGGCGTCTCCTTCATGCGGCTGCCCACGACCGCGACGATCGCGCGGTTCGTCACGACTTCGACCTTCGCGAAGCGCGACAGCTCGCGCACGAGCGCGTCGATCGGCGCGTCGGGCTCGACAGTGCACGACACGGACACCTCGGCCGTGGCGATCAGGTCGACACTGACGTCGAGGCGGCCAAACACCTCGAAGACGCGCGCGAGGTAGCCGCTCTGGTGGAACATGCGCGTCGACGTCAATGTCAGCACCAAGATCGGCCCGCGTGTCGCGAGCGCGGTCACGGGGCTCGCGCCGGCAACTCGTGCCGCGTCGGCCGCGCGTCGCGCGCGAATCCACGTGAAGCGCCCCTCGGGCCGCATCGTATGCCGCACGCTGACGGGCACGTTCGCCTCGACAGCGGGTTGTATCGTCGCAGGGTGCAACACCTTCGCACCGAACGCCGCGAGCTCGGCGGCCTCGTCGAACGAAAGCTCGGGGATCGGTCGCGCGGCGGCGATCACGCGCGGATCGGAGGTGAGCACGCCCTCGACGTCGGTCCAGATCTGGACCTCCTCCGCGGCGAGCGCCGCGCCGAAGAGCGACGCCGAATAGTCGCTGCCACCGCGCCCGAGCGTCGTCGTGAAGCCGCGCGCGGTCGCGCCGATGTAACCCTGCGTGACGACGCAGCGCCCTGGCCCGAGGCGCGGCGCGAGGTGCTCGCACGCGAGCGCGCGGATCGCACCCTGATCGGGTTGCGCGGTCCCGAACGTCGCGTCCGTGCGGATGACGGTGCGCGCATCGAAGAGCTCGCTCTGCACGTCCGATTCGGCCGCGAAGCTCGCGAAGACAAGTGTCGAGAGGCGCTCCCCGTGGCTCGCGATGGCGTCCAGCGAACGCGGTGAGAGCTCGCGCAAGAGCGCGACGCCGCGCAGCAGGAGCTCGAGCTCGCCGCGCAACTCGTCGAGGCTCGCGAGCAGCGCGAGCGGTACACCGCGCTGGAAGAGCTGATCGACAGACTCGCGATGACGCGCATGGATCGCCTCCGCCTCGGCGAGGGCCGCCTCGCCGTCGCCGCGCTCGGCGGCGCGCGCGGCGCGGAAGAGCGCGTCGGTCGTCTTGCCCATCGCCGACAAGACGACGAGGGGCGCGCGCGCGAGGGAGCGCGCGACGAGCCCGAGCACGTGGCGCATACAGGCGGCGTCCGCGATTGACGAGCCGCCGCACCAAACCGAC
>Ga0163154_10003173_pt1 | contig 23149 bp, 19 predicted proteins | sample OliLakLV19MP9P1_FD_148649 | JGI IMG/M metagenome (GOLD analysis project Ga0163154, IMG submission 148649) | Freshwater microbial mat bacterial communities from Lake Vanda, McMurdo Dry Valleys, Antarctica - Oligotrophic Lake LV.19.MP9.P1 | ecosystem: Environmental > Aquatic > Freshwater > Lake >... | reverse complement strand
ACACTCTCCAACAAAAACTGCGTCCGAAAAGCCCCTGTTTTGGGAAAGCCAAACGAAGTTTGCCCAAACTGCCTCGGATCGAAACAGTAAAGCGGGATGATCTGTAACCCCGACTCAATTGCCTTGTGCAGAGCTTCGTGATCGTGCAGCCTCAAGTCATTGCGAAACCAAATAATGATGTGTCTATTTATGCTTACTCTCATAGTTCGATCGAAGACTCTTAGATTGATTCCCAAAAAATAGAAACCCGCGCTATCTTTACGGAACAGCGCGGGAGAGTATGTCACTCGATCGATTTACCAACTAGCCAATTACCAACTAGCCAATTACCAATTACCAATTACCAATTACCAATTAACCGATTTTCTTAGGAGCCATCAACATCGTAATGTTACGTCCCTCGCGCTTCGGTGCTTGTTGGATTTCCGCCACAGGCTCTAAGTCCACAGCCATCCGCTTCAGTAAATCTTCGGCGAGATCGGCGTGCTGAATCTCCCGCCCTCGGAACATCACAGTTGCTTTGACCTTATCACCTTCCTTGAGAAACCGTTGAGCGCTACTGATGCGGACTTGATAATCGTGTTCTTCGATTTTGTACCGCATTTTCACTTCTTTGACATCAGCCGTGTGTTGCTTCTTGCGAGCCTCACGCGCTTTTTTCTCTTGTTCAAACTTGAATTTGCCATAGTCCATGATCCGACAGACTGGGGGATCTGCTTTGTCGCTAACTAGTACGAGGTCAAGTTCTTTGTCCTCAGCCATTTTGGTGGCATCTTTGGGGGTCATAATTCCTAATTGACCACCATCAGCGTCAATTACACGAATCTTAGGAAAGCGAATACGGTCATTGATTGTGGGTAGATCTCGGTTGGGTTTTTTCATGCAGAATGAGGTAACTGGACTTGAAGTCTTTGGATAGTTGAACTTACTAAGGGTGGACTTACTAAAGGTGAATGAGTTTTTATAGCAATTTGTGCACCGCTATTTTAGCTCTTGACATAAATGTTTACTCATAGTATGCAAAACATGCTACGCTGTCAAGTTTTGAAGTGTCAAGTTTTGAGCTAGTTTTGTAGCAAAACTTTGCTTACTGCATCTTTAACTCGATCGAACGTAACTAGATCTGTGACTGTAGCACTGCCGATTTTGGTGGGCATGATAAACCTAACTTTGCCACTTTCGACTTTTTTGTCGGTTGATAATGCTAACACGATTTGAGTTAGTAACTGTTCTGAGTCGAGGTTCGATCGTAGGGTTTGAGGAAATGAACTGGGTAAGTGAGCCTTAGCGATCAGCTCCATTTGCTGGGCTCGATCGGACTCTGACCAAAAACCTAATGCCACGGCGATCGAACCTGCGGCTGCCATGCCGAGAGCCACCGCCTCACCGTGATTGAATGTGCGATAGTTTGTCACCATTTCGATCGCATGACCAATTGTGTGACCGTAGTTGAGGATGGCACGGAGATTGCCTTCTTTTTCATCTTTTGACACCACTTCAGCCTTGGCTTTGGCGCACCGATCCAGAATCGTATACAAAAGATCGGGTTTGACGTAACGAATTTGGTCGAGCCGCGAACTATTGAGCAACAGATTAAACAACTCAGCATCCCAAATTACGCCGTATTTGATCACTTCTGCCATCGCTGCCCGAAATTCCCGTGCAGGCAGAGTTCGCAACACTTCAGGGTCGATCCATACTAACTTGGGCTGATAAAACGCGCCAATCAGGTTTTTACCATGCGGATGATTGATTCCCGTCTTGCCCCCGATCGACGAGTCTACCATTGCTAACAAAGTCGTGGGCACTTGCACCAGATCGATGCCGCGCAGCCAAGTTGCCGCCGCATAGCCCGCCATATCACCAATCACCCCACCACCGAGGGCAATAATCAGAGACGATCTCTCTAAACGGTGAGCTAGGGCAGCATCATAAATTTTTTGGAGTGAATTAGCGGTTTTGTAGCGTTCTCCCGCAGGTAAAATCAGCGTCGCCACGTCAAAGGACTCTGCCTCTAGAGACTTTAATAATCGATCGCCATAGTGCCGAAAAATTACAGGATTGGAAACGACTAGGACTTTCTTGCTTTTTTTACCTAGCCCGATGCTGGTTAACTTCGCCCCGATCGAATCTAGACTGTTAGGCTCGATCGAAATCTCATAATTTTTCGCCGATCCCCCAGCAGAGTTATCAGGAAATTCGACATTAATACTTGCAGAGTTTATGGCTGGAATGGCGGTCACGATGATTAGGTGGAGTAATCGATCCAATATAGCTAATGTTGGGACTAAACGAATCGATCGTCTAGTGATGTGCGGATAAGGAACATACACCCGTTGGTACTTCGTAACAGGTAAAGCTTTAAGCAATTCTAGATTAGCTCAAAAATGTTGCTAACCAGTATGCTAGGGGCGCGATCGACAGGGCAGGCAAAAAAGATGCGACTCGAATTTGGGCGATTTCTAATAGATTAAAACTCAATCCCAACAACATAATGCCGCCAACACCTGTAATTAGAACGACGGCTGGGGCATTAGCGGGATCGGGGGTCGATTGAGCTAACACACCTGCCAAGAGTGACATCCCACCTTGATAAACCAATACAGGTAAAGCCGAAAAGCCAACACCGATGCCATAGCTACTGGCAAATGCGATCGAAATAAATCCGTCCAAGGCAGCCTTGAGCGCCAGCAGGTTACTATCGCCATTCAGTCCGTTGTTGAGGCTACCGATGATTGCCATGGGGCCAGTACAAAATAACAGACTTGCCGTGACAAAACCTTCGGTGAATCTCCCACTACTCTTAAATTTGGCTTTGAGCCAATCGCCAGCAGTTTCCATCCGCTTCTCTAACTGCCACCATTCGCCTAAAATGCCACCAATAATCAGCGCGACCAGAGCCAACATCACGCCGTCAATCCGCCACACCTTGACCTTAAGTAGACTGCTTGCCATGTTGAGACTGACAAACAACACGATCAGCCCGATTGCTTGGGTCAAGATGCGTTGCATATTCACCAGCAAGCGTCCACGCAGAGCTAATCCACAAGCTGTCCCGATCGAAATTGCCACTACATTGATCCAGGTTCCGCTTGTTTTTGTGAAAAAATCGAGCATGAAGTCTTTAACTTGAGCAACTAGCTTTAGCTGGCAATTTGGCTAGAGATTTGAGTAGAAACAATATGAGTCGATCGACGGACGATCGACAGGGCTTTAGCCTTTTTGATGTATGTGATCTGAGATTTAGTCGCAGTCGTAGTTGAGTAGTTGTCAGTCAGTTGCAAAATATCCTTTAGTGCTTCGATCGCACGCTTGTAACTACCTAACTTCAGTACAGACGAATTCCTAACTGAGGCAAATTTCTCGGCCGCTTCGGAAAGCACTACAAACAGAGGCTGTTTCAACTCAATTGTATTTACAGTTGCAGTATTCGTCATGTTATCTGCAATATCACCAGTATTTGTTTGCATATAACCTCCAGATTAAACCTTGTAAAGAATCAAAAATTAACGATAAAGTTCCTTCTTAAAAAAACTGCTAAATTACACAGATCAAAGAAACCACTAATACCAGCTCGATCGTAATCAGGAATCGGCAAGATTCTTTGCAGGATCGTGACAGATTCTTGAATTTAATTGAGGTTATGGCTTAACTAGTGGTTGCGCTTCACCTGTTGGTTTCGCCCAGTTGGATGACTGTCGATCGAAGCTACTTTGCTTTTTTGAGCTTCAAAACCAGTGTAGACAAGGGCGGCAAGCATAAATCTAGCGAGTATGGCATATTGTGACACCACAAATCATCTGACGATTTTCCACCCAAATTGCCCATTCCACTACCACCATATCGATCGGAATCACTGTTGAGAATCTCTTGATAAAAACCTCTTTCGGGTACGCCAATGCGATAGTTGCCATGCGGCTCAGGCGTGAAATTGCAGACAACGACGACAAACTCGCCATCTTTGCCACGACGGATAAATGACACGACAGAATTACGATTGTCACTGCAATCAATCCATTGGAAGCCTGAAGGAGAGAAATCGTTGGTATGCAGAGCGGTCTCAGCTTTAATCAAAAGATTAAGATCGCGCACAAACTTTTGCAAATTGTGATGCTCAGGGAAATCGAGTAAAGACCATTCCAAATCGCCCCAAACGTTCCACTCACTCCATTGACCAAACTCCATTCCCATAAATAGGGTCTTTTTGCCAGGATGCGCGAACATATAACCATACAGACAGCGCAGATTTGCGAATTTCTGCCAAGTATCACCAGGAATCTTTCCAGGCATCGAACTCTTGCCATGAACGACCTCATCATGGGAAAGTGCCAGCACAAAGTTCTCACTAAAGGCATACATAATGGTGAACGTGAGGTTATTTTGATGGAACTGTCGGAACCAAGGGTCCATACTGAAATAGTCCAGCATGTCATGCATCCAGCCCATATTCCATTTGAGATTAAATCCTAAGCCACCCGTATCTACTGGCCACGACACCATTGCCCAAGAAGTGGATTCTTCGGCGATCGAAAGAATGCCTGGATAGTAGTCAAAGATCACACTGTGGAGATGTTTAAAGAACTCAACTGCACCAATATTTTCGCGTCCCCCATATTCGTTGGGAAACCATTCGCCAGGTTCGCGGCAGTAGTCAAGATATAGCATCGATGCCACCGCATCCACCCGAATCCCGTCGATGTGATATTTATCTAGCCAGAACAAAACATTGGCGATTAGATAATTTCGCACCTCATTGCGCGTGTAGTTGAAGATTAACGTGCCCCATTCTTTATGTTCGCCAATGCGGGGATCGGCGTGTTCGTAGAGGTGCGTACCGTCAAATAATGCCAAACCATGCCCATCTTTAGGGAAATGTCCAGGAACCCAATCGATAATTACGCCAATCCCATTAGCGTGGCACTGGTCGATCAGATACATCAAATCTTGGGGCGTGCCGTAGCGCGAAGTAGCAGCATAATGTCCCACCACCTGATAACCCCAAGAACCATCAAATGGATGCTCGGCAACAGGGAGCATCTCGATGTGGGTAAAGCCCATATCTTTGACATAGGGAATTAACTTCTCGGCGAGTTCGCGATAGGTAAGGAAACGCGCCCCAGGTTTGAGGTCGGCGGCATTAACCACAGGGCTACCATCCGCAGGTGGTCGATCGACTGCACCATGCATCCACGAACCGAGATGCACCTCATAAACCGAAATTGGATTGATTAAAGGATCGGTGTGGCGGCGATGTTCGATCCAGTCGGCATCCTGCCAAGTGTAAGAGTCTAGATCGGCAACGATCGAAGCGGTTTTAGGGCGAATTTCTTGCTGGAAACCATAGGGATCGGTCTTTTCGTAGATATGTCCCGCTTCATTTTTGATTTCGTACTTATACGCAGTGCCAACATTAAGTTCGGGAATAAATAACTCCCATACGCCTGTATCGGTTTTACGCATCTGATGCTTGCGACCATCCCAGTTGTTAAAGTCGCCCAACACCGAGACGTTACGCGCATTTGGAGCCCATACGGCAAAATATACGCCCTTGACTCGATCGATTTCGGTAATGTGTGCGCCTAGCTTTTCGTAGATCTGGTAATGGTTGCCGACAGAGAACAGGTGACGGTCAAATTCGGTCAGCATGGGGGATTTGAAGTAGTAGGGATCGGAAATCAGTCGATCGACCCCAGATTCTGTGACCTTGAGCTTGTAGCTAAATAATTTGGGGATGACGCATTCAAACACATGGGGGTGATGCACGGGTTGCATGGTTTGAGTCTCGCCAGTTTCGGCATTTACGACCTGAACTGCTTCGGCATTGGGCTGATAGGCTCGAACCACCCAGACAGCTTGACCATCCTGCTCAATTTCGTGGGGGCCAAGGATAGAAAAGGGATCTTGGTGTTGATTCCCCACAAGGCGGTCAATCTGCTCAGCGATCGATGAGGACATAGTAAAAAAATTAATTAATTATTAAAACTGCACTTAATACTGCTAACTAATTTTAGCCGCTAAAGCCAAATCCAAAATTATTAGCTAGTCTAATTACGGGTTTCACGCCTAGACACCGAAATGGTTTAAGCTATGATCGCTCTTGACAGCAAGCCCTAGGGTTCTATCTTCTATTTTGTAAATCTGTCTGTAAATCTAAAGTATGCAAAACTTCCGCAATTATTACGATATTCTTGGCGTACCGAAGTCTGCCTCCGTTGACGAGCTCAAACGGTCATATCGCAAACAGGCCCGCAAGTATCACCCAGACGTAAATCCTGGCAATAAGGAAGCAGAAGAAAAGTTTAAAGATGTCAGTGAAGCGTATGAGGTGCTTGCCGATCCTGATAAGCGCAAGCAATACGATCAGTTTGGTCAGTTTTGGCGACAAGGTGGTTTCCAGAATGGCAGAACCCCATCTCGGAATGAGTCCTACAATCCTGACTTCGATCGAGGCTATGGCGATGTCGATTTCAGTCAGTTCAGCGATTTCCAAGAATTTGTCGATCAGTTACTGGGCAAGTTTCGGACTTCGGGTAACGATCCGCGCGATCCACGCACACCCGATCCTGCTTACTCTTATCGATCGTCAACCCAAGCTCCACCGCGCAGTTCTACCCGCCGTGATGCTGAGGCATTGCTAAATTTGCCACTCGATCGAGCCTATGTGGGGGGACGCGAACGCATCCGCTTAGAAGATGGTCGATCGCTCGAAGTCAATATGCCCGCAGGTGTGATGACAAATCAGCGCATCCGCCTTAAAGGTCAGGGGCCATCTGGTGGCGATCTCTATCTTAAAATCAATCTTCAGCCCCATCCTTTCTTTACGCTTGAGGGCTACGACATTCGCTGTCAGCTACCGATCGCCCCAAGTGAGGCAGTTCTGGGCATACAGGTGGAAGTTCCAACTTTGAGTGGCTTGGTTAAACTCACAATTCCGTCTGGCGTGAAATCTGGTCAACAACTTCGCCTGTCGAGTAAAGGCTTCCCGAAAGATAGTCGCAGCTTTGGCGATCAGTATGTTGAAATCCAGATCGTCGTACCAAAAAGTCCGTCTAACCGCGAACGCGATCTTTACGAGCAACTCCTCAAAGTTCAATCTTTCGATCCCCGCGAAAATTTGGGTAAATAATGAGTAAGCACATCAATCCAAATAACTAAAGGATTAATGTGCTTAGAGGGCTTATATTCTCTAGTTCTGGATTAGAAAATTGTAAAGTCAGCCGCTGCCAACGTTGATGCACTGCCATCTAGGGTGGCAATAAACACAGGTGCCAATGCCCCAGTTCCATCTCGATCGAATCTCAAGGTAAAGTCAATTGTGTTGAATAAGAATCTTTGCGCCGATGTTGTGGCTGAGGTCACACCAGCACCAGCGAGAAACTGAGTTGATGGAAGAGTCCCGACTACCAGACTGCCGCCAAAACCCGATCCCGAAATCAAGAACTTATCTGGGGTCGGTGCTGCCTCCCCTCCAGCATTAGATGGAATGAAATCGAAGATCTGTTCTAGAACATCGCCTTCAGTAGGGCTGTTATATTGCACTTTTTGAGTACTAAAAAATCCTAATCGAAGGGTATCTGCTCCTGTCCCCCCAATTACAGTATCAACACCGAAAGCTAAAATGGAATCATTGCCAGAACCGCCTATGAGGAGGTTAGCTCCATCGAAATCAAAAATGGTGTCATTTCCAGCCCCGCCAATAATGGTGTCATTGCCATCGGTAGCAAAAATTAAGTCATTACCAAGTCCGCCATCGATGTAGTCATTGCCGCCAGATCCTCCCTCCATGGAGTCAAGAGCAAACGACCATTCTTCTCCACCTTTACCACCATTGATCGTGTCATTACCAGCGTAGCCATAAATTGTGTCGTTGGAGGGTGTACTGGAAATTGTCTCAGGGAGATTATTGCCTAGAATAAGTCTGCCACTCCCAGAAGGGATAGTTATAGCCATATAAATTCATTCCCCTTTAGATTAGTTGTTTAGATATGTTGACCGATATCCTAATCAATATCTACCATATTGACCCTCAAGTCAATGAGCTTTTTTCCTCAGACTTCATAATTCCTCACTAAGATTTCAGCAACTTTACCTCTTTTAGTTTTATTGGAATTAATCGCACGAGTAGCTTCGACTTTGGCTTGTTTGTAGTCTCTGTACAACTCTCGAATAAACTCGGTATAAGCATTACTGAGCAGAACTTTACAGCCTCGATCGACTAAGTTGTCAACCACCGTTTTTAGCCGCTCTTGCTCAGATCGATCGAATCCATTCGCGCTATATCCAGTAAAAGAAGATGTGGGGGAAACAGGATCGTAAGGAGGATCGAAATAGATGAAATCTCCCGCTTGAGCTGATGCTACCGCAGTTTCAAAGTCTGTATTTAAAATTTGGATATCGCTACTATTCAAGTATTCACTAATCCTTCTTAGTCCATCTGCACCTAAGATATTTGGCTTTTTGTATTTACCAAATGGAACGTTAAATTGCTTTTGAGAGTTAACTCGAAACAGACCGTTGAAGCAAGTTTTATTTAGATAGATGATCCGCGCCGCTCTCTCAATCTCACTTCGATTTTGATAATCATTCGATCGATCCCAAGCTCTAATCGCATAAAAATAGCTGCTCCCATCTTGGTTTTTAGCTTGGTTTTGATGTTCATTCTCATGTTGTTTGAGCAGATCGATCAGATCTTCAACTGATGTTTTAATCACTTGATAGCAATTGATTAATTCAGAGTTACTATCGTTGATCGTCACTTTAGGTGGTTGGAGCGCAAACAACAAAGCCCCAGCCCCAACAAAAGGCTCATAGTATCTACCGTGGATCTCAAGCGCATCGGGTAGATATTTTTTGATTTCAAGCAATAGTTGCCTTTTCCCACCTGCCCATTTCAAGAAAGGTTTGAGTTCGTCTTTTTTATGCACTTTTTCGTTGTTTTACCTTTTCTTTTACGTCGATACAGGGTCTAGCCATGCAGGATCTGAAGCATTTAAGCTAGAGTAAACAAATAATTAACATCTATAGCAATCTCGATCATCATGCAAACTGAATATGCTCAACGTCGTCAACATCTGATGGAAAAAATTGGCGAAGGGGTCGCTGTATTTTGTAGTGCACCGCCAGCAGTTAACCATAATGATGTTGAGTATAATTACCGTCAAGACAGCAGCTTTTATTATCTCACAGGATTTGCCGAGCCAGATGCCGTTGCCGTGCTTGCGCCCAACCATCCTGAGCATAAGTTTATTTTGTTTGTGCGTCCACGCGATCGAGCGGCGGAGGTGTGGGCAGGTCATCGGGCAGGGGTTGAAGGCGCAACCGAAAAATATGGGGCTGACATTGCCTATCCGATTAACGAGTTAGACGAAAAACTCCCACAGTATTTAGCTTCCTCCGATCCGATGTATTACCACTTCGGTCACAATCAAAAATTTAACGAGAAAATGATCTGGCACTGGCAACGGCTCTTGCAGGGCTATGGCAAGCGTGGTACAGGTCCTCGATCGATCTCTGATGCCAATCTCTTACTAGCTACATTACGACTGCGAAAAAGCGATCGAGAATTAGAGAAAATTCGTCAAGCGATCGAAATTTCAACTGTTGCCCACAATCAAGCTTTTGCCAATACCCAGCCTGGGATGTTTGAGTATCAGCTCCAAGCCCAGATCGAAAATGACTTTCGCCGTCATGGTGCGGTTGGGCCAGCTTATCCATCGATCGTGGCGGCGGGAGCTAACTCTTGCATCTTGCACTATGTTGAAAATAACGCCCAATTGCAATCGGGCGACTTGCTCTTGATCGATGCAGGTTGTTGCTACGACTACTACAACGCCGACATCACACGCACTTATCCGATTAATGGTAAATTTACATCAGAACAAAGAACGCTATATGAACTGGTGCTAGAAGCTCAACTCGCAGCGATCGCGGCAGTGAAGCCAGGAAATCCGACCAATGCCTTTCATGATGCGGCGGTCAAAACAATCACGCAGGGATTGTTAGATCTGGGATTATTGCTGGGTAACTTAGAAGAGTTGATCGAAGAAGAAAAGTACAAGCCGTTCTTTATGCATGGTACGGGACACTGGTTGGGGATGGATGTCCACGATCTGGGTGGATTCAAGATGGGGGAAACATGGCAAAATTTTGAAACAGGTATGCTGGTGACAGTCGAGCCAGGTATTTACATTGCGCCTGATGCTACAGCCCAAGAAGGTCAGCCCGAAATTCTCGATCGATGGAAAGGAATCGGCATTAGGATTGAGGATGATGTCTTAGTCACAGATGGTGATTCGGGACACGAAGTCCTAACTAGAGGTGTGCCGAAATCAGTAGCTCAACTTGAAAGGGTCTAACCTTAAACTCTGTTCTTAAAAAATGCCAAAAGCCCAAATTCCTGACAATGAAGCAGCAAGGCTGCAAGCTCTATATCTGTACCAGATTCTAGACACTGGTGCCGAGCAGGAATTTGATGATTTTACGAAATTAGCGGCTCTAATTTGCGGAACACCAATCGCTTTGATTAGTTTGATCGATGCCGATCGACAATGGTTTAAGTCAAGCGTTGGTTTAGAGGCTAGTGAGACACCTCGCAATCAAGCATTTTGTGCCCATGCCATCCTCAATCCTGATGAGGTACTTATAGTTGAGGATACTGCTAATGATGTCCGATTCGTGGATAACCCTCTGGTTCAAGATGCGCCGCAGATTCGGTTCTATGCGGGTGCGCCCTTACTAACGCCCGATCGCATCCCGATTGGCACGCTTTGTGTGATCGACAAAAAGCCAAGAACCATTACTCCAGCGCAAGTAGAAGCATTACAAGCACTAAGTCGTCAGGTGATCGCTCAGTTGGAACTGCGACGAAACTTAAACTCGTTGCGTCAGAGTGAAAACATGTTTCACAATTTGATCGATCGATTACATGTCGGCGTAGTTTTGCGCGATCCACAGTTTGGAGTCGTTGTAAATAATCAAGCCGCATTAAACTTGCTGGGTGTGACCCAAGAGCAATTGGTGGGTAAGTCGGCATATGACACTGAGTGGCACGCCTTGCGTGACGATGGTTCCCCGTTTCCGCGTGAAGAACATCCCGTCCCACAGGCGATCGCGACGCGGCAACCCGTCCACAATGTCGTGATGGGAGTGTATCGCCCCCTACATGTCGATCGAGTCTGGCTACTGGTAAATGCCGAGCCGCAGTTAGATGAGAACGGCGAAGTTACAGTCGTGGTGGTGTCGTTTACCGATATCACCGATCGAAAATCGATCGAAGCCACGATGCAGCAGCAATCCAAGCGACTGCGATTGTTTGCCGATATCGCCCTGAGTATCCGTAAATCTTTGCGCCTAGAAGAAATTCTCGAAACTACGGTAGTAGAAGTCCAGAAACTGCTAGATGTCGATCGAGTATCAATTTATCGGTTTGATGATAATTTTAATGGTCAAACTGTCGTGGAATCGGTTAATCCTGGATTTTCCTCAATGTTAGGGGTCGAGATTTACGATCCCTGCTTTACCACAACCATGACTAATTATCGCAAAGAGACCAGTAGCACACTGCGCTATGTGAAGTGGGTTGATGATGTCGAAAATGAAAACCTAGCTCCTTGTTATGCCGATCTACTAGCAAAATTTGAAGTTAAAGCTAATTTGGTCGTCTCAATTTTGTTAGAAGATGAAATATGGGGCTTACTGATTGTGCATCAGTGCGATCGAAGTCGTCGTTGGCATAAATTTGAAATCGATGCCGTTAAACAAATTGCCGATCAAGTGGGTATCGCGATCGCCCAAGCCAAACTTTTGGAAGATGAAAGCCAACGTCGTCAGGAACTCACCAAGACCAATATCGAACTCGAACAAGCCCGCCGTGAAGCCGAAACTGCCTCGCTCGTCAAAAGCCAGTTCCTTGCCACCATGAGCCATGAAATCCGTACACCGATGAATGGATTGCTAGGGATGACTGAGTTGCTATTCACCACCGACTTAAACCCAGAGCAACTAGATTTTGTCAAAACAATTCAAAGTTGTGGCAATAACCTTTTGACTTTAATCAATGAGATTCTCGATTTTTCTAAACTAGAAGCAGGTGAAGTCGAGCTAGAGCGGATCGATTTTGATTTAAATGCCTGTATCGAAGAAGTTGGCGAACTGTTCGCACCACAGATAGATACAAAGGATTTGGAGATCACTACCCAGATCTATAAAGGTGTCCCAACTCGATTATGCGGAGATATTTGTCGGCTCCAACGCATTCTGGTAAATCTGGTCGCAAATGCGATTAAGTTCACAGAAGTAGGGGATGTCGAAATTAAGGTCATGCTTCAGTCAGAAACACCAGAGACTGCCACTATCTTATTTACAGTCTCTGATACTGGGATTGGGATCTCGCGTGAAGGGCTCAGCAAACTATTCGAGCCTTTCTCTCAAGTCGATGCTTCCACCACCCGTAAATATGGCGGCACAGGTTTGGGATTAGTAATCTGTAAACAATTGGCCACAATGATGGGAGGTGAAATCGGGGTTGGGAGCACCGAAGGTAAAGGTTCGAGATTCTGGTTTACGGCAACATTAGATAAGCAGGCTAATCTAACTACCACTCTCCCAAATGATCTAGCCAGACATGAGTTAAAGCTATTGATTGTTGATGACAACGCCTCCAGTCGTAAAGTTTTACACTATCAAGCTACTGCTTGGGGGATCGAATCGAGTTATGTCTCTAATGGTGATGAGGCTTTGCGGATATTAGATCAGGCGGTATCTAATCAAACACCATTTAACCTCGCGATCATCGATATGCAGATGCCAGATATGAATGGGCTGGTTCTAGGGCAGCAGATTAGAGCAAATCCTCGGTTGGCAGATTTGTCATTGATTATGATGAATTCGGTCTCTCATCGCGGCATGGAAAAACAGATTTTCGCAATGGGATTTGCCGCCTGTTTAGTTAAACCTGTGAAGCGATTGCGTTTGTTAGAATCGATCGAATCGATCATCCAGACGCAAAAGCAGGAACTCGATCCGACAATCATTCAGCCGATCATTCAAACTACGCCTCGATCGATTCAAACTCAACCTGTAAAAGCTCAATTAGATCATGACAAAATTGGTGAAGCTAGCCTGTCAATTTTGTTGGCAGAAGACAATCCAGTCAATCAGAAAGTGGCCCTCAAGCAGTTAGAGAAGATGGGCTACACCGCAGATGTAGTAGAAAATGGTCAACAAGTCCTTGATGCTTTGTCAGATAAAGCTTATAACATCATTTTAATGGATTGCCAGATGCCTGTAATGGATGGCTACACTGCAACCAAAGAAATTCGATCGCGCGAGGCTAATCAATTAGCATCCCATTTCCCTGTTGTAATTATTGCGATGACTGCAAACGCGATGGCAGAAGACCAAGATAAATGTATTGCTGTAGGCATGAATGACTATCTTAGTAAACCTGTAGCGAGGGAAAGCCTATCAAAAATGCTAGAGAAATGGCAAATCTCACTGCAAAACAGCTAGATTTTCGTACAGAAAAAAAATATCAACCCAATATATCCCAAATGAGAGATGAGCTTGGATTGATAGAATTTGAACTGATTTTTAGACTCTAGACTCTGCCACGTAGCATCATCGCCATTTCGTTCGGTTTGGGTGAGTTCTCCACTGCTGTTTCTTCAGTGATTCTGCCGTCCTCATAAAGTTTATAGAGCGACTGATTCATCGAACACATCCCATCAAATGTACATTTAGGGATAATCGCTTCAAGTTCATCGACCTCACCCCGTTTGATATAGTCTCTGATCGCATCAGTATTGATCATGATCTCGTGGGCAGCAGCACGTTTTCCATCGGTGGTACGCACTAGAGACTGAGCGATTACCGCAACTAGAGACTCAGCCACCTGAATCCGCATTGGACCTTGCTCATCAGGATTATAGAGATTGAGGATACGTTCGATCGTTTTGACCGCACTGTTAGTGTGCAGAGTCCCAAACACTAAGTGTCCCGTTTGACCCGCTTTGAGTGCCGTATTGATCGTTTCTCGATCGCGCATTTCCCCAATTAGGATAATATCAGGATCTTCCCGCAGAGAGGATTTAAGCGCATTATCAAACTTGTGAGTATGAATGCCAACTTCCCTTTGCTTGATGATCGCCTTTTTGCTGTTGTGGACAAATTCAACAGGATCTTCGATCGAAATGATATTTTTGGGCATTTCTTGATTGATAAAGTCAACCATTGCCGCCATTGTTGTAGACTTGCCCGAACCAGTTGGGCCAGTAACAAGAATTAAGCCTCTGTGGGTATAGCAAAGTTCGCGAAATACTTCTGGTAAACCTAGCTGTTCGATCGTTAACATCTTGAGCGGAATGATCCGCATCACCAACGAAAAACCTCTAAGACTATCGAAGACATTAATCCGACACCGCGCAAACTCATACTGAACTGCACCGTCGAACTCCAAAGTATCCCTGAACCCTTGGATTTGCTTTTCATCTAAGATTTCTGCCATCCAAGAGAGGAAAGTTTGCTCATCGGTGATCGGATAATTATCCTGAATTACAATTAAACCTCTGGAACGAAACCTGACATTTTCGCTGATACCGAGATGCAAATCCGAACATCCTTGCTCAAAAGCATCTTTTACCAAATGAGCTAGGGTCGGCTGCCCAGCATTACGAATCGCAGTTGCAGGAATTCCAGGTAGCTTTGGTGGTGGTCCTGGACGTACAGGTTTACGCTGAGCTGCCTGTCCTGGCATCGGCGGCATCGGCATTGGTGGAGGAGTGCTTTGGGCATTGGTGCTTGACTCTACCCTAGTCGCCTGAGAACTTGGCATCTGAGCAGGTGGTGGTGGCATCATCGGATTTCCAGAATTGGCACTACCAGGATTCGCGGCAGCAGGGACTCTAGGCGGCGGCGGTGGCGGTAGAGGCGGAATACCAGATTGAGTCATAGAACTACCTCGTAAATCTTTTCGTTAAAGTTTACACCTAAGAAAACAACCATTACTGTTGCTTAATAGGCTAAAAATATATTAGCTGTTATTTATTTAAGATCCACACCGAAACTAATTGCATGAATATACTTAGCACTCTGCGATCTCGCTCGAAAAGCTCCGACTCAAAGAAAGCATCCGATCATTCCCAAACCAAATCTAATTCTGAAGCGAAGCCCAAACCATCAAAAGGGATTGAGATCAAGTCACAGCGCGAGTTGGAAATCATGCGCGAGTCATCAAGAATCGTTGCGACAGTGCTGAAAGAAATCTCCCAAATCGCTGCTCCAGGCATGACAACTTTAGACCTTGATGCCTATGCTGAGCGTCGCATTCGTGAAATGGGAGCTGTGCCAAGCTTCAAAGGCTATCATGGCTTTCCTGCGACCCTCTGCGTTAGCGTAAACAACGAAGTCGTCCACGGTATTCCCAGTTCTAAGCGGGTGATTAAGGCTGGCGATCTAGTTAAGGTCGATGTTGGTGCATTTCAACAAGGCTTTCATGGTGATTCCTGCATTACAATCGCGATCCCACCTGTAACTCCGTCGATCGAAAAGCTAATACGTGTAGCTGAAGCTGCTCTCTACAAAGGAATCGAACAAGTAAAAGCAGGTAAATATTTACTTGACATCGCAGGAGCGATCGAAGACTACGTTAAGGCAAATGGCTTTACTGTGGTCGAAGACTTTACTGGGCATGGCGTAGGGCGGAATTTACACGAAGAGCCTTCCGTATTTAACTTTCGCACCCATCAGTTGCCTAACGTTAAACTCAGACCAGGCATGACTTTAGCGATCGAGCCAATTATCAATGCTGGCTCCAAAACAGTACGAATTTTGTCAGACAAGTGGACGGCAGTGACCACCGACAACCAACTTTCAGCCCAGTTTGAACATACAGTTCTGGTAACTGAAGCGGGTTATGAGATCTTTACCGATCGAACCAAAGTCTAGTCGATCGATCTAATTCGCGATCAGCACATTCGATCGCGAGAAATATCCCAAAATATAAGTACCAAGATGGAGACTGAGGTGGTATAAAGCTAGTAAGAAGAAAGCATCGAATCGAGCCAGCAACGGTTTGCGTAAAATTTCTGATAAAAAATTACTGGGAATTGACTAGATCAGCTCTACTTCATGATGTCAAAGCGTGATGAATTTGACCTTTTAATAGTCGATGACAACGAGATGAATCGTGATGTTTTGCGGCGACATTTAAGACATCAAGGATATACATCGATTCACCTAGCCAGTAATGGTAGAGAAGCTTTAGAAATCATTAAGACCAAACAATTCGATCTGATCTTTCTCGATATTATGATGCCAGAGGTAAATGGCTACCAAGTGCTTGATTACCTGAGGAGTGATGACAACCTGCATCAAATCCCCGTAATTATGGTTTCAGCTCTGAATGAAACCGACAGCATGGTCAAATGCATCGAAATGGGAGCAGAAGACTACCTAACTAAGCCGTTCGACCCAACCTTACTAGGAGCGCGGACTAATGCCTGCCTAGAAAAGAAACGGTTACGGGATCGTGAGCAACTTTATCGCCAGAAACTCGAAGAAACAAATCAGAAACTGGCAGAAGCAATCGCTAAGTTAGAAATTTCTTCAAACCTCGATGGACTGCTTGGTATTTTCAACTACCGTCACTTTGATGAGGTTTTACAGCAAGAATGGAAAAATGCCGTCCGCACCAAAGAGCCACTATCTTTAGCAATGTTAGATATTGATTTCTTCAAGCAGTACAACGATACTTATGGACACCCTACAGGCAATGATTGTCTGCAACAAATTGCCAACCTAGTCAAACAAGACCTGAAACGACCGCGTGATTTAGTTGCCCGTTACGGTGGCGAAGAGTTTGCGATTATTTTGCCAGATACGAGCTTAGAGGGGGCAATTATAGTAGCTGAGATGATCTGTACTGGAGTCAGAGATCTGAAGATTCCACATCTTCGATCGAAGGTAAGCGAATACGTTACTGTGAGCTTAGGTGTGGCAACGATCTTAGTCGATTGCGAGGAGCAGGATAGTTCATCTGCCAACCTGATCGGCAATGCGGATAAAGCTCTGTATTTAGCTAAACAAAATGGTCGTAATTGTGTCAAAGCTTGGGTAAATTCTTATGGCGAATGAAGGGTTTAACATCCTGATTGTTGACGATAACGAGATGAACCGCGATACTTTGTCGCGGCGGCTCAAGCAGCAAGGATTTGTCACGACTTTGGCATCAGATGGTCGAGAAGCTCTAGAGCTGGTCAAGGTTAAACCATTTGAACAGCCATTTGAGTTGATCTTACTTGACATCATGATGCCTGATGTCGATGGCTATGCGGTACTACAAGCTCTGAAGTCAGATCCTGAGCTAAGCCGTATTCCTGTGATTATGATCTCGGCTTTGGAGGAAATCGAAAGCGTGATGAAATGCATGGAGTTGGGAGCAGAAGACTATCTAACTAAGCCTTTTGACCCAGTTTTACTAAAGGCAGCAATCGCACGTTGCCTCAAAAAAAGTCCCTTGCCCCCACCACCGCCACCATTCACAGGACAGAAAACTATTCTGCAAATGCCATCTGTTCTGGAGAAAACACCAGTTGCCTCAGACACAGATATTAAAGAAAATTTCTCGATCGAAGAAGTTGTCTCTCGCCTAATTAAGTCAGGTAGGATGAGTCGTAAGGGTTATATGCACCTGAGCAAGGCGATCTTCAATGCCACTTTCTCGAATCGTACCCTCACCGAAAAAGAATGCAGCCAAATCAACTTTATATTTAGTTCGATCAGGGCGGGACACGTAAAAATTATTGACTGATCTGAACCCAGATCTTTCGATCGCATTTCACGAAATTTACGATCGAATCGATCTGCGTAACAATTTCTGGTAGGGTTTTAAATACTGCTGATATCAATCGATTTGGCACTTTTCAGGAAGCTTGCTGAAAACATTCGATCGAACAAAAGTAAATAGGATTAAGTCAGCTTACAAATTAAAACTCAAATTAAAACTTAGGAAGAATACGGGCATTTTCATGAAAGTTTTAGTAATTGGTGGTGATGGTTATTGTGGATGGGCGACAGCCCTGCATTTAGCCAATCGCGGTTATGAAGTTGGAATTGTTGATAATCTGATCAGACGACATTGGGATTTGGAATTGGGGGTAGACACCTTGACCCCGATCTCTTCGATTCAAAAGCGGATCGATCGTTGGCAGTCTTTAACTGGTAAGCACATAGATTTGTTTATCGGTGATATCACCAACTATGAGTTTTTATCAGCCACGTTCCGTAAATTCGAGCCTGGAGCCGTAGTTCACTTTGGCGAGCAACGATCGGCACCTTTTTCGATGATCGATCGAGAACATGCCGTACTGACTCAGGTAAATAACGTCGTGGGGACGCTGAATATTCTCTACGCAATTAAGGCGGATTTCCCCGACTGTCATCTGGTCAAACTCGGCACAATGGGCGAATATGGCACTCCCAATATCGATATCGAAGAAGGCTACATCACGATCGAACACAATGGTCGCAAAGATACCCTGCCCTATCCCAAGCAGCCAGGCAGTTTTTATCATGTCAGCAAGTGCCAAGATTCGCTGAATATTCACTTTGCTTGCCGCGTTTGGGGACTCAGAGCCACTGATCTAAATCAGGGGATTGTCTACGGCGTTTTGACCGATGAGACAGGCATGGATGAGTCTTTGATCAATCGTTTAGACTACGACGGCGTGTTTGGCACGGCTTTAAATCGGTTTTGCGTCCAAGCGGCGATCGGGCATCCGCTTACGGTTTATGGCAAAGGCGGACAAACCAGAGGCTTCCTCGATATCAGAGACACAGTGCGATGTATTGAACTAGCGATCGCCACTCCTGCTGAGCCTGGTCAATTTCGCGTATTTAACCAATTTACCGAAATGTTCTCGGTTAGCGACCTAGCGGTAATGGTGCAAAAAGCTGGACAAACTCTGGGCATGAAAATCGAGATTAGCAATCTGGCTAACCCTAGGGTAGAACTTGAAGAACATTACTTTAACGCCAAAAACACTAACTTGCTCGACCTCGGCTTACAACCACACCTCCTATCTGATGCCTTGATCGACTCATTGCTGAATTTTGCCGTGAAATATCGCGATCGAATCGACAAAGCTCAGATTTTGCCCAAAGTCTCATGGAAAAACTAACCCAATTCTTGCTCCTCTCTTCTGCGCCGAGAGGGGCTGGGGGAGAGGTCACTGATTAAACAACATGAAAATATCCTTATAAAACTGCTTGAGTTTTGACTCAAAATCTGATGGCGGTGGAAATGAACCGACAAAAGCCCAGTTGTCGATACTGGAAAGCGACCACTGCTTACCTTGATGACTATATCCCGCCGCATCAATCCCAATTAACCGATCTTCATAAAAGCGAATTTGGACTAGGACGCAGCGACTTTTGATCGACCGACTGATGCCTGGGAAATTAAAGCTGATGTCGATCGAATCTGGATCGACCAACTCTCTCGTATCTGGATCGTTAGCCCATGGACTCAGATCGGCTTTAGCATCAGGGAACAGATGCTTGAAAGATGTGACGATCGTAGCGATCTTAGTTGCTACCTCAATATTTTTAGCCTGCTCGGCAGCATTCATCTTCGCAATAGATTAAGTTAAGGCAGATAAGTTAAGGCAAATTTGGCTACCAGTTAAGATTAGTATAATTGCTCAAAGAATTATCAACAGTTTCAGATTGAAAAAATTAAATTCGGGATCGGAACTTTTCAGTAGCGGTAGAATAACCTACGGATCGCTATTCACGTTAATTGATTAAATTTGCTGATTTTTTGTAATCAGTGCCTCATGTGGTAAGGAGTCTAAAGTCATTCTGATACTGATATTGATACTCACCGCCTTGAACGGTGTGGCGGCTGTGTGGCTGCTGTTATACGGGGTTAACTCCTACTGGCTAACCTTTAGCCATAAACCTGCGCGGAGTTTGGTGGCACAAAAACCCAGAGAACTTGCAACCGCAGCTCTGGTTAATTCAAGTCGCAGCAAAATCTCATCAGCCCTACTGGTGAGTGAGTTACCCGAAAATTCTACGGATAATCTGGATTTGCCGACTGTGACCGTGCAATTGCCCATATTTAACGAATTGTATGTCGCCCAAAGACTTTTGGATGCTGTCTGTCGGTTAGATTATCCGCGCGATCGACTGTACATTCAGGTGCTGGATGATTCGATCGATGAAACGCAGGATATTTTGATTAAGGCGGTAAGTGACTATCAACGCCAAGGTGTCTGGGTCGATTACATCCATCGCGACAATCGTACAGGGTTTAAGGCAGGGGCTTTACAAGCAGCAATGCCCCAAGTCCAAGGTGATTACATTGCAATTTTCGATGCCGATTTCGTGCCTTCGGCAGATTGGCTGAAGCAAACTGTAGCTCACTTCTGCAACAAGCCCAGCGACGATCGAGTGGCGATCGTCCAAACCCGTTGGGGACATATGAACGCTGATTATTCGTTGCTGACCAAGTTGCAATCGGTCGGGATTGACGGACACTTTGCGATCGAGCAGCAGTCGCGTTGTCAGAATGGCTATTTTCTCAACTTCAACGGCACCGCAGGACTCTGGAATAAGCACGCGATCATTGACAGTGGAGGCTGGCACGCCGATACGCTAGCAGAAGATATGGATTTGAGCTATCGCGCTCAGCTTCGCGGCTGGAAAGTGCTTTACGACAACGAAATTATTGCCCCAGCCGAATTACCCGTGTCGATGGCAGCATTTAAGTTACAGCAGTTTCGCTGGGCAAAGGGCAGCATTCAGTGTGCCAAGAAGCTTTTACCTCAGATCTGGGCAAGCAAAATTAATCTCGATACCAAACTTCAGGCAACTCTGCACTTGACCGCCTACTCTGTTCATCCACTGATGCTGATGATTATCTTGATGTCTGTGCCGATCATGTTGTTGATCCCGCCCGAATTGCAGACATTGCGACTTTCACTTAGCAACTTTTGGGGCTTTTGTATGACTCCTGCTACGTTTGGTCCCCCCTACCTTTATCTCCGTGCCCAAATGGCACTCTATCCCAATAGCTGGCGGCATCGGTTGGGGCGCATCTTGTTACTGGCTTTATTGGGAACAGGGATCTCGTTTAGTAACACTCGTGCCGTGATCGCAGGGCTGTTCAACACTGGTGCAAACTTCCGCCGCACGCCTAAGTTCAACATCAAAAATAAGGACGATCGCTGGGCAAACAAAGCCTACAAAATTCCACTTGATCCATCGTCAATTCTGGAGATCTGCTTGTGTTTCTATAGCTGTTTTGCCTTTGCTGTCGCGATCTCGACCCATTCTTATTCGATCGCCCCGTTTATGGCACTGTATGCGATCGGCTATGGTTATGTGGGTGGGTTGACTCTGTTTCAAACCTGGCAACAATCTAAGGGTAATTATTAGTTTTATGTGGTCGATCGTGATTCCGACTTACAATCGGTTGCCAATTTTACAGAAGTGTCTGGCAGCAATGGAGCAGCAAGATTTCGATCTGCCCTATGAGTTGCTGGTGGTTGATGATGGCTCCACTGATGGCACTGTCGATTTTTTGTTGGAGCAGAAAACCCAATTTCCCCATGTGCGGTTACTCCAACAAGAACATGGCGGAGCCGCCGCCGCTCGTAATCTTGGGGTCGAGCAAGCCCAAGGTGAGACGATCGTGTTTATCGATAGCGATCTGGTGGTAACGCCTGGATTTCTGGCTGCTCATGCTAAAGCTTTAGGTTCAGAGACAAAGGCTTTTACCTATGGGCGAGTGATTAACACTTGTAATTTTGACCAGCCCACAGCGGAACCGTTTAAGGTGACGGATATGTCGCGGGCTTATTTTGCTACAGGCAATGTGGCGATCGAACGTCACTGGCTGATCGAAGCTGGTTTATTCGATCTCGACTTTAAGCAGTACGGCTGGGAGGATCTCGAACTGGGTGTCCGCCTCAAAAAGCTGGGCTTGCGGCTAATCAGTTGTCCGCAAGCGGTGGGATATCACTGGCATCCTGCGTTTAACTTGGCACAGTTGCCTCACCTGATCGACGTGGAAGCCCAACGTGGTCGCATGGGTGTGGTTTTTTACCAAAAGCACCCTACTTGGGAAGTGCGGCTGATGATTCAGATGACATGGTTACATCAGGTGCTGTGGGGAATTTTATCGCTGGGTGGCTTGGTGAATGAACGATCGATTCGTCCTTTGCTGCAATGGCTGGTCGATCGAGGCAAACCCCAATTGGCGTTAGAAGTAGCCCGCATTTTCCTGAATTGGTATAACGTTCAAGGTGTATATGCGGCTTACGATCGAATAAAAAGTAAAAAGTAAAATTCTCAGGAAAACTGGCGGAATAGTCCAAGCTTTTCGATCGCGACTCGCAAGGCTTGGTTAATTGGTAGGCGCGATCGACCTAGTTCGGGATCGATATTAGCGATCTGTTGGGCGAAATCGGCAAAAATTGGTAGGGCTAGTCCTTGTTCGATCGAGGTCTGCGCGGTTTCGACAATTTCAGGAAAAATCTCTTTATGTCTGACACAAGCTGCCAATTCAGGCTTTCCTTGTTTAGTTCTGACCGCCGCAAACCCAAATAATCGACAAAGCGCAGGTCGCCAAGTATAAACCGAACATCGTCCATTTTCAGGCACTATTCGATCGGGTTGATAGAATACGCAAACTCCCTGCTCATTCTTCTCTGCTGTGCGGTCTAACCAAAGATTTGCCTCACCACGTTCTAATAGTTCCCATGCCAGTGGCAGCATCTCTAAGGGCGTTGTCTCTACTTCAGGATTTGTGCAACACTTCCCACATCCACTCGGACATTGCAACCCTGTCGCCGCCTGAAATGTACTAATTTGGGCATCAATTTCCGCATAAATCCCCATTAACTGTTCGATCGAACTTTCAAAACCATTTAAGATATCCATCAAAATCATTTACCAATATCAATTAGTTCAGATATTTGCATAATCAGCATATCGGGAGTCAACACTAGCAAAGGTATAATGAACTACCCCACCCTGCTACGCGAGGATGGGGTTTCTAAATTCCCATCGAGCAAGGAGTGTTTTTTACGCTTCTTCGAGCCAAGTTGCTGCATCCCGCCACAATAAGCAGGGGATGCAGTAGAGC
>Ga0163154_10003170_pt1 | contig 23164 bp, 26 predicted proteins | sample OliLakLV19MP9P1_FD_148649 | JGI IMG/M metagenome (GOLD analysis project Ga0163154, IMG submission 148649) | Freshwater microbial mat bacterial communities from Lake Vanda, McMurdo Dry Valleys, Antarctica - Oligotrophic Lake LV.19.MP9.P1 | ecosystem: Environmental > Aquatic > Freshwater > Lake >... | reverse complement strand
AGATATGAGTAAAAATACAGGAAATATGAGATATCGTTGGCATTTTATTTGTCTGCTCTTTCTGGCCTTTGCTAGTTTTAAAGCCTATTTTCCTGCAACAGCTTTTGCCAGTTTATGTATTGCAGGCAATAATGGGTCTGGAGTTTGGTACGGGATCTATCGATATAACTCTCAGGATGCCAGTGAAAATGCTCTGAGCGGTAGTGAGCAGCTTGCATTTGTTTTAGTTAATGAAAATGATCAACAGGTAGCAAGTAGTCGGCTCTTATTTTCGCAGTGCCAAGCTGACCCAACAACAAGTGATCCGATCAATGATCGGAGTTGTCAAATTACATTTGATCGCAACGTTATTGAGGGGTTGCCTGCTTCTAACAACTATCGCCTAAAGGTTATTACCAATAGCAACAACATGACAATTTGTGAGGATCCCAATTTTTTACCACTCTCCGTTCTGACACCTTCTAATAACTGTCAAATCAGCATTGCGGGAACTCAGCTTCAAATTCGTCTAAACAGCAGCTCGCAGGATTTGGCTGCTGCTACTAATTTACAATCAAGTATTTCACTCTCATCTTTACCTGCTTCACCTACAGGGAGTAGCCTGTTCAGCGCCTCCAACCCTATCAACTGCTCAGCTGCTGGCAGTTGTACCATCACCTATGATTTACAATCATTTAGCTCTGCGGCAGAGAGCTTGCAGAACACTCCATTTGCTATCACTGACCAAACTCAGTTTACCCATTGGCTGCGAGGTAGATATAACGGAGCCGATATCACACTTTGTCGGCAAACTGTAGACCTTCAAACCTTGGCGCCGGCTACTTTTGCAGCTGTATTACCAAACACAGGTTCCAATCCACCACCAGGCTCAGGCTTTGTGTCACCCTGTAACTCGCAGGCTTCAGTTGGCTCACCCAGCAATACCCTATCATCGGGAACCCTAGATGCTCTCAGTCCACTCAAAATGTTTGGCACTTCAGAAGAACTGTGTGATCAGCTCAGCACGCCCCGCGGTTTTCTTAGTCGGGTATTAGAGTTTGCCTTTCCCTTAGCGGGCATGATTTTATTTGTAATGTTGCTGTGGTCAGGCTTTGAGATCGTCTCAGGGGCCACTGGCACACAAGGTCTAAATGCGGGCAAGCAGCGAGCGACAGCTGCGATTGGTGGCTTCTTGTTACTATTTTCTGCCTACTGGATAATCCAGTTGCTCGAGGTTATCTTCAATATCGCCATTTTTTAAGTGATATAGTAAGGCATATGCCTGTGATTAAAGCCTTTTTAGTACTCATAGTGTTGAGCGGTCTGGCCGCTGGCGGTCTTTACGCCGCTAGCAATCGAGGTCTGATTTCTGACCAATATCTATCCTCAGCCTTAGTCTTATTTAATGATCAAGACCAACTTACCCAGCTGACTACGGCGGCCCAAAACCAAGTTCTGACTTTGTCATCCCTGGCTGAAGTGGCCGCATCCCAGAGCGGCTCAGTTCTTGGCAAAGTGATTGACTCAGAAAAGGAAGCACCTCCACTACCTCAAAGAGCGTTTGAGTTTGCGCGCTATTCATACTGCCAAGAGGTGATAAAAGATTATCAATCGCGCACCGAAGAGACGATACCAGCCGCTCAATAACTTATAACTTCGCTCGGACATTCATATCAGCTTCGATCACATCTCGGTCCTTGCCGTACTTCAATCGCGACAGCTGTTTGATCATCTCGCCGAGCTTAGGATTCATTCGCTCATTCACCTCGTCCATATTTTTTTCCAGAGACATACTGAATGGAGGTACCGGCTCATTGCCCACGATAGTTTTAATGTAGACATGATATTTTTCAATATTAGCTAAATCTAGCTCGTTAAAAGTCGGCGCGAACTCGTGCTGCAAAAAGTTGGCGTCGGGGACTCCAATTCGGAATGAAACCATAGTCCCGACGTTGCCAAACACGGCATTCTTGACATCCTCATCTATCTGACCGATGTATTGATTGGCCACAATTAAGTTAAGCCTATATTTTCGAGCTTCTGCCAAAATGACCGCAAAATCCTCCGTCGCATAGTTCTGAAACTCATCCACATATAAGAAGAAATCTTTGCGCTGATCCATCGGTATATCTTGCCGACTCATGGCCGCGGTCAATACTTTTGGCACCAGGATCAAGCCTAAAAATTTGGCATCCTCTTCACCTAAAATACCTTTAGATAAGTTACATAAAATAATCTTTTGCTCATCCATAGCTTTGCGGAAGTTAAAAGCACTTTCTGTTTGACCAATAATATTCCGCATAGTTTTATTAGTTACAAAGCGACCAAACTTGGAGACGATATAGTCCAGCACTTCCGATTTGTGAAAGTCTGACGTTTGAGCAATTTGATCTGTCCAGTACCGTCGCACTATCGGATCTTTGACGTAAGGCAACATCTCGTCCACATATTTACTGTCGGTCATTACCCGCACCAACTCAATAAAGGTAGTGCCCTTCCGCGCCATAATCGTCAACATCGCATTCCGAATGGCGTGCTCAAACCGAGGTCCAATGATACCCGTTCGGTGCGGGTCATAAAGTTTATACATCAAGCCTATAATCGAGCTGACCACAAAATGCTGCTGCTCTTCAGTGTCTGCCTCCATCATGTTTAAGCCCATGGGCCGAGTCAAATCTGAAGGATTAAAGTAGATTACATCTTCGGCCCGTTCGGGCGGCATCAGCTGTAAGATATCTTCGACAAACTCACCGTGGGGATCAATAGCACAGACGCCATATCCAGCCTCAATGTCCTGCAAAATCATTTCTTTCAAGAACTCAGATTTGCCCGTACCAGTTTTTCCTACAATATACATATGGCGGCGCCGGTCATTCAGACCCATAAATACTTCTCGTTCGTCTCCTCGATATTTCGACTTACCCAGCCGCAAACCACTCAGTGGAATATTATTGGGGGCCGGAGCGTTTTTAGCATTCAGCCAATGAATGTGATGCGTCTCGACGGTTTTGTTGGGAAAGTGAAAAATAGTCGCTAGCTCCTCAGCATTCAGGACGCAGGTGCCCCGCTTTAAAATAGGCATGTATCGATACAGAAAATCGATCATAAATAGATGCTTAAAGAACAGAGGCGCCTTTTTAAAACTATTGTTTGGCGACGTAAACTGAGCAAACGCACCCACAATATTGTTCAAGTGTGAGCTAGCCACTTCTTCGCGAGGTGAAGACACTACCACCCTGATTGAGGAACGAAAGCCGGGCTTCTCTACTTTGCCACTAATGCTTTCCATTTCCTTAGGATCGTGACGATAGGTAGCTTTCTCAGGATCTGCCTCGCGTTTTTTTTCATTTTGAATAAATGATCGGCCCGCATTTTTCCAGCCCTTACCTTCAGGTCGCAGTAAAATCTGTAAAATAGCGCCTTCACCATCACCCATTTTAGAAAAGCCTGAAGTCAATAAAGATAGACTGTCGGTAGGTAAATCTTTATAGGTTTTAATGGGGAAATATGTCGCCCTATCTAGGGTTAGAGCCGCAAAAGCAACTTTGCCCCGCTCACTGAAGATATTGACCTCATCGACTTCTTTAATATCGGCTGAAGGGTAAGCACCATGAATTTGCTTCTCTACCAAATCACGAATTTTCCGCGGACAACTAATATAAAAAGTAATACTTTCTTTAAGGGCAACCAACTCAAACGCAAACACATCTTCGGTTTTGAGAAAAGAAAAAATCCCATCTTTTTTAAGTGAGTGCAAAGCCGCAAACATCTGCTCAGCTGCATCAATCTTAATCTCGTTGTCTCGAGGCAGGCGCAATGCTAAAGTGACAAAATCCAGGGCGTACTCTTCTCGCTTGCGATGCTTCATCCACTGAAAAACCATGTAACCAAAGACGGCTATTAAGGCCACCAAGCCAAGTAAAATAACCAGCGAAAGAACTAGCGAAAAAAATTGAGAAATCAGCTGATCAGGATTTAAAGTTGGTGACATGAAGCTTATCGCTGAGAGTAGATAATTTTACCATCAAACATTTTCATTAATTTACGACTCCACTCTACTAACCACCGAATACTCCAGTGCTCGTTCTTTTTCAGCCCAGATTTTTCTATTTCAGCCGTAATCGGTAACACTACCACTGGAGTCAAAGGTCGGGACGGCACAAAAGGTTGAGTCACATCTGAGGCAATTACAATTTCCGCCGGTAGCTGCGACTGATGATCTTCTACGTGTTGCAGGTAGCCCTCTACTTCTACAGGCAGTTCGGGAATTGGCTCAATTTCGATGTATTGAATACTACCACCAGCATCTACTCCAGCAATGTCTGGCGCACCTACCATCTCAAAGCGCTCTTTAGCTGTGCCAACCGATTGTTGTGAATTGAGGGTGTCGGTAGCTTGGCTTAAGGCCAATGATGCTTGACCAAGTCCTGGCCAAGCTGGCTGAATTATTTCTGTCTCCGGGGGGACGGCGCTGATTTCTTTAATCAGTTGCGAAACTACTGGAATTGGCTCGGAGAGGATTGACAACTCTGGAGCTGGTTGGGAAACTGCATGTGCGGTAGAAGTTTGTTCAATTTTTGTCAAGACACGGTCTAAGACATCTAGCTGAACTGACACCGAATCGGACAGCTTTGTATTTGTAGGCACATTTTGACCTGAGACGTACATCGAACGAAGTCGCGCGAATAAACTAGCGGTTGCGGGGGCAGTCACTGACATGCCATAATCATATCACTTAAACTCGAGGTTGGCTCCGGTGACTATACCCAGCTCAGCGGCTTTGCCTGCTGGAAGCTCTAAGATCATATCGACGATTCCTGGAGATGGATAGGTCGGCAACTGCGTTTGATTGCTGTCTGCAGCAGGTTGAGGCACATCAGCGGTGATCGACACCACTTTTTCGTCCTTAATCCAGACCAAGTCCAAGTCAAACTGCATCTGCTTCATCCAAAAAGAAGTCATCTGCGGCGCCGGTAGGATAAACAACATCCCATCCGCCCCAATCGCCGGGCGGCCACTTAAGCCTTGAGTAATACTAGCCTGCGTGTTGACTACTTCCACCACCAACTCATTTGCCCCCAGATTTATCTCAATTTCTTCACGATCCCGATAATTAAGGGAAGCAATCTCTGTGGGCGGAGCTTTAACCACTGAAAACACCTTCCAGCCCGCCGCTACCAGACCGCCAACTAATGCAAATGAAAGTAATCCCACTTTAAGTCCTTTGTTCATAGGTTTTTTTATTATTTAATTGTATGATTTTCCAGGCCATTACCAGGATAAAGACGACTACAATAATCAACTGATTGAGACCTAGGCCAGTACTACCAACTATAGCTTTGTCTAGGCGGACAAAGTCTAAGCCAAACCTTATTACACAGTAATATAAAACATAGCAGATACTCCACTGACCACTGCCGATTCGCCACTGCGGGTCAAGCTGACATCTGCGAGAGTACCACCAGCTGCCAACTGCAAAGATACTCATAGCCAGCATCTCGTAGGCAAAGAGTGGATGATAGGTGACCACCGACTCGTAACCGGGCAATCTGTAAAGTGGCTCAATCGGTATTGCCCACGGTAACTGACTGGGCAAGCCATACAACTCTTGATTCACATAATTTCCTAGTCGACCAATGACTTGGCCGGCCGGTAGGCCAAAAACCACCAGATCCGATATGTGCCAAAATGACAACGAGGTTTGAGTCTGCCGTCGATAGAGCCAAATACCCACCAACCCTCCGGCCACCGCGCCTAAAATACTAAGCCCACCTTGCCAGACGAAGAGGACTTGAAGGGGTTGAGCTTGATAGAGCTGCCAATCTGTCGCTACATGCCACAGTCTCGCTCCCATAATTCCCGCCACCAAGACCCAAATAAAAACTGGTTCGAGTGCTTTTTTAGGCAAGCCGACTGCCACAGCTTTTTTTTCAATTAGCCATATTGCCACTAGCCCACTAATGCCTAAAATTAAACCGTATAGATGAAATGAAAAACCAAAAAAAGTCATATATTACCTCAACACACTGAAGGCTACTATCAAAAATAGTACTCCTGCTATAACGGGCAAAGCTTGAAGTTCAGCCATCGAAAAAGGACGTGTGACTTGGGTCAAAAATCGAGAGGCAAATGCAGCTCGATCTCGGCACAGTTGCCACATCTCCCAGACGAGCCACCAACCGATACCCACCATCATGCCTTGACCAATCAAGCTTCCTGACGAAGTGATAATAAATAAAGCCAACGGAACATATGACAGCCAAAACAGGGGTGATCTGGTGATCAAAAAATGCTGACTCTGCTCGGTGTACCATCGATAAGCGAACAACTCATCGCCTACCATAATTAAACTGCCCAAACCCAGACCTACTGCCAAGCCCAATAGTGGCATTAATTGTGGTTGTACCAAGTAGAATAGTCCCAAAAATATGGCACTCATTAAAACAGCTACTTGGTATTTGCTCATAATTTTGCCTCAATAACTCGAGTTAAGGCAGTATCTACTTTGTTTTTGAAAGTATCTTCACTTTGATAGCGTTTTTCCAGGAATGAGATGACGCGATCTATCTCTGACCAACTCACTTGCGGTCCAAACACCAAAACTTGATTACCCGAGCTTATAGCCTCAGCCGCCGTCAGCTCCAATGATTTTAGCTCGGTCGTCCCCACTTGATATCGAGCTGAGGTCATTTCTAGCGCATCACTAAAGACCAAGTTATTTGGATAGTTTTGAGTTATCTGACCCACACAGGCACTACTTAAAGAGCAGGGCAAATCTGGATATTGGTTCAGTACCCCTACATGAGACACCATGACTCCTGATTGAGGGTAAGTTTTTAATAATTCTTGATACAACATCGCTTCTGTGGGCGAAATCTCAACTTGATCAAAAGAAGTGTGTAAATCTTTGGTGGTTTGACCAATACCTGGAAAATGTTTAAATACGGCCTGAATTTTGACTTGCTCCATTGCTGTCATATATTGATTGGCTTTGGTGATAATAACCGAGGGCTGATCACTACAGATTCGCGAGCCCAAAACTGGATTTATTCTAGCCAGATCAATCATCGGCGCAAACACCACATCAATGCCTACTGCCGCTAGCTCTGAGGCTGACCGACTAAGCAACTGTGCACTAGTGGTGGCGGGCTGAGCACACATGGTTTGCCAGCTCGGCAAGCGAGTAAAGCCACTGCCAGTCAATCTCTGCACCGATCCTCCTTCGTGGTCGACGACAATTAGAGGAAATAGTTTAGGGTTAGTGAGCGCTGTTTCGCTAACCGAAATTTGTTTAATCTCGCCAATGACGGTTTGGGCACTGACAGTAGAAATTTGAGTGCCAAAAAGCGTCACCATTCCTGGTTGGTTGGCTCGTAACCAAGCTGAGTCTGTAGCAGACAGCTCATCGCGCTCCAAAGTCAAGGGAACGGCTAATAACTGAGCAATTTTTTGTCGATCAGTCAGCTTAAAACTCAAAGTGGCACTTGCGGTCGCCTCGTTAGGTTGGCCCGACAAAACTAGCTCCAAGTTTTCAGTTTGTTGCGCTTGATATTGATCAAACGGTCGATAAAAATAGTTGTAGCCCAAGCCTAGAGCGAGGATTAACAAACCAAGTATAAGCAGAATAGTACTTTTCATTTTTTGGCGGGCTTAGGAGTTGGTTGCGCCGCTTCCTTCAGCTCTTTAACTTTCCACATAAATAGCTTGGCTTTACTTTTAGCATTAGCATCACTGACGAACGATAAAGCTCGTTCCAAGATCAATCGATCCACCTTCTTGGCCATGCGCATGTAAATAGCCTTGTGCTCCATATCTTGTAGCTCAATCGCCAATCGATAGGCAAAATCCTGAAACTCTTGAGTAATGTAGCCGCCTTTATCCTCGAGCTGATAATTAGCAAACAAAGAGTTGAGTGGTTGAGGCTGAGTAGCAGGACGAGTTTTAGTCATAGGTTAAGATGAAAAGCGCTCAGTAAGTTCCCTATTAATTGTCTCAGTCACTCTTTCCACCAGCTTGGCTTCACTAGCGGGAAAGCGTTGCAGCACGTAGGCTCGACCAGGCATAGATCGATCGCCCTGTCGCGTGTCCACCCCAACTCGGAGGTGCCAAAAGTTATGAGTGTGCAGATGGTCATAGAGAGAGTTCAACCCATTATGAATCTTAGGACCTTTGCCAAACTGCAGTTTATAGTGGCCTAACTCCAGATCAAGATCGTCGTGAATCACTAGCAAACTTTGGTACTCGGCCGGCTGTTGGCCATCCAAATCACCATAAAAAGCCATCGTCGCTCTAACGGCCAGACCTGAGTCATTCATAAAGGTCAAAGGCTTGAGTAAAGTGCGTTTGTCACTTCTACTTACTTCGGCTTGAAACTTTTTATTGGTACTAAAGACTGGAGCACCCCAAATAGCAGCGAGCTGATCCAACACTATCCAGCCGACGTTATGGCGAGTTCGCTCGTACTCAAGACCAGGGTTACCAAGACCTACTACATAAAGCATGCCTCTATTCTACCCTAGATCACCTGTATAATTCGGAGGTGAAAACATCCGCTAAAATTGTTATCTTCACCGGCTCGGAGGGTCATTACAGTATTGCTGAAGCTGTCAAACAAACCATAAAGACGATGGATCCTCCTCCAGAAGTCGTGTTTTACAAGCAAAATGTGGTTTTTAGCAGTGGCTACAAAATTATCTATCGCCTATTTCCCCAGGCCTTCAGCTTTCCCTTTTATGTGGCCAAAAATACCTTTATTTACTTAATGATTCGCAAACTTTTTTTCTTGCGCTATCAAAAGCGAATAGTTGGTTTTTTGGAAAATGAAAAACCGGACGTCTGTATTGCTACCTACTTTATGTTTATCTCCGCCTTGGAGTGGTATCGAGATGAGACCGCGAAGCCATTTATCAACGTGATTGCAGACCCCTTGAGTATTCACCCCATCGAGTTTGCCGCTACACCCACCCTCAATGCCACTTTTGACATTCATTCCGCAGCGGCAGGTGACGAGTGTCCGTATCCGTTAGTCATTCAGCCATGGGGCTGGTTTGTTCGCTCTGAGTATGAGGCTCCCTATGATCTGTTAGAAGTGCGCCAGAAAATGTCGATGGCAACGGATGTGCTGACTATTTTATTAGCGGGCGGTTCGGAAGGTTCACATAAAATTATTGAGTTAATTCCTCATCTCTTTAAATCATCCCGTCCCATACAGATCATTGTCGTCTGTGGCTCCAACGTGATGCTACGCCAACAAATAAAGTTACTTTACGGCACCAGAACTCCTAGTCATATTTCATTAGTAATTCTGGGCTTTACTCACAAAATGCATCTCTATATGCAAGCAGCTGACTTGGTCGTGGGCAAAGCAGGACCTAATATGCTGTTTGAGTCAGTGGCGACGTTGACCCCATTTTTTGCTATCACTCACATCGCCGGTCAAGAAGATGGCAATCTCGATATTATTCGCGAGTATGGGCTGGGCTGGGTCGAAGAAAATACTAAAGCTGCGGCAGTATTATTAGAAGGTATTTTGGACAAGCCTGAACAGCTGGCTACCTACCAACCGGCTTTGAAAAAATTGGCTGAGTACAATCGGGGGGCGAAGAGTAAGTTGGTGGAAAAAGTTCAAGAGTACTTGACTTAATTGGGAAATTAAATGCAGGGTAAGATAAATACTATAGGTCTTTTTCGGATATGGAAGCAAAACCTAATCTCCCTCCTATCTTATCCCCTCCAGCTCCTCAATCGTGGTAGCGGCAGTCCAATCTTTATCATCGCGGAACTTCACCAATCTAGGAAAGCGCAACGCCACACCAGCCGAATGAACCGGCGAGCGGGTCAGCTCATCGGCGGCAATCTCCACCACTAAACCCGGTCCTACCCACACGTCTGGAACCAAAGCTTTCGGCACCTCGTACTCACTCAGCGACTCGCTGATTTCCAATGGCTGACAGCGGGTACGTAGCTCACGGAACTGGTCATCACTCAAGCCCGTCCCAATTTTAGCAATTGTTTTCAGCTGTTGCTGGTCATTTAAAACTCCCACTAAAAACGCTCCCACGCCAAAAGCTGTGCGCTTGCCCCGACCCACATAGTAGCCCATGACGACACAATCTAAAGTGTCTTTGAGCTTCCCGCGCGCGCCTTCGGTCTCTTTTATTTTGACCCAGCTCCAACCTTTGCGACCACTTTGATACTCCGAATCTAGCTGTTTAATCACAGCTCCCTCCAACCCTTCGGCTAGTTTGGCTTCATGAAAACTATGGAGTTCCTTCGGGTCTGAAGTGATAATAAAAGGCGTTTGTTCTATCACCTCATTTGCTTTAAAAAGATTGGCTAGTCTTGCTTTTCTTAGTTGCAGTGATTGGCGAATCAGTGACTCGCCGTCTACCGAAAGCAGATCAAAGATATAACATCGAATGGGAATCGCTGCCGCGGTTTCGGCTACATCGTGTTTTCTTTTGCGGGTGATCGTTTCTTGAAATGGTAGGAGCGCGCCAGTCTCCCGATCGTAGCCGATTCCTTCAGCATCGAGAATGCAGGTGGTGCAGTTTATCTCGTCAATTATAGTGGCTAGTTCCGGAAACATGTGCGTCGTATTTTCCAAGTTTCTAGTGAACGTTTTTACTTTTTGTTCGGCATTTTTATCAACATGAATTTGAATCCTCAGGCCATCATATTTAGGCTCGGCAATTACCGTCCCCATTTTGGCAATGATTTCTTCCGCACTATTCAACCGCTGACACAGGGCTGGCACCAACGGCGTCCCCACTACCACTTCTAAGTTACCCAAAACTTGCTGGCGTTTTTCTGCATCTGCGCTAGCTAAATAGACCTCAGCAATCACTCCAATGTCTGATTGTCGCTGGTACGCATCTTCGAGCAAACTAGCTTCTGCTTTCGACTGCGTCATCGCCCAGGACAGCGCATCTATCATCGTCATCGTGGAAAAACCCAACCTAAGCTTGGCTAAGACTATTCGAACCACAAACTTGGCCGAAACAGCATCTAGATCATCAAACAAGGACACGAGTAACTGCAGCTTGCGATCTTGTGACCCAGCTCCCTTTTCATCGGTCAGTTTAAACAATCTTTGATATACCTGAGAGATGGTTGGTTGATTTTGGTTAAAGATACTAGCGGCTGGACGAGCACCAGCTAGTACCGTGCCAAGGTCGCCAATTTGTTTATACTTTTTTGTCACCTCCGCTTCAGCCTCTGAAAAGGAAGCTAGGCCAAATAAATCGGGCGCTTTCTCCACTCTCTCAGAGCTAACTTTGACTCGAGCAATGGCTTTGATGAGGGTTTTGACTGAGACACCAAACTCTAACGACTCATAGGGTGGTAACAGCTGACCTTGAAGTAAATAACAAGCGGGCTTAATCTCAACTACTGGCAACTGAACAAAAAGTTTGGCCAGCTGATACATCATTTCCAGTCGGGAACTAGTAGCTTCTAACTCTTCCAAGTAATGAGCAAGTTGAGTAAATAACATTAATCTTTGATTTTGTAGGTGACCCCTTTAGTCACGCCGTCTTTTTCAATAACTTTTTTCTCGATCAGATCTTTTAAATCTCGCAAAATAGTATCAACTGAAACATTTGGTAAGATGGCTTGAGCATCTTGAGACGTAATCGTACCTTGGTTATGCACCAACTCCAACAATAAAATCTGTCGCTCTGTCAACGCCACCTGTTCACCCAACTGCTGTTTAAGTTTCAGATCTTTAGACAACTTGAGGACTTGATTGCGAATCTTGTCTGTCTCTATCGCTAAACCATAACAAAAATACTCGAGCCAGTAAGTCATATCTTGGACTGGACTCTGCTGGACCGATAGCAAAGCTTGATAGTATTTTTCCACGTCACTGTCAAAGTACTGCTCAATCGAGAAAAATCGTTTGAAATCATACTCGTACAGATACAAAACTAACGAAGCCAGGGCTCGAGCTGTGCGGCCATTACCCTCTATAAAGGGATGAATATTGACCAGCTGATAATGAGTGATTGCAGCTTGAAAAATAGGATGCATGGACTGGGTTTCTGCTTCCTTCAGCCAGCTAAAGAAATCACTGATCAAATAGGGAATCTCCACCGCGACGGGCGGGCGGAAAACCACCGATCCATCGGTGGCACTGCGAACAATCACCTGCTGATCACGAAATGCTCCCAGATACTTATCTTCAACCAATCTCACCAGCGTCAGCTGATGTAAGGTTTTGAGTGTGTCCTCACTCAAGATGGCGGGATTATGCAGGACTCGTTGGCTATCAATCCAAGAAATCACGTTCCGATAGTTGATGACTTCTTGAACGTCGCGATCTCGGCCTAGAATTCCGGTTTTTTGCATGGCCGTCTGACTGTCACCTACTTCAGTCAGTCGAATCAGCTGTTGAGCCTGCTCTTTCGTTAAATCATTGCCCTCAATTTTTGTTCCATAATGAACAGTTCGAGTGAAAGCTTCATCGCGAAACTTGGCCTCCCAAGCAGGAACGAGTGCTGAGTGATCAATTATGGCCTTAGCGGCTTCAATTCGAGAAATGTAGGTCAACAAATTGGCAGTGATGGTGAAGTTGGGTTTAAACATGTGAGGCGATAGGCCAAAGCGCTGACTTGATTGTATCGAACTCTTCCATTATCGCAATATCTGCGAATATAGTACAATCATTACCTATGGCTGAGATGCAAACCCCGTCAGAGATTCGCCAACTCCCGCTCGCAATCCTTCAAAACATGATCACCTTGGGGGCAAGTGGCTTTGGGTTGGTCGTAGCTTTAGCCTGGAACGAAGCGATTAAAAAATTTGTTGATACTGTGATTACCCCTTATCTCGGACCCAATGGTAGTTTAATCTCCACATTTGTCTATGCCTTTGTGATTACTATCGTCGCAGTGTTGGTGACCATGCAGCTGACTGGCTTACAGCGTCGCCTGCAGATATTGGAAGAAACTAAGGATAAGAAGGCTAAAAAATCAATCAAGCAGCGACCATAACGCCTCGGGGACAGCCTGAACCAAGTCAGTACTGTTAAAGAACGGCCCCACTTCTTTGTAGAGTAAATCGCCAGCCCGTTTGTTTATAAAACTACCTACCGCCGCTGCTACTAGTTGATCATTAGTCGCATACAGACCGGCGACCACTCCGGCTAGCACGTCGCCAGTTCCTCCTTTAGTCATGCCGGCATTGCCGCCCGCAATCTCAAAAAACTGCTCATCCTGACCTAAGAAATCAATTCGGCCTTTAACTAAGACACATGCATTTCGATACGCCTGACTAAAGTTCGTCAAATCATCGCTCAAGTCGATAATAGGTTGACGGCCAGCTCGCTCCAAAAGTTTGACAAACTCCTGATGATGAGGGGTGAGAATACAACTTCTGGTCAGTAGTTTTGGATCAACCATCTGCAGCGCACCCGCATCGATCACCCACTTTTTCTGGGGATACTGAATCAGCAATCGGTTGGTCAGCTCTGCGGTCTCGGGACTCCTCGTCATCCCAGGGCCGATCAAAACAGAGTCAGCTTCTTGCAAGTAGGTCTCAATATCTTTGCGCTCTATCACGATCCCGTTCCAAAACTCACCTTTAATGTCTTTGATTAAATCGTTATTACTGGGGACTGAAGAATAGAACACCATATCCACAAACTTGGAAGCTACATCTAAACTCCAACGGCTGGCCGCATGAAATAAATCAGAGCCACCGATGATTAAGAGTTTGCCGTTTTGGCCTTTGTGCGAGTCTGGGTCTGGCAGCTTTAATGAATTAAAAAAAGGCTGCAGCTCTTCAGGAATCTGGGGAGTAACTTTTGCATAAGAATCAAACATAGCTTCAATTGTACGTTATGCCAGCTCAATTGCGGTGAGCTGGGAGACGCGACTCTGGAGCTCAACCAAGATTTTGTCTTCGGTGGTAGTGATAATGACTTGACCCCGGCTCAGTAATGACATGACTTTATCGCGACTATGTACGTCCAGCTCGGATAAAATATCGTCTAGCAACAGCAACGGTGAACGGCCAGTTCGGCGACTCAAATACTCGTACTCACTTATTTTAAGCCACAACACCGCTAGCCGCTGTTGACCTCTAGAAGCATAAGCCGAGACATCCATCGGTGGCTGAGCCTGAGAAAAAGCGTAGAGCACTTGCAGGTCATCTTTGTGTGGACCAATCAAGGTGTGACCAGAAGCGATTTCGCGATCAATATACTCCTCAATGCGCAGCTCGTTAATTGGCGATGATAAGTAGCTGACGGTAAAAGGCAAGGGAAACTGGACTCCGGCAAAAAAATCCAGAAAGGCACGACGTTGCTGGGTAAGATAGGTGCCATGTTTGACCAAAGTTAAGTTCCAGAAGGTCAGCACCGATCTAGGCTGTTCCCGTTCGCGGACTTGTTGCAGGAGCTTGTTGCGGCGTATCAAAGCTTGGTCATACGTGCTTAAAGCATGAGCGTACTCTTTGTCAATTAAGCTGAGCGGGGCGTCTAAAAAGTTGCGGCGGCGGCTGGGCGAGCCTTCGACCAGCCGCATATCTTCTGGTCGGAAAACCACTGTGGTGAAGTTGCTAGTGAACTCCCGCTTTCGCCTTTTAATTCCATTGACTGAGTAATGACGGAGGGCGGTTTTCCTACCTTGGACCAAGCCGCGGGTCAACAGTATTTCCAGTTTGATCGTTTCTTCGTCGGTATCGGGGTCAAGTAGTTTGCCATTGATGCGAGCTAGCTCCTGATTAAAAGAAATCATCTCCTCTACTTTTTCCGCCCGAAAACTCTCGCCAGTGGCCAGTAGATTAATGGCTTCAATAATTGAGGTTTTACCTTGAGCGTTGGGACCAACTATAACCGTAGTTTGCAGATCAAACTCAATGGTGCGCTGTTGATAGTTGCGGAAGTTTTGAAGCGTAAGCTCTTGCAGCAGGGACATGGGGAGATTGTAACCTTAAAGCTGGGGGCAAGCTACTGAAAATATGATCCCCTTCAACCACTGCAACCACTTAAGCCACGTCCACCATTTCCACTACCATGTACGTGCATGGACATGCACGGTCGAGGTAGTCAAAAGTAAGGACTTAAAACACTAGACTCCCCAGAACTTTACGGAAGGGGTTCTAAGTTTGGAAGTGAAAAAAGTTTACAAATGTACAACGACATCAATCTCAGCGCCACTTATATTCGCAACCACTGGTTCAAATCGCTATCAAAAGTTGTAGAAAAAGATCAAGTATTTAATATTATTAGAAATGGCCGAATTGCCGCTCGACTCACCAAGTATGACGGGCATACCTTTCCCCTGGATGAGATTACGGTTGAGCAAGCCTGCCAGAAAATGTACAAAACTGAGCCACTCCCCGTAACTGAAGAGGAAAATGAACAAATGTTTCCTGACGGCGACTTCTAATCTCTACTGCTTATGCTCGACATTAAACGAAGCAAAAGAGCTTTGGGGAATAGAGATATAACCTGGAGCTCGGAGATTGAAGGTAGTTTTGAACTCGCCGCCGGGAATGGAGATCTCTCCACGGTTTGTTTGAATCTTGACACTGGCCGTCTGGCCGTTAGTCCCATGACTAGTACTGACTGAATTAATACTCGTCACCGCTCCGCCCAAGCCATTAGCCAAGTTTCTCAACTCTTCCATCGAGTAGGGATTTCCTCCACTGCCACCAATCTTGCAAGTATTTATAGTCACCGGCTGGATTCGACCCACTTCCGCCCCACCGTTATTTTTGCTCACGATCCAAGCATTGATGATGTCAGCCATTTCTTCTTGAGATAGCCATGGATGATTACGACCACAATTGGCCCCGCTGGAGCTATAACCCGTTCGATACCAAGATTTATAAAACCAGGGCGAGTTGGCTTTTTTATCCCAAGCTTTACTAGCCCAGTCGCCGCCACCAGCACCATCGGTCGTATCCCAGCCACCAGTATTGGAGTAACCACCGTGTGTCGACGCATATTGGGTTGAAACTGAACTCCCACTCCCATCAACCAAGACCCAACCTTTGGTCTCGTTAACGGCTTTCTCCCACTCCCCACCTTTTTTGGAGTTCTTGAAAACTTGGCAAGCTTCAGTGGTACAGATAGATCTTTTACCATTATCAGTGTGACGAATCGCAAATGTCCGCGCGGCAACGGCTTGAGCTTTCAGCGCATTAATATTCCAGCTGCCCGGCATCTCGTAAATTCCTTGCAGATATTGACCTTCAAAAGAAATGCGACCCGTGCCTTGCACTTCGATCGTATCGGGCGAGTTGTAGTCTTTTTTGAGGGTAGTATTGGGATAGTAGGCTTTCAGAATATCTTCGACTGATTGACCAGAATCAGCTCTGGCTTTGGCTCCGTACTGACTCATCCCATTACGATGGGTGTAGCCGCCAAAACTAAAGACGGCAAAGGAGTTGGAGGGTGCTTGAGCTTTGTAAGCAATAGAGGCGTTGGGATCGTCGGCTAACGGGACTTCACCCACCGAAGTAATAAATGTTCCCGACCGAGCGTTAATGATGGACTGCTGCTGCGAGGTAAACTTGGCAATTTTACCCGACAGCTCGGTTTGATACTGTTTAGCCTTGGCGACTTCAGTTCTAAAGAAAACAGCTTGTTCGTCGAGCTGTTTTTGTAACGAAGCTAGCTTAATTTGGTCACTCTCCAGTTTGTGCTTATCTGCTTCGAGCAGGGTGATATCACCCCCGATTCCCTGGATGACTGTATTGTCCCGCGCCTGGATGGATTGACGATAAGCCAAGTCTTTGGTCAAGTTGGCCGCGTCACTATTAGCTAAAAAGATCAAGAAAGGTGAAGAGGTTCGCTCGCGTTTATAACTATCGGCCACCCGCTTGGCCAAAATTTGATAGGAAACGGCTAAGTCTTTTTCTCGATCATCAATACTAGTACTCAAAGCTGTCGCCTGCTTTTTGGCAGCCGCAATTCCATTTTGAGCTGTTTTAATCTTAGATTCGAGTGAGTTGAGCTCCTGGACAAGGGGTTTGGTAGCATCTTCAGACAGTTTTTTCAGATTAGCCAGCTCGTTAATCTGAGCCTGAAGCTCTTCGACTGGATCAAGAGCTTGGGCAGGAGGTAAGAGTTGATCTACTTTGCCAGAAGGACTACTGTAAGTCATGCCCACAACAAATAGGGAAAACGCACCGATAATCAGCAGGCTACGACGGAAAATCACTTCTATAGTGTATCAAACTAAGTTGATAGTAATGAGCTTGACTATTTGGTACAATCTAGACTGAATAAAAAACTTGAAGAAAGGTTGTCATGGCTGAAGGTATAAGTCTTGAGAAGTATGTAGCTGCTAAAGTTTCCAGCACTCCAGACATTGGTGAGGTTGAAAATCCAGCTGATCCGACTCTGCCCGGAGGAAAATCATAGCAACTGTAAAATGACCCTCTGCAATATTTTTTAGACAGGATAAAAAGCAAGGCGAAGGATACGAACAAAAGAGAATCCCTTCGCCCATTAGATATTTTAAATATAATAAGGCATCAAATGATTATTAACAAAAGGAGAAAGTGGACTGAAACCCTTTTACCCTAGGATCCTTCACAGAAATTTATCCTCAGAATCAGTGATTAAAATGATGAAATTCTTTACAGTAATACTTTTAGTAACTATTTTTTTCTTTTCCCAAATCAAAGGTGTCTCGGCCGACATCTGTAATCCATCGGTAGCTCCAGGGACTTTCATGTTTCAAGATAGCCAAAGCGATTATATCTATAACGTCAATCCACAGACAAATATCACAGTTTCCTTTGATTTATCAGAGTACTCCGATTTGAGTGGTTTCATCATTCAAAGTTATGATTCTGGTGAGATTGGGGGCTTCTATGCATTTAAGCGTTTTGGTGAAACACAAATTGATTATCAAACAAAAATCGTAGAAGCCACTCAGTATGTTGGTACGGATAATATTAGTGTGTGGTTAGAAAGAGACACTGAAAGAGGCACTGTTAGATTGTGTGGTAATAATGAAATTAAACTTAATGTCGTTAGTGGAGAGTCTTTAAGTACTTCTTTCGACCTCTGCGGTCAAATTCCTGGTACTGCACAAAAAGATAAATGTCTCGCTTGTGAAGCTCAAACTCCTTCTGGTGTCTGGACCGCTGTTGGCTGCATTAAGACCGATGCCACAACTGTGGTAGGCACCATTGTTCGTATAGGTTTGGGTCTAGCAGGCGGTGTCGCTCTGCTCATGATCGTGGCTGCCGGCTTCCTCTTCTCCACTTCCCAAGGTGATCAAAAGCGCACCGGAGAAGCTAGGGACATGATGACTTCGGCGGTGATTGGATTACTCTTTATTATCTTCTCTATTACCATTCTGCAGTTTATCGGGGTGCAAGTTCTGAGAGTCCCCGGTTTTGGAACATAACAATATGAGTAGCTTTAATAAAAAGATGAAACATCACTTGCATCTCATTCCACTGCTTTTTCTGGTTTTTAGTATCATGATAGCTTTTTTTCCCACCAAGGCTTTCGCCATTAACTGTTCTGCGGTCTTTTATGAGCCAAACACCTGGTTTGGTATCTTCCAATATGACTCTAGTGAAATAAATGACAGTGGCTTTACAGGAAACGAGGTTCTGATATTTTCTCTTGTGAATGACGAGAATGAAGAAGTAGTAAGTACTGAGCTCTCATACTCCAGCTGCCAAGACGACCAACTAGCAACTAACAATCGATCGTGTCAAATACAATTTAATAACAGCGAGATTGAAGCACTTTCCACTAACGACAACTATCGTCTACGAGTTTCTTTCAACATCAGAAACATCATAATTTGTGGAAATGACAATTTTTTAGTCCTTCCGCCAACAATCACCAGCCCCACTGAAGAACTCATGGCTAGACCATGTAGTGATTTTGTGACAACTACGCAGCAGTGCCTTTTTTTGATTGAAGGGACTTTTCCAGGTTTTACAGAATGTATAATTGATGAGGATCCTAATCAAACTGCCCTTTGCTGTCAGCCAGGAGAGGAGGCAATTGCTTCTCCCCCTGAATGCAGGCCAACAATCACCAGCCCCACTGAAGAACTCAATGCCGCCACTTTAAACAGCTTCAATCCACTCCTTAGTAACCAAGATCCAGAATCCGCGGCTGGCCTAGCCCAAACTCTCTCTACCCCTGCAGGCATCATCAACCGAGCGCTAGTTTTTGCCTTTCCATTGGCGGGCATGATTTTATTTGTAATGTTGCTCTATGCCGGTTTTCAAATCGTGGCGGGAGCGGCCAATAAAAAAGCCTTAGATGAAGGCAAACAACGAGCTACCTCGGCTCTGATTGGCTTTTTGCTACTTTTCTCCGCTTTTTGGATCGTGCAGTTACTTGAAGTGATTTTTAATATCTCTATTTTGTAGTTTTTGTCAGTTGCTCAAATCCACTTTGGGCATTTTTGTTGTCCTAGCTCGCAACGATCATCACTTCCCAAATCGTCTATGTCTGACCGCAAAATCAGCCAAAGCTTTGTCCAGCTCAGCAGCGGTAAAATTGGGCATCAGCACATCGGTAAAATAAATCTCTGAGTAAACAGTCTGCCAGGGCATAAAACCTGACAATCTTTTTTCACCACCGGGACGAATAATCAGGTCAGCATCAGGTATGTTTTTAGTATCTAAAACGCTGGAAAACAGCTCTTCTTTTTCAGCCCTACTGTTGTCATTTCCTCTACCGTTCAACATGCAGAATTTTTCTACCGCGCGGAGCAGTTCATCTCTTCCTCCATAATTTAGAGCAAAAGTAACGGTAATTTTTTTATTTTCCACGCTCAACTCCACCCAATGTTGGATACTTTCCTGAATATCAGTGGGAAAACGAGTCAGATCACCAATAGTGTTCAGGCGCACGCCTAGCTCATGGAGTCGCTGTGCATTCCGGGTAAAAGCTTTTCTAAATAACTTCATCAATCCCTCCACTTCAGCCGACTCTCTCCCCCAATTCTCGGTACTGAATGCCCACAGCGTCACAAATGTAATCCCTCGTTCAATACAATGAACTACTAGCTCTTCGACAATCTTATCTGCCACGTACTCATGGCCCTGCAAGGCCTGCAGTTTATTTTGGTGTGCCCACCGCCGGTTACCATCCATAATGATGGCGATGTGTTGAGGCAAATAAGGAGTATATGACATAGTACTTTAATCGGTAGTAATAGTAGTGCCAATACTTGAATCACCAAGCAAGGCTTGGTAGACATTTCCCGGAGTAAGTCCAGAAATAATTTGGGTAGTAATCCCCAGATCTGTTAATGATAAAGCTTCTTGAATTTTATGCCACATCCCACCCGTGACATCAAAACCTTTGACCTCACCCATGGACGCTTTCACTTCAGCCCTCATTTTGGGCGTAATCGCCTCATAAATGACTTTCTCCCCATCACTCATCTTCCAATCATTATTCTCTCGTTGCCACACTCCACCGGCTTCGGTCACATGGATTATTTTTTGTACCTGCCAGCCACGTTGATGAAACTGACGAGCAAAAAAACTAAAGACCGTATCAGTAGACCAGATAGTACAGCCTTGAGCTCGGTCGATCAAAACGTCGCCGTGGGTAACCGGTAACAGATCGTTTTTCAAATATTCCTCAAACACGTCCGTAAAATACGAGGCTGCTTGGTGATTATTGGTCACCAATGAGTTTGAAGGGGCTAATGTGACCGCTGGTAGTCCAGCTTCCAGACACACTTTTACCACTTCCCGATTGATGCGCGCCGCGCTGTCTTGAGTAATGGCCATACCAATCCGACTCTCATCTGTAACAAAACCCTCCATTGTTCGATAGTGAGCGGCGGGCACATGAGCAAAACTACCGACGCCATTTCCTAGCACCAAGCATATCTCTCGCTCCTTTTTAACTTGAGCGATCTCCTTCACCAACCGTTGCAGTACATCAGAGCGCAATTGATTGGGAATCTCCTTGTTGGTAATGATCGCGCCGCCTAGTTTTAATAAAACGACACTATGCGATTTTTTGGTCATACTTTGTCAAAGAAGACAGCATCAACATCGGGCTGATACTGAGGTTTGACCAATGGCGTGGGTTTTTCGCTAGGCGCATTAATTGCTTCATTTGGCCATGAGGCCAACATAATCTGAATCATTCCTGGAGGCGCATCATCAAATGGGTCAAACTCATATGCATCTGGATGTGTAGGTTGCTCTTTAGGTGACATTTTCTTCCTTTTCGGTACTTTGTAGAAATAATTCTAGTAATGCAGTTGCTGGCAAAGCTTTCGAAGACGTAGTTTCTGACACTTTCATTTCCGATGGCACTTTGGAGCTCAGACTTGGATTACCCTCTGCATCAATCACCCCTTCCAACCGTAAGAAGAAGCTCATAATTTCGCCAATATCGTGATTTTCTTGCCATTGCTCATTACTAGTCGGAAAACCATCGCGAAATCATGCAAATTGGTCAACTTACTGAGGAATTTGGAAATTAAACACTTTTTTTGAAAGCTACCGTAAATCGAAACAGGAGATACAACAATAAGATTTGCCAGAATAAACAGAAAAACGTCAACCAGTTTGATAAAAATGACAGCCAGTTACACAGCCACAGCCCGCTAGCGGCGCAGGAGAAGATCAACTGGACTAAAGGCACAACTCCAAATCTCCATACCACGGTGGTAATCGCTAAAACCGCCATGGGTAGTAAGCTCATCCACACAAACACTCGATCTCTGACTAAAGACTGCATCGTTTGATAAGGATGTAACAATAACCCACCTATGATCTGGCTAATGGAATAGATAACAGACCACCAGGAGTGACTAGACACGTTTCAGTACCTCCAAAAATAAAGCGGTAAACACTGAACTTAGGCTCAAAATTGGCAGTGGATGTCGGCCAATAAGCGATGTTAAACCATCTAGTTGTTTGGGGAAAAACCGCGTTGTGTTTAATGTTGACTGCAGTTGGGCTTCGGCTTGGAGTTTGGATAGAAAATCAGTATTGGTCATGGTACTAGCTTCTTTGAGCGAATAACTCCTTAAACTCTCGACGGGCTCTAAATAAATCTGACTCAATTGACTTAATACTTTTTTTCATCTCCCCGGCTATCTCTTCTATTTTCTTGTTATCGATATATTTGAGCAGTAGTAACTCGCGGCTTTTATCCGACATATGCGAAATAACCTCGGTCACTTTTTCTGACAGTTCATGGGCATTTTCCAGCTGTTCATGAGGAAATAACTCATTTAATGGCAAGGCCAAAATCGCTTTTTTGGCGTACTTCTTGCGATAATAATCAGCGACTTCATGTCGAGCCACGCCTTGCATCCATGTTTTGATGGAGGAATCACCTCGGAATAACGGTAAATGTTTCAAACAGTTGATAAATGTTTCCTGCACCAGCTCTTCTGCATCATGATCATTATCAATTTTTAGCCTGATAAACATGAACAAAGACTGATGATATTCTTTGAACCATCGGGCCACGCCGGCAGCCGAGCCCTTTTTCAGCTGTTCAAGTAGTTGAGTATCTGATCTATCTGGCATCTTTTCGTTTCTGCCCTATAATAGCATTATGGCGATCTTGCGTTTGATAATTGTACTCTTTTTGGCGTTTGGTTTGTTTTTTAAACCAAGTGAGTTAAAAGCTGTAACTTGTGATCAAGATCATGCGAATTATATGTCTAGCAACCCTGGGAGTTGTACGACCGTTAATATTCAGGGTAGTGGAGATCTTTGTACGGATGTTGCTGGATTTACCTATTATTGTTGCCCACCCGGTCAGTTTCCCAACTTATCAACTAACATCTGTGAACTGGTGAATCTTCCTAATGAAGGTGGTGGTACAACTTCCGCAGGTGCTGATACTCCTTGTGGTGAAATGGGCGAAGCTGGTTTAAATCTTGGTGACTGCTTGAAACTAAAAGATGGCTCTACCGTTTCTTCCGTTTATAATCAGCCCACCGTTTTGATCAATCTCTTAGTCCGGAATATTTTTGTAGTCGCCGGCATCATTCTCTTCTTATCAGTCATTTTTGCCGGCTTTAAGCTCATTAGCGGCAGTACTAAGGGCCTGGAAGAATCTAAAACCCTAGCTACTTCGGCTCTTATGGGTCTGGCATTAATGTTTGCTGCTTTTTGGATCATTCAGATACTTGAAGTAGTTCTGGGAACAGACCTAGGTATTTAAGTCATATATTGATAGAATAACGTTATGGATCAGGACAATCTT
>Ga0163154_10003168_pt1 | contig 23185 bp, 21 predicted proteins | sample OliLakLV19MP9P1_FD_148649 | JGI IMG/M metagenome (GOLD analysis project Ga0163154, IMG submission 148649) | Freshwater microbial mat bacterial communities from Lake Vanda, McMurdo Dry Valleys, Antarctica - Oligotrophic Lake LV.19.MP9.P1 | ecosystem: Environmental > Aquatic > Freshwater > Lake >... | reverse complement strand
ACCGATAGCTGCGAGGGAGTCGTTAAAGCGGTTCTTAATAAATTCCTTCACGTTGGCAGCCGGCAAAAATTCTAACTCCCCTTCTTCGTAAATCCAATCCACCATCTTACTTTCAGCTTCGTAGGCCTCGCGGCAAGAATTGATAATCAACTCTTTACAGTCATCATCAAACCACTCTGGGTGTTCTTGCTTGATAATGTTGATGAGATCAATACCAAACATGCCGTGAATCTGCTCTTCTTTTGAAGTGGCCTCGACGGCGTTACTAATTCCCTTAAACAAGTTTCTTTGCTTGTTGAAAGACATAATGATCAAGAATTGAGAAAACAAAGAAACATGCTCCACAAACAAAGAGAAGAGCAGGACTGAGTGCATGTACTGACGGTTTTCGTCGGTATGTGACAACTTGATGGTCTTTTCCAGGTATTTTATTCTCTCTTTCATCACTGGGATTTCAGTGACTTTTTCAAACTCTGAGTTGAGACCGAGGATCTCTAGTAAGTGAGAGTAGGCGTCGGCGTGACGAACTTCACTCTCAGCAAAAGTAAAGCCCACCGAACCAATTTCTGGCTTTGGCATTTTTTTATAGACATCACCCCAAAAAGTTTTTACGGCTACTTCTATCTGAGCGATTGCCAACATAGCGTTCTTCAGAGCATTTCTCTCAGACGGAGAAACATTGACGTGGAAGTCGTTGACGTCACTGGTGTAATTGAACTCCGTGTGAATCCAATATGAATGACGAATAGAACTAACGTATTCGTTTAGCTCTGGATATTCGTATGGCTTTAGATTGACTCGCTTCTTGAAAATATCTCTTTCTCGTAGTTTTTTACGAGCATTTCGATAAATGATATAAGCTTTAGCCGTCTCAAAATAGGCGAGCTCCATCAAAGCTTGTTCCACCAAGTCTTGAATCTCCTCCACCGCTGGATAACCGTCAACACACTTCTTTGATTTTGGATCTCCTTCAGTCGACGTCGCTGCTTGCACACACATGGAAATCGTCTTTTTGTGGACCAGGACCGAAACTTTATCTGCATCCTCGGCATGACCCTCTTTAGTTTCTTGTAGCGCCTTTAGAATAGCGTGTTTAATTTTCACGATATCAAAAGCTTGGACTGAACCGTCTCTCTTACGAATGTTAGTGATTTCCATATTTTTTAAGACTAAGTTACGCGGATTAATAAATTATTATCTCTCGCAAACTTAATTGAAGATGCTTGATCAATTAAGTTTAAGAAAGATAAGTGCTAAAGACAACGCCATGATGAGACATGGTGAAAATTGTGTCTTTACCCCGACACACGGTGGAGAAACTCGTGCGTTCCCTAGATAATAACATTTTTTAAAAACTTGGATTTAGGCTCAATAACGAAAAATAAGGTTTTATTGATCTGCTATATGGTCAATTGCGGATTATCATGTGGATAACTTTAAATCAGAATGATTATTTGAGGACTTGGGTAGTAGGCAGGTTTTGGAAATGTTTTGTGGTGTTAAAAAGCGGCGCCGCTTTTTAACATATTACCCTTTCTCCTACTTCCTCAGGCTATCACGGATTTCCCGCAGCAACTTCACTTCTTCTGAGTCTATTAGTTCCGGCTTAGCTTCTTCTTTCTTAATCTCTTCCGTTATTTCTTCCTTTATTTCTTCCTTTATTTCTTCCTTTATTTCTTCCTTTTTATCAAACTCCGAGTGGATTCTAGCCAAAGCTTTGATAGCTAAGAAAATCACAAAAGCGACAATAATAAAGTCCCCAATACTTTGCAGGAAAACTCCATAGGTAATAACCGCGTTACCAAACTGAACTTCTAGACCAGTAAAGTTAATTCCCCCCATTAAAGCCCCAATCATTGGCGTAATAATATTGGTCACCAAAGATGATACGATCTTCCCAAAAGCGGCACCAATTACCACTGCTACAGCCAAGTCAATGACATTACCCTTCATGGCGAAGGCTTTAAAATCAGAAATAAACTGCTTCATAGTTAAATAATTAAATGATAAAACCTCTTACTAAATAAGATTATAGCGAAAATCAGTTTAATAACTAGTCCAAATTAATGATGATGGTGGTGGTGTCCATGCAAACCATCAGCCTCTAGTTCACTAGGTGATTTTTTATTAAAGTACCAGGCAGCGAGAGCGGTCGTGATCGGGACACTCAAAACTAATCCGATACTCCCCACAATAATCCGCACCACTTCAGCTGCTAAAATTTCTTGATTAACCAAAACCCAGGGTGACGAGTCAGAAAAAGCAAACAAGAGAAGTATGGGTAAGGCCGCGCCGGCATAAGCCAGTGCCAGAGTATTTACCAAGGACCCCACATGATCCTTCCCTACCCGAAGGGCCCTCGTGTACAAATCTCTAAAACCAAAAGTTGGATTAGCCATCTTCAATTCCTGAACTACTGAAGACTGAGTGATAGACACGTCGTCCAAAGCCCCCAAGAGCCCGATAATAATTCCCCCAAGCAGTAAGCCAGCCAGATCGATAGTACCTCCGGTCGCAAAGTTTAGGTAGACCGAAGCGTCCTGGCTAAAGCCGGTAAAACGCATCCACTCTACCCAGATCCAAGCAATTACACAGGTGATTAAGACCGAGCCAAAGGTCCCAAAGAACGTCACTACAACTCTGGGTTTAAAACCATGAGTTAAAAACAGCGTAGTCGACAAAATTATTCCGGCAATAAACAAGCTGGTCAGAGCTGGAGAATACCCGGCCAATAAAGCTGGGATCAAAATAAATAAAATTGAACCAATACTTAACGCCAGACTAATAAGTGAGCGAACGCCTTGCATGCCTGAAAGCCAAATCACTAACCCGACGAAAAGCAGCCCCAGCATCATCATCGGAAAACGCCGTTCAACATCTTTAAATAAATAATATTCAGTACCATCGATCGCCACCAAACGATTTACAAAAATCTCATCCCCGGCCCGCAAGACCACTAAATCATTTTCCAGACGGACCACTTCACCAGACTTTTCGCCCCCCTTCAGCTGGACCCGAAGTAACTGAACCGTCGTTGTGGCTCCAGTACCCAAGATCTCTCTCTCCGATTGCTCGACCACTTCTATCACCTCTGCCCTAACTTGTTCTTGAAATTCCTGATGGACTTCCTGAGCCAAAGAGAGCTGTGGCAATAGTAATAGAAAACAGCCTAGCCATAATATTTTTCCAAACATATGTTTTATTCTTTTTTCGATTCGCACTTAAAGTAAAAATTTAACTAAATAAAAACCAATTCCTGCTCCTAGCATAAAGGTAAAAAAAAGGGTTGCCATATAGGGCTCTTGTTCCATATTATTTAAAAGTGTATCACTTATATGTCGATACTCAAGTTGCTCCTCGACTTTTCGGTGAAAAATAGGTATAAATGTGGTCTAGCTGGGAAAGTTTCAAAGAAACTTTCCCAGCTAGACAGAGCCATCTGGCGGCTATGGTATAAAGGTTATTACTGGAGTTTGTGGAACTCTCAATTCGGGTTCAATTCCCGGTAGCCGCCCCAAGATAGAATCAGCTCAGCATATTGAGCATTTCGTGAAGCAGTATCAAGGTTTTTGTCCAGTTCGAGCCGTTTAAATTCGACTTCTAACGCTGGATAGGCTTTTTCTATTGGAACAAACCATTCATGGGCTTCAATACTCACTATTTTGTCTTTCAAGACGTAGTTCTGACCAAGTGCAGAGAATATCTCTCTTTTCTGCCTAATGTCCCCTTTAGCAAACTCGCGACGTGCGTGTCGAGAAAAATTAAATGTCTTCTCAGTCAACTCAAGCCAGGTCTCTGCTCGATTCTCAGTTGAATCGAGATGAAGTTTTAGCTTTGTGAGCTTCTTCTTTAATTCTAACTTCTCTTTTATAAACTCTCCATCATCAATCAACTCTCTATAACGCATTTGGGTTAAGGTATCTATTTGTTTTTGAGTAGCATTGTATGATTTTTGCTGTTGCTCGTAGATTTTTGTTCTTCCTTGTATTTCAATATCATTACGTTTGTTTAATATCTCAATTGCCCACTCCTGGAACTTTGGGAGAATAGTGTATCGCTCCAAAGCAAAATCAACTTGTTCCTCAAAGTTCCCAAGCGGGATTGGTCGCTGTTTGCAAAACTTCTTACCATTCACATCCTTCTTCTTTTTGGTACAGTGATAATATACGTAAGTCTTAAGATCCCCACTGGTCTTCTCAATCTTCTTTTTTACCGAACAAGTACACATACTTCCACATTCACCACACTTTACTAAACCAGTATATGCCGAGTCATGGACTTGCTGACGTGGCTTTCCTTTGCGACCAAGAACTATCTGCGCTTTATCATATTCATCTAAGGTAATCATAGCTTTGTGACTCCCTTCATACACGTTCCCTGACCATTCAAACACTCCCGTATAAAATTGTTTAGTAAACATGCTATAGAGTGAACTCAAGGCCACTGGACCATCGCCAGACCGTTTAAACTTAGGTGTCTTAAATCCCCACTCCTCATTGGCAGTCTGCTGTATTTGAGGAACAGTATATGTTCCTGTAAGCAGAAGGTCCCACATTTTTCGAACCATATCCCAGCGATCTCCGTCTGGATAGATCTCGTGTATCACTAAGTCATTTCTATAGCCTAGTGGTGCCCGTGACGGTAGCCAGCCTTTGTCAGCCTTGCTTTGCATTCCTCGACGACTCACTACTGCCAAGTCACGAATGTACTGATTCGCCATACTGGTCTCGACATTAAAAAGAAGAACATTATCTTCAGGTAGATACTCACGGTCCATTGTCTGAATAACTTTAATGATGCCTTTCTGGAGCATCCAACTCAAGGTCCCTGAATCTATAGGATTACGAGACAGCCGATTGATATGCCAAGTCAAAATACCATCTGCTTCTCCCGCCTCAATACGTTCAAGCATGTTTTGAAACCTTGGCCGGATATAGGGCATCTTTGAAGACTTCGACTCTTCAATAATATCGACAATCTTAATACCCAATCTACTAGCCAGCGGCTTAAGAGCTTTTACTTGATCTTCCAGTGATTGGAGCTGCCTGTCAGAACTCTCGTCTGAGGACCGCCGGGCATAAAGAAATAGTTTTTGTGTAGGTTTATCCATAGACATTAGCATTATTAAAATTCACTAATAAGAACATCTGTAATAACGCAGATATAAGAGGTCCTTTGGAATGACTACGACCGTGTTTAAAACCCGAAAGGGACGCTCTGGTTGTCCCAACTAGTGATGTAACCCAAAGGATTGCAAAATAGAAGGCAGAACGCCCCTTTCGAGTTCCATTATGCAATAAAAAAACCTTTGGTGACATTTCAACTAATTGGGACAACATAATAATCATACCGTTATTTTTCAATACCATCAAGGCCAATATGCTTACTAAGCAGAGATAACGTCGTCCTCTTGAAGCTCTGTTCAAACTTATAATTTAATTCTACAAAACGCCTATACTTTCTAGTGAGTTTACCGCGATAGTAATATCTTTTGACCATTTTTCCCGCTTTTTCTAAATCAGGAATAGAAACAAACCCTTTATATATTCCGCTTTGATTTCTAGTTTTATACGTGAGATTGTAGCAATGACGACACGCGAACTGATCTCCACCTAGATAAAGTGAACCCACCCTTCTCCCACAGTAAATTCCGTTCCTGTACCACGGGCAAGTAAACCAATATCGCCTACCTCCGTATCTACAAGGAGTGCTTGTGAGTGGTATTTTGTAGTCAAACTTTACCCGTTCATCTGTACTTCTATTTGTTTGGGTGTAATAAATACGCAGGTATCCATTTCCATTTTCTGTAGAGACTGCGAGATTTACACTATTTTTCTGCTCCTCACAACCACTACTAATGGTCCAATCCATTGTCCCTGACTTCCATCCTGAGAAAAAGTGGTGTCGATTCAGCACACTAACTGATATTTGATTTAAATCGTCTGCCGTATTTTTACTCATAAAGTGCCGAAATCATTAGAGATAGAAATTGTTATTTTCTATCATACTAGGTTAATAATGTTTATTTCATTGGTTATAATCACATCTTGATTCAAGCTAATAAATTCTTCTTTTAGGTACTTATGCACTGAAAACATATCTTCTTTTTTTATGTTCTTTTGTGGTCCTTCGTACACAAATCACCATTCTTCCTCATCAGTAGAAGCTCGGGGAATATCACACTCATCACTTCTATCAGACATACCCAAATCAACTTCATCTTGATCTGACAAACTCGGCGTTAAGACACTATCGACAGACAATCCCTCATCAGTGACGAATAAATCCTGATTTATTTTTTGTTCTGGTGTCTTTGATATGTGCCACTGTTTGCGGTTTGTGCCTGTCTGCCACACATAGCATCCTGCTTCGGCTAACGTGGTTTTTAACTCATTAAGATTTCTACTAAGAACATTGCTTGCTTTAGGAAAGTTTGCACTTCTTCTTATTTTTTCATCTACGATCCCCTTGCTATCCTTACCTAGTTCCTCCAAGAGTTCGGACGCTCCTCCTTCCCACTCAGCTCCATCCTGTCTCTCACACAAAGCGAGCACAAGCGTTGCTACCAGTGAATCATCAATTACTGTGTCACTTTGTTGTTGAATATTGTTTTTGTAGCTATTAAGGAACTGTTCCTGCGTATGCCCTAGAGCAACTGCAATCGCCGATCCCCATTCAGTAAAATCTGCCATTCGTGGAAGGTTAGTATGCGACTGTGTTTTCTTTATCTGGATTGCCTGCACCAAGGTGTCGAATATCCCCCCAAGTATGGCTGGGAGACTTTCTTTAAAAAGAGCCTCTACTTCGTGAGCCGTTTTCCTTTTTTCTTCAGGTATACGTGCAAGTTCAATCAAGATGGATCGGTCAAGAAGGTCTGGTTTATTTGCCGCAATAATAATGCCGTTGATACCAATAACCCTCTGCAGGTTGTAGATAATATCTTCATCATCACTATACAACTCACGCTTTGAAACTCCCCCGCCTGTAATCACTGTGCAAAACAAGTCGGAAGTACTTCCAGAAAACTTGTCTGGTGAAACATTATCAAAGATTGTAAGCCAGCTATGTGCAAGCATCTGCACAGTTTCTTTTATGTCATGAGGCATACGAGATGTCTTCATAACTGACGGGTCAATAATTGCTTTGAGTATCTCCGAGGCGGTTGTCTTGGCGCTTCCTTGTTGACCATGAATAATTGGTGCTGTATGAGGAAATCCTTTTATAAAGCAGGTTACGACCCAAACCATTAACAGTAGCTTCATGTCTTCATCCTCAACATTTATAAATTCAAATATTTCCCGAAGGTGAATAGAACCCATGGGTTCCATTTGAGCACTGGTACGCGAATAGCGTCGGAAGAGAATCGGTGGTTCATTTATTACGCTCCAACCATCCTCATCAACTCGAACTGCTCTCCACTTTACATCACCGAGGTCATACCAAAACACATTACCCTCTCGAGCGACCCTGGGGTGAATCGTATATTGCGCCCCCTCTATAACACACTTACCTTCCACAATACTTCTTGCGTTCATATAAGCGTCACTGTTTATTGCTCCCCCTTGAGTATGTTTGTAGTAAAGTCCAATTGCCCATAGTTTGAATGCCTTACTCCTTACGGGGTGAACTTCGAAATGATCTTGCACCCTCATTCGAGCAAAAGCATCACAAGTCTCATCTTTGAAGAATTGAGTGTCTTCGTTTTCCATAAGCTCAATCAAAACTTCTGCTTGAGATAGTGGTTTAGAATCTTTATTAGATTTGTCCGGGCTTAATTCTCGTAGTTTCTTTAAAAATCCAGTCACTTCATTCCCCTTGAGAGAGAACCAATTTTTTATCGTTAGTAGTACAAAACTTTCTGCGTCAGCCATGCTCATCTCCTTTGCAACCCTCAAAAGCAAGGGTTCAAGCAAAACCGGCAGACCACTCTTGGGGGTATCGACAGGAATGTCTTCCAACATCGCCCTGAGGGACGTAGTAGCCTCGGTGAGGGGTCTAGTAGATTGAATAGAGGGATTAAGGTCAAAAATCTTTACAATCCAAGTAAAAGCTTCTTTTGTAGATATTTTAAGTGTTTCTGCAACATAAGTTACCGCGTTACCATCTGCCGGATATTCCGAAGATGAGGTGGCGATAAAGTTTTTACCTTCCCTATTTACGAAGGTTGCGGTCTGCTGACCGTCAATAATTAAATGATTGCCTTTATCAAAGGAAGCAATACAGCCCAAATGCCTCCAGACCCGTATAGCGACCTCTCTGATATCCAATTGATTCACTAGTTCAACAACCGGACTATTGATGTCTCCCTTTGACGTATATTCAAACCTCTCTTCATTTTTTGTAGTATAAGGGAACGCTTCCTCAAGTTGCGTGAGTGTGTACGTAATATCTTGCTCTAAAAGTACCTTTATTAAGTAAGGCTCACTTTTATGATGATTGAATCCCGGCACTCTAAGTAAATGAACGATGTCATGCACCGGATCTCCAAGAGAACCGAACTCTATTGCCCAACGAGAAATACTCTTCATGACATTTTCACACCGCTTAATAGTGCCTGGCTCTACATTATCAACCAAGATATACCAGTATGGCTGTAATCCATTTCTGGTATCAATAACGACACTCGGAGAAACTGGTAGATCTTGAAGCTTTTTAAGAAGTATTATCTTTTTTTCTTCTATACACTCTTGTGTCTGGCCATCACCACTCTTCGCAACATCGAGATCGCCAAATAACGTATTTATCTTAGAGAGGTGTTCTTTCTTGTTTGACGGTCCGACAAATGATTGTGGCGAATAGTAGATGCCGTTGAACGCATCATTCAGTTTTCGTAATTTTTGTTCTGAAAATTTTGTGAAAGTTTTTGGTTTCCTATTCGCATCTTTCTCATAAAGTGTTCTGTATCTCTGACCAGTAAATTGTTTCATAGTAATAATTTTATATTTAGTAATTTAGGTAGGGCCAACACTCAACTTATTAGGTTGACCCGGACCTTCTTCAATAATTGGTTTATAGACAACAGACATTAATCCCAAGAGCTTGATACCCTTTTCAAGAGCATCTTCTCTGCTAATTTCCATTCCAAACTCACTCCTGTAGAGCGTTTTAAAATTTGTGATGTCTTTATCTGACAAGTTCATACGAATAAGCCCACTCTTTATTTGACAGGTTCTTGAACGCTATTTAGGCGACCTGCCAAATAAACAATGGGCTTATTTGGAGCGTTCAAGATTTTAGCCAATAAAAAAGACTGTAGTCACTGTAGACCACAGACCTTTAAGTGTCGTTGATATGACACTAAACATGACAACTTATTACTATTAATGACTATGCGCGGGCAACCTTTCGTAAGTTCTTTAAGAAAGATTCAATCTTTTTTTCGTTCACCTTCTGTCCCACAAGATCATTAATCTTAACCCCATTCCTAAATTCCACCGCGTTTGCTGCAATCTGAGGAAAGAATACTTTAATTAAATTAGGTTCTTTAATAATTTGTCTCAGAATCGTATGAAACCGTTTTTGTATTTTCCCAGCTGTTTTTTCTACGTCCTCTTTTTTAATGATTTCTTTAGGGTGTTTAAGTACATAATCAATAAAATAGAAGTTCGGACTGTTGAAATGAGGTGTCGATAATATATAAACATAGTTGAGTACCAGCCTCCGTTGCTTATCTAAGGTAAGGATGTATTTAGGAATTCTTGCAGTTTCAATTAAAAATTGAACCAATGTTTTTGGTTTTAGATTACAAACTAGTTTTAGATAAAATATAGTCGTTACGTCCCGGTCGCCTTCTGGTCCAATCCCCATTTCTATTTCTACGTCATATTCCCCCTGCCGGACTATTTCGCACCCTTTGATAACTTTTTGTTTCTCCAAAAATTCAAAAATTTTCATAACGTCACCCAAGTCCTCTGGATTTTGATCGGACCAAGTAATACAGAAATCGTTTGCTTTAGTAGACACTGAATCTTTTATTGCTAAATATAGTTTATCTAGAACAATATCAAGATCTGATTTAGGTGGTGTTTGTGAAGTAGTCATAAATATTCTCACTTATATCGTAATTCTATCAGATAGAGATAACCTTTTATTACTCATACGCAAGTTTGTTAGCATTGTATATCTACAAAAAAATGTAATACTTACTGGACAATATAGTAACCTAACCCGAAACCCTTTGTTTCGGTATGGTGCGAATATGTGAGTTAGTCACAGAGCGATAAAGAACCCATTGTTAGGGGTCACGCTCTGTGCCGTACGAGGAAACTCGCTACGAGAGCTTTGCTCTACCTTAGCAGTGGGCTTTTTGTATTTACACAACATGATCATTAAAGTAATAGTCACGGGACTCTTTCTATCATCCTTTTTATATCCAACCGTTGCTCCGTTTGGATTATTGTCTTTTTTTGTCTTATTTGAATTATTTATTTTTGTTTCTTCAATAAGACTATCTTCACATGAATTTAAACTAAATAATGGAGAAATACTTACTGACGACGAGCGTTTAGTAGCTAAGAAATATTCGTTGTATTTTAAATATCCTTACACAGCAAAATTATACTCATCTAATCTATCCCTAATTGGTATTATCGGCCTCATCCTAATACCATGGCTTCTATTTCACTCTTTATGGATACCAACAGCTTTCTTTGTTATTAATTATTTTATTGCTCAAAAGCTGTCGGTAAAGCTAAATCCCAGGTTTTATTTACATGATGCAGTAGAAAGAAATAACCAGCTAGAACATACGCTTGAGATGCACCTAGTAGATTCCATTTGCAATAAATTACCAAATAATGAGTAACATCATGGGAAACTCTAAAATAATAATTCTAATATCAGTCTGTCTTATAGTCTTATTTGTAAGTACATTTTATTGGTTCCACTTTCGTCCAGCTCATATAAAGATGGAATGTTCTTGGACACAAGAGCAAACTGAAGCCATTCCAGAACTAACACAAGAACAAATAGATTTAGCTAAGCAAGACTACGATACTTGCTTAAAATCTTGTGACAAAATAGCTGAGGATATACCAGGTCAAATAAATTTTCAGAAAATGGTTTGTGGTCTGTGGCATTCTTCAAATTGTGAAGCCTCAGCTACTTCTAAAGGTTTCGGAAAAAGCCCACGTCCAGCAGTACCACCCCAGACCTATTATCGAGCTTCAGTACCTTCAGAATATACCTTCTGCCTACATTCAAAAGGTTTATAGCAACACAAATGCATGTTGGGATATAGCAGTTTTCTCTTAAATCACTATCGCATTCAAACGTGTAGAAACGACAAACAATTGCTGGGGTATAATTCAAACACATGAAAAAAACTCTCTCTATTGCGATAGCTACAGCATTCTCATGGGGGATTCTTTACTCAGCCTTCCAAATATCAGATTCTTTCTATATTATTTTACTTTTCATTCTCATCGGCACGGTGTTTTTGTACTGGGCAGGTGCTTGGGAAGGGACGAATTTCTTTTGGAAAAGTATTTTGGTTGCCTGTTCAATCACGTCTATATTGTCATTGAGTGAATCCTCTTTAATCACTCCTTTGTGGACGTTATTTGTGGGTTTTATTTTGGGAGTGATGTGGTGTCAGCGCCAGCACAAGGATCAGCAAGAAGAGAATCGTCGTGCAAAAGAGGAGAAGCGTCACACGAAAAAGCTTTTCCGAAGTAAGTTATAATTTAAGCATGGTAAAAGAATATCTACAGATATTAAGTATTACAGTACTCTAAAGATAGATCATGATTCCCACTTTCTATTCAAACCTCATCCTCACCTTCAATCGGGAAACATTCAGCATGTAATATCCAAAACCTTCTCCTTGACCTACCACAGACTCAAAACACGGTCAGAATACACTTTCCACCTTCACTCACAGGGTTTATAATAAATTCGTAAACTTCATGAATAATATCTACCGCAAACTCAACCCCTGGGCTTGGGTCATGTTAACCACCTCAATTCTTTGTTATCTCATTGGTTGGCCAATTGATGCGTCGTATAGTTATTTTGAAGATGATTTTAACTGGATTGTCTCTGTTATTGCGTTTGAAGAACTAATTAAATTTATTCCTGTAGTAGTTTTTGTAGTACTAACAAAAAGACGTAAAGACATACTTATTTTTGCCCTAATATCGGCTGGAGCATTTGCATTTGTAGAAATAATCCTCCAATTGATATACAACTACATCGACTACTCAACTCCAATTACAGCTACTAATTTCTTTGCAAAAGTAATTAAACAAATACCCCTACATATACTTTTTACTATAATTCCTAGCATAGCCTTGTTTTTGACTTATCGACGAATACTAATAGCGAAGATAACTGCCGTAACACTAGCTTTGTTTATATCAATCTATTTACATCTAATGTATAATGTTATTTACACTAGTCTACTTTTTCAACTCTCATAATAAATGTTTAACTGGACTTAACGAAGACAACAAAGGAAACCGACAGGCTTATAAATAAGGCAAATAGGATACGTCTGTTATTCTTTGTATTTCTGTGCTGTAAATTACAGCACATCTTCCCCATTTTCCCTCAAAGATGAACTGTATTAGTTAAACAGTGACTTAGCGACCAGTGAGATGTTTACCGAACTATTACTGCTCTCAACTAGATTTTCTCCCCACAGACCACATTCCAATTACCCCTCAAAATCATTCAATATTTTTAAGAAGTTCTCCTGAGTAGCTTTAGGAATTTGCGGGTGATTAAGCAACCCAATCTTGCCCTTACGTTTTATAATATCCTTTACATCATCAAAGTAAAATCCGTCTTCACTGGCAATAAATAGATATGAAGGGTTCCAACTTTCACTCATACGTTTAACGATACTGAGTACCTCGCTATTCCTTAATGTCTTTCGGTATTTAACCTCAATCAAATGCACTTCTTTTGTTTTGTTATTGATGACAGCAAAATCTGGTGCAGTCCGAAGCGCTTCTACCATTTCATCGTTCTCTCCCTGCCCTCTTCCTACTAGTTCGGGAATGATTTTCTCATAGCCAAATTCCAGCACCGTAAATTGACCGGTCGAACGAAGCATCTGCGCAAATACCGTCTCGGCAATTTTTCCTTTGACTAAATTTCGTGCAAAAGATACTTCATTTGATTTCATACGATTTTACTTACTACTTGTAATGGTTTGATAAAGATTAAACAAGAAAGCAACACGGTCTGCTTCTAATCCGGTATCTTTATACCTGTAAATTTTATCTACTTCTTTATTTAATTCATTATGAGCCTTTACAAGTGAAGGTGGCATTGTATTTGGATCATAAAGGTCTGCTAGCGAACTGCCTGGAAATTGGGACCTAGCGGCAAGAACTTCTTGTGCAGCATTTTCTACTCTAGACTTCGAGTCATTGTCAATTTCCTTCTCTCCTTTACAACCCGGCCACGGAAAGTTGTTATAGACAATGTTGATTGAGTATTGGAAGTCATTCTTTAATCGACCCGTTGTATAACGAGTCCAAGCCATATGCATTACAGAAGTAAGGACTCCAAATTCATACAAGGTCGCCTCTGGCAAAAGGCGCAACTTGTTACTCGAGAGGACACTAGGTTCTACAAGACCTAGTGGAATATAATCACGACTTTCCGAAGACACTTCAGGTATAACGAGATAGGTTTTAGTTGGGAAATTTTCAGTCTGAAATCGCGTTGGTGTAGTTGATAACTTTTTAGTAGCTAGACGAGGACTTTGTGCTCTTAATTTCCGAACATTTTCGATACGCTCAACTACTAAAGGCATCTTTTTAACCTCACTTGGTTCAGCATTTACTAAACACAAACACCATTTTTCTATGTTATTAATAAACTCCTGTGAGCCAATCCATCGATAAAAAAACTTTCCTGCTTCAGGTTCGTGTGCTAAAAATTCATTTTTTTCTTGGGCTGAAAATAGATAATTACCACCGTCAATGGGCTGATTACCCATTCCGATAATTGATGCTCTGCAAATTGGCTTGGTACGACTTTCAATAAAAATCTCAGGTGCATCAACTAAGTAAGCATTTATATTTTCGGCTTCACGCTCTACAGGTTCACTTTTTACTGTTTCATATAAATACAAATACTTCTTTTCTGGTTTATATTGAGCAAATCCTATAATCACACAAAAAACCGCAGCATTGCCCTTTGCTTCATTCTTCCATTTAAATGTTTGGTGTGCAAAATGTCTAACCACTCCGTATTTATCTCTAAGATACTTCCATAAAATTGCTACCTGCTCTCCCTGTGTAATTGAGTTTGTTGATACAAGACCTACTTTGATTCTTGTCCCTTGGATATACTCAGCGGATTTTTCGTACCAACCTGTAACAAAATCTAGGTTACCCACCCCCTTAAGTGCCTTCGGAAACAAAGCCGTCAGGTCTGACTTTTGATCTTTAGTCATCACTCGGGCGCCGTAAAAAGGCGGGTTACCTAATATGTAATTTAAGTCTTCTGGTTTTACAATTTCCTTCCAGTCTGTTGTGAGAGCGTTACTATTTACAATAGTTGCAGGTTCCTCGAGTGGTATACGTGCATATGACAGACCGAACTCCTTAGATAACTCACGGTTCATTTGGTGGTCAGCGAGGTACATCGCTGTGCGAGCAACCAAAGATGGGAATTCTTCAATTTCAATACCGTAAAATTGATTCACATGGATTCGTGAAAGCTCTTCAGTACCAAAGGCAGTGAGTGTCTGTTTTTCAGATTTTCGCTTTTTCTTGAGAACTTCAATCTCCAACTTTCGAAGTTCTCGATAAGTAGTAACTAGGAAGTTGCCACATCCACATGCTGGGTCTAGGAACTGCAATTCGGTAAGCTTGTTATGGAATGTCTTAAGGCGTTGTTCACTTCGTTTTGCAGTATCAAACTCTGTATAAAGCTCATCGAGGAAAAGAGGCTCAATTACCTTCATAATATTAAGCTCACTCGTGTAATGAGCGCCCAACTCCCTGCGCTGTTTAGGATCCATAACACTTTGGAAAAGAGAGCCGAAAATTGCTGCACTGATTTGCGACCAGTCAAAAGTACAACATTTCAAAAGTGTCTCTCGAGCCTTTTTATCTAGAGCGATTGGGCTAAGTTGCTCTGAAAATATTTTTCCGTTTATGTACGGAAAAGAGGCGAGCTTTTCATCAAGACTGGTTTGCCTGTCTGATTCAGGCGTATTGAGAGTATGAAAAAGTTGGAGTAACTTAATACCCAAATCACTCCCGTCTTCACTCGTACGTTGCTCTATAAAATCACTGAACTGACGCCTATAAAAAATCTCTGTATCATCGGAAAATAAACAAAACAAGACCCGAACCAGGAACACCTCGAGCTCATGCCCCGCATAACCTGTGTCAAAAATAGCATTATGAAATTCAGCCATTAGTTCAGCTGCTTTAATACTTGCCTGCTCTTCTTCTTCATACTTCTGTACCTCATACCCAGAAATAAAGCCGAATCTTTCAATATGTTTCGAGAAGTCACTTAAAGGAAATTCGAATTCATCTTTTACCTCTAAGTCGTATACTCGCATTCTGGCAAAGTCTGAGACGATAATGTATCGAGGCAATTCGCCATCTTTAAGTCCATCCAGATATTCCAATGCTTGGTCATAGGCTTTATCTAAATTCCTCCCCCTGGTCTTATGCTCAGCCAATAAAACACCAGGCCAGAAGACATCGATAAATCCCTGAGCTCCATCTGCTTTTTTTACCCGATACTCGAAAGACGCCACCCGCCGTCTTGAGACACCAAAAACCTGAAAGAATTCTTGCCAAAATGATCCAGCCTCACCTTTCTCGTCAGTTTCTTTCGCAAACTCGTGCGAGAAGGCGTTGGCTCTATCTCGTATCTCATTAAGGCTTATCATCGAAAAATCATAGCATAATTACAGGCACAGCTGTTAATTGATAAGTTTTTTATCTTGAGCAGTTATCTGGTCTCCCTTGCTGGAAAATATGTAGATTTTCGTAAAATTGTTATAATGTAACCATGACTGACTCTTTTCGAGACATAGCAGGTAAAGCAACCGAACGTGCTGATAAATTAATCGCAGACATGCGTGAGAGCTCTAATGACTTGGACAGGAAATCCATGGAAAACTTTGCTGCATGGCGTGACTATCTACATAAATACTACGTAATAGTACTAGCTTTTATTGGAGCATCGGGGATTTTTACTTCGATACAAAACATAGAGACAGTTTGGATTTCAGTAGGTATTTACATGGCTTTATCTGGCATTCTAATTGGATTTTTGGCAATAAACATATATTTCTATCTTGAGAGAAAGTGGTTTCAAATATCTAACTATGTGGGCATATCTGGTTTTAACGCAACACAAGAACACCCCGATGTAGTTAACGATCCAGTACTTGCATCAAGACTAAACCTTAATGAAAAAATCAAGCAATTCAAAATAGAACTTAAAGAAGCAAAGCAAATACACGACACAAGAAAAGTTCGCCATCTCAAGCAGCAGATACGAGGACATAGGAGTGAAATGAGACTGATGAAGTACTTAGGTCAACAATTTGGATTTATCGAAAACTTTTGGTTAGTAGCAGTCGGACTAAGTTATCTTATGACATCAATTGGTATTGTCATTGTATTTATCTCAATCCTGAATTAATAAACGAATTCTGGTATAAAAATCGGCACATCATTATTTTGCTCAAACACAGTTTGAGCGTCCTTTACAACGGCGTTCTGAAATTAAACGATTATTTTTCTAAAATGTAATTCCTACTCTTTTATAAAAGACCTCTGCCTTCCTTATTCTTGGAATCTTTAGCGCCTCGCATACATCAGGAATTTTATATAGCTTACTATCATCAATTCTCGGCGATTCATCTGATATAACACCGTAACCGTTATCCCTGGCATGAGCGATGATATATGTGTCGGTCGTCGAGCGACCAGAATTGGCATCAATCATAGGATATTGATTATTTATTTCAGCACCGGCAATTTTATCTGTACCGGTTACTTTTACCACCAGACCTGCTTGCTCCTGTTTTTTGCACCAAAGAATCATTGGTCCTTCACGAGTGACCTCCGAGACCACCACGTCCAACAAAATCCACTTACCCTCTTGCAGTGTCCGCTCAAGCTCTTGCCAAAAAACTGGAAATGTTGAACGGGGCATCCACTTGTGAAAATTTATGAGGAAGTTTGCATCGACTATGTAGACAGTGTCGTTGTTTGACTTACTATTCATCATACCTTTTCAGCTGAAAACTTTAGTACGTTCGATGCTTCAGTATAGCTAATCTGATTTTGTAAATAGAACGACTGCACAACCCGATTAAACAGACCCCCATTTGAATCGCGCATGTTATTTACATGACTACCTCCACTATCTTTTTTCTTTTTTAGATCTCTTTGCTTTACCGCTTCTTTAGTCTCACTAACAAACAATTCCTCAAGTCCATCAACATACCTTTGCGATATCTTGCCAAGTGATTTTAGACGATAAAAAACAAATAAATTGCTGACATTGAAGTGTGCCGCCAGGCTACGCACACCCTGTTCATCGTACGAATCATCAACTATGTAATTCGCTGGTATTAAAACAGCTGCGGCTGTTGCGTTACAAAATACTTCTTCAGGGTTCACACCTTTTGAGTAGCGCCTATCCAACGTTCTAAAGTCGACCGCAGAAATACCTTCAGTAGCACGGAATAAATGCGCAACTTCATGCATGAGGGTAAATATCTGAGCAGCAACCGCATCTTTGCGATTGAGAACGATAAAAGGAGCCAGCTCATTGTTGATAAACAGACCACGCATCTCTTTGACCGCCAGCCGATGCTCAGCGAGTGTTTTACCTACAAACACCTGATGCTTTTCAAGTAAATCCACTAAATACTTTAAAGTTTTATCTTTACCTGACTTACCTGAAAAACTGATGATATCACTATGATTGATGTCGAGCTTCTTTATGATAAAATCTGCCAACGCATCAGGGGTATTTAAATTTTTACCTAAACCAACAATCTTATTCTTACCGAAGCCAAGTGCTGTCAGTTTTTCACCGAGCCAACCCTGTCGTTTGATGACAAGATTAACCAGCCTATTAATTCTGTCTTTACCTTCAGACAAATCGCCTGATCTAAAGTCGGGTATTGCCTTCTGATGTGTTATAGCGACTGGCGATAGTAGTAACAACGGCGAGATTTGATATGCTTTTGCCAGATTCTCTAATTGGGTGAAAGTGGGTGACGATTCGCCGCTCTCCCACCTTACAACCAAATCCTTGCTAGACTTTGAAATTTTATTGGTTGCCTCAGTCGTTGAAAAACCCCCATTCTCCCTGGCAGTTACTAGGTTGCTACGGTTTAATAAAGCTTTAATATCCATAAAATAATCCTCTTCCCATTGTAGCTCGCTACGGTACACCAAACCTTGCGTTTTCACCAGTGAAATCAGCTAATGGAACCATTTCCTTTCCCCTTCACCTGAAACAAACCCCTGCATCGCTTAGCCAAGCAAGACACAGCCCCTCAAACTGGTTCCACCCCATGGACAGTACTTGCCCAAAGCGTCCGACTCCAAAGTGGACACTTTGGAGTTGTTGACGTTTGGAGCGAGCTAGAGAGAATCGAAAGACGTAATCTAAGTAATAATAAAACAAATTTAAACCTTAGTTTACCTGGCTTTGCCTCGGTGAAGCCTAGGTTCAAGCTCAATATTAGCGCGTCCGTTTTCATCGTCCAAAAAACGCCAACCCGAGCTCTCAAGCAGTTTATTTATTCGTATCCGAGCCGCCGCTTCTTTCTGTTTCATTGTACAAAGAGTAGCATTATAAGGCTGTTTCCTCAATATATTTACTTAAAATTAGCGACTTTTTTGAATTAGGTTGTAAAAAAATGCTAGCAAGATAAACTTGAAATAATAATATGTTTAATAACAATCAACGAAAGACCGTGTTAGATGATATTGACCAACGCATAGCTTCTATCTGCCAGCCTGAAGAAGCCCTCAAGATTTTTGAGTCCGATTTGCGCCAAGCTTTAGGCGGCTACCGTCTATCAGATGCATTGTCCTCTCTCGCTAAAATTTCATATAATTTACATAACGATACATTTCCAGATTGGTTTGACCGGATAGGAACTGGAGGAGTTAGACATCCATTAGGTATATATGTAACGGATTTTGCAGTAAGTTACTTAGCAAGTGTATTACTTAGTTCAAAAAGTAGCGACCACCCTTATAAGCGTAAACAGATTTCGGACAAAGCAGATAATATGCTTGCCTTATTTCATATTTACTTTAATCAATTAGCACTACCGGAAAGAAACATCGAAAATGGTGGAATTTTGCAACTAATGTTACCTGTTAATTTTGAACAAATGAACTCTCAACTTAACATTCACCACCTAGGCGCAAGACAATGGTTTTTATTTAACGTGGTAGCCCTTAGTACAGGCAAAAATGTAACAGATTTCTACGAATTGTTTAAAGCAGAAACATCCCTCTCAGTAAATGAGTTCATTGATTTAGCGTTAATCTTCTATGCAATTTCGTCAAGCAACTACCGCTTTAATCTGGGTGATCTACCAAAAAGAGATGGGTCTTGGTTTAGCCACTTGGTACAGGAAGAAAAAATGCGAACTTACCTTAAGCTAATGAGCACAGACAGAGTTTCTTTTAGGAATAATTACAATAATTCAAACACGCACGTGTCAGAAATGGCGACCAAAACTAAATTTAACCCTCTTTTACTAAACCCCATTATTAAAGTTGGCGAGAATGACTATATAGTTCCCTCACTCACATCATATAAACTTGCTTGTTTTAGGGGTATATATTGGTGGTTTGATAATTATTTTATTCAGAATAAAAATCTTAAAAGTGACACTTTTCGACATTTTTACGGAAGCTTATTTGAAGAATATACTAAGATTTTGTTAAAAGATATCTATAGTAGTAGCTTATTAAGTGAGAAAATTACTTATGGTAACAAGGGCTATAAAAAAGAGCTTTTTGATCATATAGTAGAACTAAATGATGAGATTATACTTTTTGAAGCTAAAACTATTCAATTTACTCTAAATACTCTCCAGACAGGGTATATTCAATTAGTAAAGAAAGAAATCAAAGAAAAAGTTGTCAGTGCGATAATACAAATGTATAAACGATATCAAGATATAACCGCTTATTCAGAGCTTGAACGATTTACTAAAAAAAAGAAAACGGTTGTTTTAATATGCTATGACCTCCCATTTGGATCTAACGGTATGTACAGTAACCTCATAAATGAAGAACTTATGAAGATTGAGTTTGAATGTCCCGGAATATGTGGATTTGATTATTTTATAATGGATTTATGGGATCTTGAGCACTTTTCTTCAATCGGAAGAAATGGTGACTTGAAAAGTCTACTTGAAAAGACCTTAGCTGATAAAAGCACAAGTTTCTCAGCTGAGGTTCAAAAAATACGAACAGAAAGAAAAATTACTTATCTCGGGATAGCTCGCGAGAGCTATCAAGCTCATCTGGATGATATTTCTAAGCAAGCGCAAGAATACCCTGTAATATAATTAATCCCAGCTAAGCAACCAAAATGTTACCGGCTAATAACTTCCGTTGTAAAATAAAACGTTGGAATATACAAAGTAACGTCGTTTCTTTGCTGAAACACAGTTCGAACATCCTCTACGACGCCGCCCAGATATGAGATGCCCCTTCGGGGGCTTTTCTCATGTCTGGGCGGCTAAGGTAGTGCCCTGCGGCACTACCGCCAGGGAATCGAAGACCGCAGTGATGTGAGCTTGCGAACGAACGAGGCGGGGTCGAGAACACTTAGTAGATTTGGAGTCGCAGACGAACAAATATACTTAGTGCTTCGTGACCGAACTTCCCTGTAGCCGCCCAGCATTGTGAAGAAGTTTTTATAGGGTTTTTCTTGATACCCTAACTGGATGTTAGAACTGGACTATATTGTAGTGATATAATAAATTGATGCACAAGATCAACTTACAGAAATTCTCAGAGCTTACGTCTAAAAAAACAGGACGAGAAATTATTTTTTCTACTATCGAGAAGATTGGTAGTGGGTACCACTCTGATGGATTTAAACTTACGACAAAAGAAGGGGATTCGTTTTTTCTAAAGTACATAAAATCTCACGACCTCGGGTTTGAGTTCCCTGAACGACAAGCAATGACGCTCATGGTAAGTAACGCTATGGAAAAACGTTCTTGCGGAGACAGCCCAGCTCCTATTGGGGTTATTGTAGTGAATGGCGAAGAAGGTACGATACTTCCAGAACTCACTGAGTCTTCAGAGATATATCACCTACAAGAGTTTGGAGGTACGGGTATCAGTTATTCGAAAATACTAGAACAGAACTACCCGAAATCAAAAGTCGATGATGACGATATAAAACAATTGGAAATGATTTCAGATAAATTGATTAGTATTCATTCTACAAAACATCAATCGCAAGACAAGGTTCAACTAGATGCTGTATACAACGATGGATTGCGTAACATACTTACACACCCAGAGTTATCAATCATGGTTTTGTCGGAATTTCCTGATGACTATCCAATTCTCGACCTTGATGGGCAGAAAGAAATCATTTCTTTGATGTATGAAAACATAAAGACTTGGACAGGGCGGAGTGACCGCTTGACCGCACTACATGGAGATTTCTGGGGGGCAAATATTTTCTTTAGAGAGGATGGAAGTCTTTTTGTGATCGATTTTTCAAGAATTCCTTGGGGTGACCCAGCTATAGATGTTGGGTGGTTTACTGCAGAATTATTGTGGAAATATCACGACACAGGAAATAGTTATTATAAAGAATTGACTGAGGAGTGGCTGAATATGTATCAGAAAAAGACGGGAGATACTGAGGTGCGGAAGGCAGTGCCTTTAATAATAGGTTGGACGGGCATTGTTCAAGTATATCCAAGATGGTTCCCTAACCTAGACGTAGACAAGAGTAAGAAATTCATAGCCCATATTAAAAAAATCTTAAAAGAAAAAGAATTTGTATGGAACGATTAAAACAACCCTCAGAAAGTCCCAAGAAGAAGCTTAAAGTTGACGTTGTTCGTCACGGACCTTCAATTTATCGTCAGCCTGAATGGTCTGATATAAATACTGCCGATGACCTTAATACTGTAGGAAGATATGAAGATGGCTCAATTACAGATGAGGAACTAGCTAAAGGAAAAGGAGAGGCTATTGCTATAGTTCGAGCTTCAGCAGAAGAAATAGCTGACAACATAGAAGAAGATGAAGAGGTTGCAATCTGGTCTTCTCCAACAGGTCGCACGCTTGAAACTGCGCGCATTATACGCGATGTACTAAGTGAAAGAGGGATTCAAGTGAGAAGTAAGGGTAATGCTTCAGAACATGGTGTTAAAGTGTTTGATCGAATCGGAGAGGTAAAAAATTTCTCATGGGAACTTTTTGAACCACTCATGAGTGGTGGAGAAGTTGAATTTGATGGAGAAAAATTTACTATTGATAAAAGTCTCTCAAACCCAAATAATATAGGATATCCAGATTACTTCACATCTGATGCTATCAAAGATATTCCAGAAACAGCTATGGATTCCTGGTCTAAAAAGTATATTGCACAGATAAAAGAGTTTGAAAGTTTTGCTGATGTTTCTGAGCGTATGTCCAAGACACTTCAAAAAGTTAAGAAATTGAATGATAAGAAGTATCGGATAATTCTGGTCACGCACGACGCTCTCACTGGTGCTCTTGTGAAAACCTTTTCGTCTGGAGAAATGGGTGGAGTAAATCCTGGGCAATTTCTTTCGTTGGAAAGAAGCGATAACAAACTTGTGGTGACTCGTGTAGGAGATGTTTTTGAAGGAGACAGTGAGACTGATGTAGCAAACTAGAAATCAATAGACAAATATAATTGTAGAATATAAATACCAACATCTCCCAACCTCTCAAACACGGTTCGAACATCCTCTACGACGTCGCCCTACTGCCCTAGATTCTCTAGGAACTATATAAATAGAGATAATTTGGTTCGACTAAACGATGGTTTTTTGATGTGTACTGTCCGTAGTGGAACCTGCTATAATTTATAATACTTCATCTCAACAATCTAATGCAACACTAATAATAATTAGGTAGCATATAACAATGAAGCAAAAACATCACTTCGTACTAAACAAACGTGACCGAGAAAGAATAGAAGTTTGGATCAA
>Ga0163154_10003162_pt1 | contig 23206 bp, 20 predicted proteins | sample OliLakLV19MP9P1_FD_148649 | JGI IMG/M metagenome (GOLD analysis project Ga0163154, IMG submission 148649) | Freshwater microbial mat bacterial communities from Lake Vanda, McMurdo Dry Valleys, Antarctica - Oligotrophic Lake LV.19.MP9.P1 | ecosystem: Environmental > Aquatic > Freshwater > Lake >... | reverse complement strand
ACGCCGATGCTGTCACCGAGCCACGCCAAACCCGCCGCAAGCAGGGTATTGAGTGCGAAACCGCTGACGAAAATATCGTTTTGGAAGCGACCTTCGATACCGGCACGGATGCCACCGAAAATCGTGTCCAGTCCCGCCAATGCCGCCACCGAAAGATACGGCGCGTATTCGGCGGGAAACTGCCAGTTGAGAGTGCGGAACAGTGACCAACCCAGTGCAAAGCCCGCCGCGAGGCTGAGAACCGGGAACCATGCCGTTTTCATTGCTTGCTCTTGCCTTCCTCTGTGCCGCTTACTACAATATCTTTCGACTTTTCCGGCTTGTCCGCTTTTTTGTCTTTGTCGGTACTCTTGATTTCGGGAACGCGCCCGAAACGCAGCTGGGTTCCACCGGCATAAGCGAGCAGGTGAAGTTTCGCGATTTTTTCGATTTTGACCATGCCGGGATCATAGCGTCGAACATCTTCGATAACGCCGCCCGCGATAAGCATGGCACTGTGTAGGGTGCTGGCATCGCCAATCGCCTCGATCACAAAGGGCGGACTGGCGGCGACATGATTGATATGGACAATCGGACCGACACACCGCACGGCACTGCGCGAAATGATCCGCTGTCCATTGACAGAAATCGCTTCGGCATCGGCGGCTTTGAGTTCGTTGACGATGGCACTGATCTGAAAATCGTGAACAAGGTTGCGCTGTTCGAGTGCATCAATTCCGAGCGTCGGCTTTTTGGCACTGTCCACCAGCGTAACCCTGACGCCGGGACCGACCAATTCCGTCACGCCAGCGAGGATGCGGTTATCTTCGAGTTCTTCTGCCAGCCGCTTTTCCGAGACTGTGCCTTTGCTTTTTTCTGCTTCCAACGCCTCTTTATCAGCACGCAAGGCGGCGATTTCGGCTTCGTATTCCTGCGATTTCTTGAGAGCCGTCGCTTCGACGGAACCGGCGAAGAAGCCGCGCCCGCTGTTGCCGCCGCTCCGCTTGATCTGGCTCACGGTATGCCCTGCCGCCGCCAAGAGCAAGCCTAAGACAAAACAGAGCATACTGATTTGCCAGTAGTACGATCTGTGGGTGATACTCGAAGAAAATACGCTCATGTTTCACCGCCTAAATACTCGGAACCGTTTCGTTCTCCAGTTCCAAATGGGTTTCGCGCAGGATGCACGCCGGTTTTTCCGGCACGCTCAGGTTGATTCCGGTCATGCGTTGGGCGATAGCGGGATCACGGGAATAAATTTTCTGAACGGTCTCCCATTTTGCGCCGAGATTTTCCGCCTGCCCAAACTGAATCGCGACTCCGTCACTCATATTTAAGCACAGATTCCCCTGCGGGTCAATAACAATTTTTTCGATGCGCGACATCAAGCCCGAATCGGCACTTTTGAGAAGGGCAAGCGTCTGGGTCAAGGCGAGATCATTGAGCGGTTTTCCGGCAATCGGCGTCACGTTTTGCGCCGAAACGAGGTGCGGCAGTCGGGGCGTTGGCTGCGCCGTCAGTCGGATCGGAAAACCTTGTGCATCTACTTCGTAATGGTGGAATTCCGCCTCGCCTTTTCGGAGCGAAACACAGGCAAACAGCGTGCGCGGCGTCACAGTAACGGCGATGATATTGGGCAGTTGGCGCGAAACTTCCGTTTGCTTGAGTTCCATATATGCGAGCAGTTGTTTTTGGAGTCTGCCTGTGCCGACGGTGAGGAAATTGGTCTGCGGGGCAAGCGTGATCTGTTTTTCTATAGTCGCCCGCTCGTGCGCTGTCAATCCCTCCAAACCCGACACGGTAACCTGCTTGACCGCAAACACCGGCGACGTGAAAATTGCCATCACAATCTCGACTGCCAGCACGGTATAGAGAACGCCGAGCGTGCGTTTGCGGGCATGGCGTCGCGCCGCCTCCTGCTTGGCGCGACTGGCTTGCGGGGTCGGCTTGTGCGGCTTCATCGGCTTACTTGACTTGGGATGCAATTCCTGAGCGGATTTCTGATTGCGCGGGCGATCACACCAACGCGGCGGGTAAGGTGAATTGGTTTCCATCGTGAAAACAGTTTTCTCCAAGTATATTTCAGTTCAATGCCGATTGAATCAGCCGATCCAACAATTCAGGAAACGCGATGCCCGCTTCTGCCGCCGCTTGGGGAAGCAGACTGGTAGGCGTCATTCCGGGAATGGTATTTGTCTCTAAGATAAAAATTTCGCCGTTTTCAACCATGAAATCGGTGCGCGACATTCCCCGACAGCCGAGCAAAAGATGGCACTGCCGCGCAAACTCCTGAGCGCGTTCGGTCAACTCTTGCGGCAATCGTGCCGGAATGATATGCTCACTGCCGCCGTCGGCGTATTTGCTCTCGTAATCGTAGAACTGCGACTTCGGCACAATCTCGATCAGCGGCAAAATCGTCAACTCTTCTTCGCGATTGCCCAAAATCCCCGCCGTGATCTCCATGCCTTGAATATACTTTTCGAGAATTGCAAGGCTGTCATATTTCAGGGCGTTCTGAATAGCGGACTCAAGTTCGTTCTCGTGATTGACCAGCGCACAGCCAAATGCCGAGCCTTCCGCGTTCGGCTTGACAAAAACAGGACATCCGCCGAGCCGTAGAGTGAGCAGTTCCGGCAAACCCGCCAAATCCAGTCCACGCGGAACGATCACGTCTTCGACGACGGGCAGCCCCGCCGAACGGAACAGCCGCTTGGACATCACTTTATCCATTGCCAGCGCACTCGATAGCACGCCCGATCCGGTATAGGGAATCTGGAGCAGTTCGAGCATTCCCTGAATCGATCCGTCTTCGCCGCCTTTGCCATGCAGGGCGATAAATGCGACATCGGGACGGTTGGCAAACAACGCGCTCATTCCTTGCGGCGTCAACAATTCCTGTGTATCAATTGCAGTGACGGTGTAGCGTTCTGTGTCCAATGCACTGAGAATCATCTTGCCCGTCGAAAGCGAAACCGGACGCTCAGACGAGTTACCGCCCATCAGAACCGCGATATGAAGCCGCTTGTTCTTGCTCACGCGGCTGCCTCTTTCCGCAACGCCGCGAGTTGTTCGCCCTGCTCCCGAATATCGCCCGCGCCCATGATCAAAACCATATCGCCCGCCTGTACCATTTTGTTCAACGCTGCCGGAATTTCCAGTTTGTTCGGAATAAATTGTGCCGTCAAGTTCGGATTTTGCCCCTGCGCCCTTATGACAATCTCCAGCGCGTTGACGCCCTCTATAGGCAGTTCGCGTGCGGCATAAATCTCGGTAACGAACAGTACGTCTGCCCGTGCGAGTTCGGCGGCAAATTCGGCTAAAAAGTCGCGGGTTCGGCTGTAGAGATGCGGCTGAAACACTGCAAGCAAGCGACGATTTGGGTATGCCGCCCGAACCGCGTCCATTGTTGCGCGAATCTCTGTCGGGTGGTGCGCGTAATCGTCCATAATCAGGACATCGCCCGTGTTGTCGAGAATCTCCTGCCGCCGTTCCGCCCCCCGAAACGCCGACAAACCCTGCGCCATTTTGCCGAGCGACTCCAAATCGTTCGCGCCCAAGATGACTGCCGTTGTCAGTGCCGCCGCCGCATTCAGAACATTGTGCTGACCCGGAACCTGCAAGGATACAGAAACGCGCAGAGTTTCATCATAGACATATTCGAATCGAGTCATGCCGTCATTGTATGTGATATTTTCGACCCGCGCCGACAACTGTTGCCCTGCAAAACCATAATCGTATCGCCAAATCGGACCTGCCAATTCTTCGACCAATTCCCGCGTAGGCGCATCGGCTCCGCAGTAAACGATGCCGTGCTTTGCCTCGAACGGAATGGTATCCAAAAACGTCCGAAAACTCTCTTTGACGCCCTCGAAGTCGCCATAGTGATCGAGGTGATCGGCTTCGATATTGGTAATGATCGCGATGTCCGGCTTGAGGCTCAGGAACGAATCATAAGCCTCGCACGCTTCGGCGACGAAGGGCGCGTCGTCCGCTCCGATGTAGACATTGCCGCCCAACTGCGCCACTTCCGCGCCGACAAAAACCGTCGGATTCCAGCCCGCTTCTTGCAGCATCACGCCGAGCATTGCCGTTGTCGTTGTCTTGCCGTGCGTTCCGGCAACTGCGATTTTTGCCCCGCCGTGCGCCGCCATGAGTTCGCCGAGAAATTCCGCACGCGAGACGATTCGTATGCCGCGCCGTTTGGCTTCGACGATTTCGGAGTTGTCGCCTTTGACTGCCGCCGTCGCCACAACAAGAGAAATATGATCCGCGATATTGGCGGCATCGTGCATACGAAAGACCGTTGCGCCGCCGTCTAACAGTCGCGCAATCGCTGGATTTAGCGTGGGATCAGCCCCCGGATCGGAACCAAAAACCCGACAGCCGCGTGCCTGTGCAAGCTGCGCCAACGCACTCACGCCGATTCCTGCGATACCGATAAAAAAAATAGAATTTGGAAGTGTGTTCACGATATTGTCAGAAATTCACTCGAAGTCAGATTGTCCAAATAGAAGATACTATTACGACCATTTTTGTAAGCCACAGTGCGGACATTTATCTATAAGTTGATTGACGCTCCATGCACTCGGCTTAAAAAACTTTTTGCCACAACGAGGACATGGAAAAGAACTCCAACGCCCGCCCGCAACAAAAAAGGCAATAAACCACAGCACACCAAACCAGCCTCCGACATTCTTAAAAGTAGAAGAGAGCGTAGCAAGAGCAAAAAACCCTCCTATCCAACTTACAAAAAATGTTGCGATACGCATTCGCAAATCTTTCCATTGTGTGGAATAATTTTGTTCTTGCATTTTGAAAGCCTTTCTCTAAACTTGTAGTCCCGACAAAATCAATCGCGCCACATCATCGGCAGCATTTGGACGCGCCAGTTTTCGCATTCCGTTGCTCAAAGACGCGAGACGCTGCGGAACTTGCTTGAGCTGCAATATCTCTGCCGCCATTTTCTCGCCCGACCATTGGGTTTCAGGGCGGAGCATTCCGCCGCCCGCGCCCTCAACGGCTTTGGCGTTATAGGTTTGGTGATCGGCGTAGGCAGTTGGCAACGGAACCAAAAACGCCGGAAGCGCGTTGACCATCGCCTCAGAGAGTGTCGAAATTCCGCATCGGCACATGATCACATCGGCGGCACGCAACGCAAGCGGCATTTGTATCTCATCGAAAAACGGAACAGGGCAGTATCCCTGCCCCAAGCCGCGAGTTTGTGCCGTCGCCTGAACCGCTTCGATATTGCGGGTTCCGGTTTGATGCAAAATCTGTACATCCGATTCAAGAAGCGTTTTCGCGCCGTCCAGCACAAATCCATTCAACGCTTGCGCCCCTTGACTGCCGCCAATCACCAAAACCGTAAAGGCGTTCGGACTCAGTCCGGCAAACGCTTCTCTCGCTTCCGCTTCGGTGACAGTTTCGGGCGCGACAATTCCGGTACGAAGCGGCAATCCTGTAACGACTGTTTTGCCTTTGGGAAACTCCTGCGCTGCTTCCTCGAAGACAAGGCACACCGTTTTGACCCATTTCGCCAAGTATTTGTTCGTGCGTCCGGCGCGAAAGTCGGGAGCCAAAATCACAGTCGGCAATTTGAGACTCGCCCCGGCAAGCACCGCCGCCGCCGCCACATAGCCGCCGGTTCCGACAACCGCCTCTGCCTTGAACGCCCGCAGATAGGTTTTCGCTTCACCATAGCCTTTTAAGAGCGAGAGCATCACACCAATCGTCGAAGGCGAAATCACTTTGCGGAGTTTTTTGGCGGTCACGGCTTGATACTGCACGCCATATTTCGGGACAATTTCGGTTTCCATGCCCGTTGTGCCGCCGATAAACAGAACTTCGGCGTTCGGTGCGAGTCGCTTGATACTCTCCGCAACCGCAATCGCCGGAAAGATATGCCCGCCGGTTCCGCCGCCACTGACCACAACGCGCATGAGACCCCGTTTCTATCATTTCATTTCTATTAGAGAGAGATGTCGGGTACAAAAACGTACCCGCCTAAAAAACAGACGTCCTGCGGACGAACAGACTGCCACGTTATCGCTCCTCAATAAACTCTGTTGAGTGCAGAAACTTTTACGAGCAGCCAAGAAACTTCCAAGCGGGTATCCTCATCCGCAGGACGACTGTTTTTCAGGCGGGTACGTTTTTGTACCCGGATCACCTTACTTTTGCGACATCGGAGGCGTGGGGTATTGAGACACGCTCAGCAAGATTCCGATGCCCGCCATCAAGGTCATCAGCGACGTTGCGCCGATGCTGATAAACGGAAGCGGGACGCCGGTTGCCGGAATCAGAGTCGTGGCAACTCCGATATTTATCATGGCTTGCCACACGATCAATGCCGAAACGCCCGCCGCCAATAATGCCCCAAAACGGTCTTTGGAGCGTGCCGCAATCATAAACCCGCGCCACGCTAAAACGAGATAAAGCGTCACGATGGGAAGCACGCGCAACAAGCCCAATTCTTCTGCAATCGTACAAAAAATGAAGTCGCTGTCACTTTGCGGCAGGTACAGTTTTTCGCGTCCCTGTCCCCAACCCATGCCGAGGAAATGCCCCGAACCGACAGAAAGACGCGCATGATAGACTTGGAGTGTGACGCCTTTCGGATCGGCGTCGGGGTTCCAATAGCCTATCATGCGCTGGCTTCGGTGTCCCACGTTGCCATGCCGCATTCCAATTACCAGAGCGAACAACACGCACGCCGCCGTCACTGCCGCCAAATGCTTGGGACGCGCTCCTGCCAAAAACAGCATCGTCAACGCCGTAAAGAACAAAACTACTGCCGTTCCCAAGTCGGGTTCGCGTTCGATGAGCAGGCAATACAAGCCCGTCACGACCAACGGAGGAACCAATCCGCGATCCGTGAACTCCTGCACGCGGCAGCTTGGGCGTGACAGCAACGCCGCCAAATAGATGATCAGCGTGAGTTTCGCGACCTCCGACGGCTGAAACATCATGCCGAGACTGATCCAGCGATTTGCATTGTTCTTCTCAATCCCAATACCCGGAAACCACACCAACAGCAGCATAAATCCGCCCAAAAACATCAGAGGAACGGCAATTTTCCGCAGCCGCCAATAGCCCATCCGCATCACGATTCCCATCGCAAGAAAGCCGCCAATGACGCCCTTGAACTGCTGAATTACGCTCCCGAATGATGCCAATGAATTGTCGCGGAAGGCAGTGGTGCTTGTTTTGAAATAACTGGTATTGAACACCATGCACATCCCGACGGCGATCAGGCAGATCACCATCGCAAAGAGGAAATTATCCATCGGCATTCGGCGGTGCGTTGTCAGTGGTTGAGTGGTCATTACGTAAAATCTATTTCCCCTCAGAAATTAAAGCGCGAACGGCGTCCCGAAACGCAGAACCCCGCGCCTCGAAATCGGCAAACATATCGAAACTGGCACACGCAGGCGACAACAGAACAGCGTCACCCGCGACGGCAAGGCTTCGGGCAAGCGTCACGGCGTCCTGCATACTTTCAGCACGGATTATCTTGTCGTATCCGCCCGCTCGAAAGGTCTGCTCCATTTTGTCCGCCGCCCTGCCGAGCAAAATCACTTGCTTGGCGTGTGAGTGCAAAACCGGCGTCAAATCCGAAAAATCGCTTTCTTTGTCCACTCCCCCCGCGATCACCACCGTTGGGCGTGTCATAGCAGACAGCGAACTCACGGCGGCGGCAGTATTGGTACACATCGAGTTATTGATAAACGCTACTCCGTTGTGTTCCGCGACCCACTCCATGCGGTGCGCCACGCCCTTGAACTCCCGAATACCCCGCGCAATGGCTTCCGGTTTCGCGCCCATAAATAACGCCGCCGCACTCGCCGCCAGTACATTCTCGACGCTATGATTTCCCGGCAGACTCTGCGGCAGTTCCGACACAGGCAATATCGCCACATTTTCGCCGCCCGCCTCCAACCGAACCGTGATTACGCCATTCTCGACAAACGCCGCAGGAACCGATTTATCATAAACTTTTGTGCGCGAAAACCTCAGCAATTTCCCTTGATAGCCGCGTTCTTTCCAACCGTCTGCGATATTTTTTGCGGCTTCATTGTCATCATTGACGATAGCGAGACAATCATCTTGTTGTGCGGCAAAAATCCGTGCTTTGGTTTCGACATACTCCTCAAAACTCGCATGACGATTCAAGTGATCCGGCGTGATATTAGTCAAAATCGCAACACATGGGGCAAATTTGTGAACCCATTCCAACTGAAAACTGCTAATCTCCGCGACAATGATCTCTTCATCGTTTAGGTGATCGGCACTGCTATTCCATGCCGCATCTACAAGCGTCAGTTTGATCTCATCTGCGCTGACATTTCCAGCGATTGTTGCGGTTAATCCTGCCGATTCCAATAGTTCGGCGATTAAAATTGTTGTTGTTGTTTTGCCATTGGTTCCCGTCGTCGCTACAATAGGAGCCATTGTAAAATGGAATGCAAACTCTATTTCCGACCAAACTTTGATTCCCCGCCTCACCGCTTCCTGTAATACTTCTGCTGTTTTCGGAACGCCGGGACTGGTGACAACAAATTTTGTGTTTTCTGGGAGTGCTTCATCAACCGTCGCTTTGGGAATAAACTTTGCAGAAACCGCTCGCGCCTCTGCAACCCGTTCTGCGCCGAGTTTTTCTTCTGATGCCGAATCCGACAGTGTGACAATAGCACCCATATAGGTCAGGAAACGCGCCGCCGAAATTCCGCTCCGTGCCGCCCCAATCACACTGATAATCTTGCCATCATATCCACTTTTTATTTTTACCCCATTTATCTGCACCCTTTGCTCTTCTCCCCGATTCGCTCGTTCCGCGCAGGGAGAGAGGAGGCGTTTGCTTTTCCCCGTGTCCCCTGTGTTCCCTGTGGTTCTGTTTGTATTGTCGTTGTAGTCCGTCGTGTGCGTTGTGGTTCCTTATCGTCCCCACAGCAACGCCAACGCCGCGCAAACCGCCCCCGCAATCCAGAAGCGCGTGACAACCGTTGTCTCTTTCCAGCCAAGTTCCTCGAAGTGATGATGCAATGGCGCACGTTTGAAGACTCGGTTTGCCTTCGCATAGTCCAAGCCATGCCGCTTTTTGCGAATCTTGAACACGCCGACCTGAATCACTACACACAAAATCTCTGCCCAACAGACGAGCGAAGCAATAAAAAGCCCTGCCTCCTGCTTACCCAACATTGCCGCGCCGCCAAGCCCCGCGCCCAACGCAAGCGATCCCGTATCGCCCATAAACATCTTCGCCGGATGCGCGTTCCACCATAAAAAGCCCGCCAACGCCCCTGCCAGAACCACGCAAAACAGGCTCAATGCCGGATACATTACCGACAAAAGCGCAGCAAGTGCCAGTGAAATTGCAATCGTGACGCCGCTCGAAAGTCCGTCCAAGCCGTCGGTGAAGTTGGTCGCGTTCGATAATGCCACCAAGTAAATCGCCATCAGCACGTAATACCAAACGCCCAAATCGAACACAAACGGCGGCATAACCTGCGCCGCCCCAAACTGAATCGAAGTCGTAAAGCCCGGCTGAGAAGTTTTGGCAAGATACAGCACAAATCCAATCGCCACAAGCATCTGCGCCGCAAACTTCTCCCGCGCCCGAAAACCCAAATTCTTGCCGCGCCGCGCCGAAAGATAATCGTCCACAAACCCAATCACGCCGAATGCCAGCGTCATAATCAAGAGGGCAATCGGGGCATATTCCCGCGTTTCCAGCCGATATTTGCCCGCCTGTGTCGCCGTAAACAGCGCAAGATACACGACAGTGAACGCAAACAGAATCAGTAAGCCGCCCATTGTCGGCGTTCCTTGTTTGGCGGAATGCGAGGTTGGGGCGTCCTCACTGATTGTTTGTTTTGCGCCCAACTTCCGCAATAATCCAATCGCAAACTTGCCCGGTATCGCCGCGACCAGAAACGCCAGCACAAACCCGCCGATGTTCTCACGCATGGGCATTATCGCTTTCCTGCCCCGTTATCGCCGCGACGACTCGTTCTAACCGCATAGCGCGAGAACCCTTCACTAAAACTGTCGCGTTTTTTAGCGGAATGTTGTGGAATGCGGCGGCGGCTTCTTCGGCATTATTTGTGTGCAACCATTTCGGCGCAGAATTGCCAGAACGAACAGCTTCTTTGCCGATCTCTTTTGCCAAATCGCCGACAGTAATCAATATATCCACTTGATTCTTGATCACTTCACGCCCAATCATCCGATGCGCCTCACTGGAAAAATTGCCCAACTCCTTCATATCGCCGAGAACGGCGATTTTACGGTCACCGTTATGCTCTCTCAAAGTGCGGAGCGCGGCAGTCATACTCTCGACGCCCGCATTATAACAATCGTCTAATACGGTTGTGCCATCAGGCAAGCGAATCGCGTTCATCCGTCCTTCTGCACCATGCCAATTTGCCAAAGCGTTCATAGAGTCGCGTAACGAAATTCCAAGTACAGAACCAACCGTTATCGCCAAGATTGCGTTATAAATGTGGTGACTGCCGACTGCGGGTATTTGCAGAAAGACGGCTCCCTCACCCCCTAACCCCCTCTCCCGAACAAGTTCGGGCAGAGTGGGAACCTCATGATTGGGGATTGTTCTCCCCTCTCCCCCCGACGAAGGAGGAAAAAGGGGAGAGGGGTCGGGGGTGAGGGAGGAACCTGCGAATTTCACTTCCGCCCCCTTTGTAACCCGACTCACTAAATAAACTAAGAATTTATCCTCAGCAGGCAATATCGCTACGCCATCGCTCGGTAAACGCGCCAGAAGTTCGGATTTGGCTTCGGCGATTTTCTCCTGCGAACCAAGACGCTCGATATGCGCGTAGCCGATGTTGGTGATCACGCCGATAGTCGGGGCGGCGATTTCAGCAAGGCGATCAATCTCACCTAAACCGCGCATTCCCATCTCAATCACCGCGACTTCGTGCGACTTTTCCAATCGAAAGAGCGTCAGCGGCACGCCAATTTCGTTGTTATAGTTTTTTTCGTTGGCGAGAACATTGTACTTTGTTCGCAAGACTGCCGCCGTCATTTCCTTTGTGGAGGTCTTGCCGACACTGCCCGTAATGCCGACCACTGGAATATCGAACTGCAAACGATAAGCCTGTGCCAAATCGCCGAGAGCAATCACTGTATCCGGCACAACGATCTGAATGCCGTCAATATTGCTTTGCACTTCGGAGACAATCGCCGCCATTGCGCCCTTCTCGAACGCCTTTTCGACGTATTGGTGTCCGTCCGAGGTTTCGCCTTTGAGGGCAAAAAAGAGCGTGTCCTGCGCGTCATTGCGGGTGTCGGTGCAGATGCCGCGCACGACTCGTTCCGCCGCGCCTTCGGGAAGGTTCGCGCCCAATTTTTCGACAGCCCAGCCTAATGTGAAGGATTCCATTGTATGTTTGCCTGTTGCGGTGGAATAAATTCCCCGCTAACGAGTACTCAATGTCCGCCTTCGCGGACAACCCACTTTTTTCGGGTGTTTGTCCGCGAAGGCGGACGTTGCGTTTTCCAGAGCGGGGAATTCATTTCACCGCGTTATTGCTCCTTCGCCCCAATCGCTTCCGCCGCGACAAGCCGATCATCGAAAGCCAGTACGTGATCGCCGACAATCTGATAATCCTCATGACCTTTGCCCGCAATCACCACCAAATCGCCCGCTTTCGCCTTCTCAATGGCTAAGAATATCGCCTTGCGCCTATCGGCTTCAACATGGATTTCTGCTGTTATATCGTTGCCGCTCATTCCCGCCAATATCTCTTGGATGATTGCGTCGGGTTCCTCTTTGCGCGGATTGTCTGAGGTCACGATGGCAATATCCGAAAGTGTCGCCGCGAGATTTCCCATTTTCGGGCGTTTGGTTTTGTCCCGATTTCCGCCGCACCCGAACACCGTGATAATACGATTGGGCTTGAGTTCGCGGGCAGACTTCAAGACGTTCTCTAAACCGTCCGGCGTATGCGCGTAATCCACGACAACGCTATACGTATTATTCGGAACCGCCACCGACTCGAACCGTCCCGGAACCGGAGGCAATGCCGCCAAGCCCTGCGCTATCGTCTCCTTTTTGACGCCGAGACGCAACGCCGCTCCTATCGCTCCGAGCGCGTTCCCAACCTGAAACGCGCCGCCAATGGGCAAGACTATCGGCAGTTCCCACTTCTCAATTCCCGAATCATAGACTGCTGTAAAGCGAACCGTTGTCGGCGAAAGTTCAATATCCCGCGCCTTCAAGACCGCCGGATTGTCCTTCGTCGTATAGGTCAAAACGTCGCCGCGTGCCAGCGTCACCAAATCGCGCCCTTCCCATTGCGCCACATTGATAACGGACGTGAACAATGCGCCGTCGGGACGCGGATACAGGACAGGATATTCCGCGAACAGGCGGGCTTTGGCGGCAAAATACGATTCCATTGTGCCGTGATAATCGAGGTGATCCTGCGTGAGATTGGTGAATATCCCCGCCGCAAACGCGATGCCGTCCGTGCGATATTGCGCCAGCGCGTGCGAGGAAACTTCCATCACAACGGCACTCGCTCCGCCGTCGCGCATCTCAGCGAGAAGCCTTTGCAGGTGATCGGCTTCGGGCGTGGTATGGTCACTCGGTATTGGCTTGCCGTCCAATTCCGACCCAAGCGTTCCGACTGTCCCCACCGAAAACCCCGCCGCTCTCAGTATCGCCGCCATCATGTGAGTCGTCGTGGTTTTGCCGTTTGTTCCGGTGACGCCTATTACCCTCATTTTATGGGACGGATCGGCATAAAACGCACACGCGATATGCGGCAACGCCTTGCGCGTATCCGGCACAGCAACGACAACCGCACCGTCAGGAATCTGCACCCCCGCCGCTTCCAATCCTTTTTCATTGATAATGAGGGCAGACGCGCCCTGATTTATCGCTTCCGCCGCGAATGTATGCCCGTCAAACGCCGCACCTTTCAGGCAGACAAACACATCGCCCGATTCGATATGCCGCGAGTCGTGCGTTATCCCTGTAACCACCGTTTCGGGGTCACCGTGTATGTGCGCGTCCGCGATATGTGCCAGTAGCGTTTTGAGAAGGGTTTGCATCTCATTCTTTCCAATTCAACTCTTTACCACAACCACAAAGAACATAAACGTATATCAAGCAGAGAATTCCGCCACCATCACACAGCGAAATGAATTTCTCTGCTGGGAGCCTTCGGCTGTGCCGTGCTTCGCACTCTCATGGTGCGTCTCCTTATGGGTCTTCCGGCGTGTCGGGCAAGTCATGTTCAATATAGACCTGTTCCCATTCGTTATCCGTTGTGCCGTCGGCATGGTGTTGCTTTTGATTGGCGATATAACGAATGCAGGTATCGAGGGCATCGGGACAAACGGCTTTGGCTCCGTAATGGTTCTGCCAATTGAACCAACCACCGCGCCGCAACTCCTGCGACACAAACCTTGAACTGCTTCCCTTTACAAACTTCATCAACTCTGCCATCGAAATCGTATTGTGCAAATTCACCAACAAATGAATATGATCCGGCATTCCGCCAATCGCCAAAACATCACACCGCTTCTGTTGCGCCAACGCCTCGATATACCGCCACAACTTGCGCTCGTCCTCGCCGTCATCGGGCAACAACGGCATTCGTTCGTGGGTTGCCCACACGAAATGCACGGGAACACGAATATAATTATTTCTGCGAACCGACATGACGTTTTCCCTTGATCTCACGTCTGTATAACGTACACCTCTCAATGGAACGTACCATGAGAGTGCGAAGCACGGCACAGCCGAAGGCTCCCAGCAGAGAAATTCATTTCGCTGTGTCTATGGAATATTTCTCTGTGCTATTTGCAGGAAACCGCCGCCCCTATGCCGAACGTCCTTCCATAGGAAAATCACCTTTTCCCAGATCAAAAATCACCTTTTCCCAAAGCAAAAATACTCGCTTCCACAGGATTTTCTCCTCATTGAGTATACCTGCAAAGAAAAAAGGGGCTGTACAGAAAAAGAACAAAACACGGGTACAGCCCCAATCCACACGCCGAACCGGAGCGAGATGCGTGTGGAAATCGAAAAGAAAATTATCGGCTACGGGTCAATGCTTCGCCGTCTTTTTGATCTTTTTCTGCGCCGCCGCATATTGGAGCGAACCCGGATCGTCCTCCGCGACGTTCCAATAAGAGAGCAGTCGGCGCGAAATCTCCCGAAAAACCGGAGCCGCAACCGCCCCGCCGTAGATATTGCCATGCGGTTCGTCTACCGCCACCAATATCACGGCGCGAGGCTTGGAAGCGGCGGCGGCAGGCACAAATCCCGCGAACGATGCCACATACAAACCAGCGCGATATTTCTTCGCCGTCCCCGTTTTGCCCGCGAGTTGATAGCCGTTGATCGCCGCCGACGTTCCGGTTCCGTTGCTCACCGCCGAACGGAGCATCGCCCGCACTTCGTTGCAGGTTTGCGCCGACAAAAGGTTTTTGCGCTGAACCTGCGGCGCGAACTCCTTGACCGTCTTGCCCTCGCTGTTGCGATACCCCACCACGATGCGCGGCTTCATCAAATTGCCGCCGTTCGCAATCGCCGCATACGCCATTGCCACATTCAGGGGCGTTGTCGTAATGGAATGCCCGAATGCGACACGCGCCAATTTGCCGTTCGCCGTCTGATCTTCGTGCTTGTCCAGACTCCAATAGCCCTTCGTTTCGCCCTGCAAACCAAGATGCGGATTGGTCAGCAAACCGAATTTGTCCATCCAGCCGTGCAGTTTGGTGTAGCCCATTTTCATGCCGATCTGCGCCGAGCCGATGTTGCACGACCGACGAATCAAGTCGAGCGGGTTTACCATGCCATGCCCCGCGTGTTCGCCCGCGTGCAGGTCGCACTTGATACTGCGTTTGCCGATTTTGAGTTTACCGCCGCAATAAAAGCCGGTGTTGAGATTGATTGTGCCTTCCTGCAATGCCGCCGCCACCGTAAGCGTCTTGAGTGTCGAGCCGGGTTCATACAAGCTCGCCACTGTGCGCTCGCGCAGTCTTTCATCCTCTTTGATCAGATGGCGCGGCTTGCCGGGATTGGGATCGAACGACGGCATACTCACGAGAGCCAGAATATCGCCGGTTTCGGGTTCCACCACCACCGCCGCGATGCCCTTCGGGTGATACTGCGCGACAACCTTCGCGACCTCCTCCGAGACGATATGCTGAACGGTGGTATCGAGTGTCGTCACCACGTCCAAGCCCTCAGTGGCGGGCTTCATTTCACTGCGCGTGTCGGGAATCTCGCGCCCCAAGTTGTCCACTTCCATCTTCATCGAGCCGGATTTGCCGCACAGAGTTTTGTCGAGCGCGAACTCAAGACCTGCGACGCCCTTGCCTTCCTTCACATACCCTATTATCTGCGTGGCTTTGTCCGTCGTGGTATAAACCCGCTGATCGTTGTCCTGAATGCGGAACAGATAAAGGTTCGTCTCTTTCGGCTTTTTGTCTTTCTCTTTAATTGTATCTGTCGGATTTTTCGGCTCTTCCTTGCGATTGGAGAGAAGTGCGATCTCTTTTTTCAACGCCTCGTCTTCCGGCGCGTATAATCGCAGGTCATTCACCCGATTCAATGGGATATTCCGCTTGACGACGACATACTGCGTGGATTTTTCTGTGACCTTCGCCTTCTCAATCGCCACCAAATCCGCCAACTGCACCGCGTTCAATTTGAGAATGCGGGCGATTTTGCGAATAGCGAACTCTAATTTCAGCGATTGGATTTTCTCGGCTTTGTCGGAGAGTTTCTTTGTAGAGACAAGTTCATGCGGATCGAAACAGAGGATTCCGGTGTAGTTGCTGACCGCCATGACGTTGCCGCTTCGGTCTCGAATGGCTCCACGAGAAACAGGCAGAGCGATGCGCTTGGTACGTTCCTTTTCCGCCGTTGCCCTGATCGTCTCGCCCTGCATCCCTTGCAGATAGACGAGCCGCCCGACCACCGCGACATAGCACAGCGCAACAACGCCAAACGTCGTCCGTACCCGCGCCTTCAACACATCATTGGAACCGAAACTTTTCACTGCCATGTCTTACACTCCCCATGTGAGGGAAAATTCCTCGCGTTCGAGGAAAACCGATCATTCCACCGTCACCGTCTCTTTGTCCGAGACTTTGATCATCTGATACTGCTTCGCCAATTTCTCAATCTCCATCGGAGAGAGAGCCAGCGAGTGCCGCATTTCCGTCTGCCGCAGGAGTGCGGTATTCTGGTGGGCTTGCTTTTTGAGTTCGGCGAGGTGGCGCGTCTCATACTGCAACTGCGCGAAGCCATACAGCACGCCCAGCCCGCATGCCGCAAAGAAAAACGCTGCGAACACTATTACTCCGCGCCAAAACTTCTGTTCGCGCTCGCGTGCAGACAGGCGCGTCTGCGGGTTCTGTGGTTTGGGTTGAACTTTGGGCGCAAGGGCAGGGGCAGTCGCGCCACGAACGGGGTAGTTCGTCGCAGCAGAAAACGCGGATTGGCGGCGGGCTTGAGACATCGGGCAGTCTCTCCTTTGGAACAAAATAAAAAATAGAAGTTCCGTTTGCGGTGGAATGAATTCCCCGCTCTGGAAAACGCAACGTCCGCCTTCGCGGACAACCTCAGTGCTTGGGTCTGTCCCCGCAGGGGGACATTGCGTACTCGTCAGCGGGGAATTCATTCCACCGCATAGGTCAAACACAATTTCTCTATAAACGCTTCGCGGCTCGGAGCTTCGCGCTTCTGGCTCGTGGGTTGCGCCGGGTTTCCTCGTCCGTCGGCGGGACGGGTTTGCGCGTCAAGATTTCCAAATCCGGCGCGTTAGTGTTTGCGGGCAGAAACGCGGCGGGCGACATTCCCGACGCGCCGGGAAGCCTTCCGGCGTGCGCGGCAAAGATTTGCTTGACGATACGGTCTTCGAGCGAATGATAACTGAGAACCACAATTCTGCCGCCGGGTTTCAGGCGCGAAATTGCCGCTTCGAGTCCGTCTTTGAGTTGTTCGAGTTCACGATTGACGGCGATTCTTAACGCCATAAAGGTCAATGTCGCCGGATGAATATCTCTGGTTTGGGCGCGGCGGGGAATGGAGTTTTCCACCAATTCCACCAGATGCGCGGTTGTTGTCAGCGGCTTGTTGGCTTCGCGGTGCGCGACAATGTTTTGCGCGATTCGCCGCGAAAAACGTTCCTCGCCGTATTCCCACAAGATGCGGGCGATTTCGACTTCGCTTTCCGTTGCCAGAATGTCCGCCGCCGTTGGTTGGCTTGCGTCGGTGGCGTCCATTTTCATATTCAGTGGCTCGTCACGACGGAAGGAAAAGCCGCGCTCGGTATCCAACTGATGCGACGAAACCCCCAAATCAAACAAAATACCGTCGAATTTTTGCGCGGCAAGTTCGGAATCAGCCGCAAAAATTTCTGCCATCTTGCCAAAACTGCCATATCGCAGTATAATAGATGTAGACTCTTGTTCAGAGAGCCGAATCCTTGCCGCGTTGATGGCTTCCATGTCGCGATCCAAGCCGACAAGCAAGCCGTTCGGAGCGAGTTTTGCCGCGATTGCCGCGCTGTGTCCTGCGCCGCCGAGTGTTGCATCGAGCATCGCTTCGCCGGAGACGGGAGCGAGATATTCGAGGCATTCCGCGAGCATCACCGGCTCATGTTGAAAAGCGACTGGCTCCATAAATTTGATTTTCGAGCGTCTCGTGCGCCATTTAAGAAGCGACTGGCTCCGTAGTGAGAGGCGTTTCGGCTGCTGCGGCTTCGCCGTTCGGAAACTTTTGGCGGCGTGCCGCGCCCGTAACGCCGCTGAGCGTGAGACTGTCGCTGTAAGCCGTCCAAGTGGCGCGTTCCCAGATTTCGGCGCGATTGCCCGCTCCGATAAATACGGCGTTGACGATCTCTTCCTTGAACCCTGCCCAATGGCGCAGGTGGCGCGGAACGATGATTCGCCCCTGACCGTCGGTTTCGACTTCGGCGGAACTGCCGTACAGACGTTGTATCATTAGCACGTCTGCGGTGAGTTCATCGAACATATCGTACTGGCAAAGGCGTTCTTCGATGGCATTCCATGCTTCGAGGGTGAACGCCCGAATATGGTGATCGGGACCCATCGTGAGAACGAATTTGTCCCCAAGAGCATCACGAAATTTTTGCGGCACAATGAGCCTTCCCTTGTCATCGAAGGAGTACTCGAAATGCCCCCAAAGGCGTTTAGTTGTTGGGGTCGTTTCCGGCATAAGCGACACATACGATCATAAAAACAGGTTTCTGGTGGACGAATTCTGAACTTTGCCCCACCTATCCCCACCTGCCTACCACTTTCACCCACTTCTGCCCCTATTCTACAGGGATAGAGGCGTGGTGTCAAGTGCTAAAGGGGGCATTTCATGCTCTTTTTTGCACTTTTTTTCGCTACTTGTCGCCTATTGATATAACTTGTAGACACATTTCGAGGAGTTTACTCCATGTGCGATGCACCGATTGAATCAATTGCCCTTGTTAGTTCTTGTGATCTTCTCCTGCCAACCGAAGCAGAACGCACTCGAATCCGCCAACTCACCAAGAAACTCAAGCCTTCGATTATCAAGCCTCCTGATGTTGATGTTCCCTTACCATTGACTCCTACCAATAATGAATTTGCAATATGGCTGTTATCTCTCAATAGCACCGCAGATAAAAACTGGCGAGATCGAGTCGTTGCGGCATGGGCTGTCGGCGTCTCCGACATTCCCGATAAAAAACGCACGCAAGCTATTGTCATCTTGCGTGAACTCCTGTGGAATCGTCGCCATCTCAAGCACGTTCTTTATCGCGAGCGGGCAATAACAGCATTCAAGCGGACGTTCAGTATTATGTTGAGTTTGTTTATCGGCTCGGCAATATTCTATGTCGTGTTTCGCGATCCGAAATCTCTTTTCGATTGGAGATTCTATACGCAGATGGTAGACGTAATGGGGATGATGGCACTGATGTCGGCAGTCGTTTCGGTTTACTTTCTGCCTGCAACTATTCCTATCGTCGTGATTTATAGCAATAGCCGCAATAATGAATCCCGTGCAATGGCGGCAAAATCTCTGCTTCGTCAAAATGCACTGGAAGCCATGCCGGAAATTCTTGAGGGAGCATTCGACAAATCAGAGGCAGTCAGATATGAATGCCGCACTGCATTGCGTCATTTCCTGCCTCAAATCACGGAGGAAAACTGCCATGTCATGCCGCTCAATAGTGAAGAACAAATTGGAAAACTGCTCAACGCTTCAAGCGAAGCGGCACTTTGGGAAGCGATCATAGACTATTTGGAAAAGTTTGGAGAGGGAAGCAGTGCGAGAGCAGTGGATAATTGCCTTGAACTACTGAATGTGAATTTGCCCGATCCCGTGAAATACAGCGAACTGATTGCCAAGTGTGAACGAGTCCGCGTCATTCTCCATCAACGCCGCACTCAGAACAATGCACGGCAGGAACTCCTGCGCCATTCCTCAGTTCCGACAACGCAAGCCGACCAACTTCTACGCCCTGCCGCCGACGCGCAAGCGACGCCCGCAGAGCAGCTTCTGCGGGCGTCCAATTCAACCGATTTCCACTCCTAAAAAGCGGCTTATCCCGAAATCTTCTGTTCGATTCCAGCGGCTTCCAAAAACGGCTTCATATCGTAGTAACTGGCAAACCGCGTGATGCCGTTATCGCCGAAATCCAATAGCGTCACGCCCCAATAAGTGATCTCTTCACCGTTCTGCCGCAGTGTGCTTTTGGCTTGCCATTCCAGCGCGGCGTGATTGTCATCAACAATCGTTCGCACAAACTCGGATTTTACCGTCTCGAAATGGTCGGAGTAGGTTTGCCAGAATTTCGCGATCTCTTCCTTGCCTTTGAGCGGCTCTTTGTGCGTCAGCGTCCACAGTTCGCAATCGGGCGCGTATTGTTCGTGCATCGGCTCGTGGTTGCCGGTCTGCTCCAGTTGTGCCAGAGCATCAATAAAGTTTTGGGTCAGGGTTCCTGTTTCCATCCGTATATCTCCTTCATGAGAAAAGTCATTGTTGCTGTCCAAATCTGGTTGCTGGCTTTGACCGGAGGTTTTAAACCCCCGTCTGCATAGCCTGCGGCTAACCGTCCTTCGGACGGCACAACCTTCCAAGCGTATCGCGTCCGAAGGACGCTTGGCGGAACGCCATCGTGCCGGGTATTTTCAATGCCCGCACAAGAGGTAAATTCACAGCAACGAGGTTTGGACAGCAACAATTCATTTCGCTGCGTCTTGTATCCGTCCGACAGGACGGCGCAAACCCGCTTCCTGTTCCCCCAAACCAAAATGCGGGGCAATCAAAAAAAGCGGTCAATTTAGGTTGACCGCCTTGCTTGTATTCAGCTGCACTCGTCATCTTTACGGATTGGCTTTTCGGCTCTGTGTCAAAATCTCCTGCTCGCTTTCGGGCAGTTTGCGCGTCGCCCATGCCCGGACGCGATGAGTCCAGCCGCCACGCAAATAGCGTTCGACATATTTCAGTTCCTCCCGATATATTTTGTCGAATTGGGTAACAGAGCCGACAAAATTCATGTAGGCGTCCTCCATCCTTTGTTTGGCTTCCAAACTCATCTCTGGCTTCTCTTCGAGTCGCTTTTGCTCTAACTCCGCAATACGTCGCTCGAATTCAAGAATCTGCGAGTTGCGCTTCTTGTTGCTCGCGTCCGTGATTTTTCTTCTGCGGCACGGCTTGCGGAGTGATGTTCATTTTTCTTTCTCCTCAGTTCATATTTATCATTATAGCGTAGCAGACAGCATCACGCCAAACGGTCAAATGAGATTAGGCTTCGAGAGATGAGCCTCGTTTTATATGGTGCTAAACCCTCCTGTGTTGAATTTTTCACAGCGGAACTGTTACGTTTCTCACATCGGAAAAGTGCTTCTTCGGTGTACCCTATTGTCGCCTTGCTTACACCACTTTGAAGCGAGGGACGTTTCCCAAATATCCCCTTCGTTCAAGAGAATTTCTCGTATCGTGAGAGAAGACTGTGGTGTAAGAGACAACGACGTTTTTTACAGGAGCTTAAGTGAGGTTCACCATGACGCGACTACTGATTTCCGTTTTTGCTTTGCTCGCTACATTCATTCTTCCTACATTCACTCTTCTCGCTACGGCGCAGACACCGCAGGAATCTGCCGCACTGAAGCGAGCCGAACTGTTCATTGCCATTCGGGACAACGACGCGGCGGGCGTGAAGCGTTCGCTTGCTCAAGGCGCAGATGCCAATTCTCGCAACTGGCTCGACTTTTCCCCGCTGATGTGGGCTGCCATGTGCGGCAATCAAGAGATCGTCGAAACGCTGCTTGCTCAAGGCGCGAAATCCGACGATGACAGCATTTACGGCTCTGCCCTCACTTTTGCGGAATTGGGGCGCAACGAGAAGATCGCCCTGTGGCTGCTCGATAAGGGAGTCAAGCCCGATCCCTCCCGTTTGGACAAAGCCAGTCCGCTGATGCTGGCGGCAGCGAACGGTCATGTGAATTTGATCGAACGACTGTTGCAGCAAAAGTGCGACCCCAACGCGCAGGACACCGACGGTGCGACATCGTTAATTTATGCGGCACGCTTGGGTCAGACTGCCACCGTCCAAGCCCTGATCAAAGGCGGAGCAAACATCAACACCGCAGACAGCCACAAGCGCACCGCTCTGCTTTATGCCGCCATGAACGGCTGGTCTCAAACCGTGGACGTACTGCTCGCAAATCGTGCCGATGTCCACGCGAAAGACAAGCAGGGCGCAACCGCTCTGCTGTTGACTGCCCGCTACAATGGCGACAAAACGATTGTCAGTCGTTTGCTCAAGAGTGGCGCAGATGCCTCGGTGAAAGATAACAACGGCAAGTCTGCCTTTGCTCTTGCTCAGTCGAGAGGCTACAAAGACGCGGCGGGGCTGCTCCGCAAATTCGGCGCACAGGATACATCATTCCAAAACATTGCGTTTGCTCAACCGCGCAGTGTCTCCAAAGCCATTGCGAACAGCCTGATGGTGATGCAAAAGAGCATGAAAGCCTTTGCGGCTCAGGCGAAATGCGTGTCGTGCCATCATCAAGGATTGGGCATGATGACGCTGGGATATGCGGCACAGCGCGGATTTCTGGTGGATAAAGAACTCATGGGCAACACCATGAAACACATCGGCGAAGAGGGACAACAGAGTGCGGTGTTTATCCATCAGGCACTCGAAAACCCGCACATCGGAAAGATGATTCCGGCGGTGGACATCGGTGACTTCGCCATCGGCGCGGGCTATATTTTCGGTGCACCTATCGCCAATGGTGTTCCGGCGAACCCCGGCTTTGCGGAGTTAGCGCAGTTTCTTGCCCAACAGCAGACACCGGAAGGCAGTTGGAAATTCGGGTTCAATCGCGAACCGATGCAATCCAGTTATGTGACGACAACCGCCTTGAACCTGCAAATTCTACAAGCGTATGGGCAACCAGACAAAATCGCCAAGAATATGGAACGTGCGAAACAGTGGCTGCTCACCACGCCGACGCCGAATGCCGAAGACAAAGCCTCGCGGCTGCTGGGATTGAAATGGGCGGGTGCGACGAACGCCGAAAGAGCCAAAGCGAGGCGTGAACTGCTGGCGGCACAACGAGCCGACGGAGGCTGGTCGCAGCTACCGACACTGCGTAGCGATGCGTACGCGACGGGATTAGCCCTTTACGCGCTCGCCGTTGGCGGCGGTCAATCGGTCAATGAACCCGCCTATCAGCGCGGCGTGCATTATCTGCTACGGACGCAGGATGAAGACGGCTCGTGGTATGTGATGAAGCGGGCGACGCCAGCGAATACCTATATGGATGGGGGATTCCCGCATGGTGAGGCACAGTACAGTTCGTTCGCGGGAACCTGCTGGGCGACGATGGCACTGCTCCAAGTGACCGCCGCCCCACAAACCGCCCTGCGCTAAATGAGGTTTACGAAGGTGCAGACCATAGAGCGACAGAGAACTTCCTCCGTCGCTCTTTTTTACGTGAGAAAGAACAGCAAGCAACCGATGTTGACGATTTTGTGAGGAACGTCTATAATGAGAGACGCCATGAGGCATATTCTGTACTCTTAGGACTGCTGTGATTCCTTCTCTTCTTTTATTGCGCCCGCGCCTTGTCGTCGTTGCAGCGATTTTGGCGGCTCTCTCATTCGAGGGAGCGGCGGGGTTTGCGTGTGCCGATACGCCTTTCGGTAACGACGATTCCGACCTTGCCGAAGCCG
>Ga0163154_10003159_pt1 | contig 23217 bp, 19 predicted proteins | sample OliLakLV19MP9P1_FD_148649 | JGI IMG/M metagenome (GOLD analysis project Ga0163154, IMG submission 148649) | Freshwater microbial mat bacterial communities from Lake Vanda, McMurdo Dry Valleys, Antarctica - Oligotrophic Lake LV.19.MP9.P1 | ecosystem: Environmental > Aquatic > Freshwater > Lake >... | reverse complement strand
ACCTTCCAGCCGGTGGCTTTCGACCTGCAGACTGCCCTTGATGCCTCGCGCGCGAACCGGCCGGAGCTGGCGCGTCTCGACAAGCTGGAGGCGGCCCGGTCGGAAGCGGTTCAAGGCGCGCGCGCCGGTTATCGGCCCACGGTCGACCTTGTCGGCAGCTACCAGTGGCGCAAAGGGCGAGGGAGTGACCGCTTCAGCGACGCCAATGATGGGTGGCTGTTGGGGGTGCAGTCCCAATGGAATGTGTTCGACGGAAGGGCCACCGCTGGCCGGCTCGCCCAAGCCCGCTCCACGCTCGCACAGGCCCAACTCGCGCGGAGCGAGGCAGGGTTGTCGGTCGAGGTCGAAGTCCGCCGAGCCATCTCCTCGCTGCAGGAAGCCGCTGAGCTGGCCGAGGCTTCACAGAAGGTCGTTGAGCAGGCTGCCGAAGCCCTCCGGCTGGCGACCGTCCGACAGTCGGCAGGCACTGCAACCCAGCTGGATGTGCTTACCAGCCAAGTGGATCTCACTCAGGCCCGGAATAATCAACTTCAGGCAAATTACAATTATCTCGTGGCCATGTCGCGTCTGCGCAAGGCGATGGGCCAGGCAGACCAATTCGCACCAGGGTCGTGAATTCCCGGCTGCGGGAAGGGAAATGCCGCACCTACCCGAACGCGAGACTTTGTAGAACCGCGGTGAGTTGCTCGGGTCTGTCGTTCTTCCCATCTCCCTCGTCCGTCGCCCATGAAACTTTCACGCGTTCTCCTGTTCGGTTCACTGGCAGTGGTGGCGCTGCTTGTCGGGGTCGTGATGCTTGCCTTCAACTCCGGAGTGCAGACTTGGGCGGTCCGTCGAGCCGTCGCTGCGCAGCCTGATATCAAGATGGAGATTGGCCGGGTTTCAGTGGGGCTTGAACGCGTCGAGCTCACTCAGGTACGTCTGTTTCGGCCCGGTCTCAGCCTGACCTTGCCGTCCGCCACGATCGATTTGAGCGTTGTTCAGGCTGCCAGAAAGAAGGTGTTCATCAAGAGGCTTAGCGCCCGTGGTTGGACGCTCGATCTGACCGCGCCGGCGACTCTCGCGGGTGGATCGCCCGGCGCTCCACGGGCTCTCGCCGGCTACGTTGCCGTGCTTTCCTCCGCCACCGCGGCTCCCGCGCAGCGTGCCGAGGCGTTTTCCGGAATCTTCGATTTGTTGAGACTGCCCGTCGAATTGTCGATTGATCAGGCGGATCTGGTTGGCGAAGTGATCTTTCCGACCGCCGCAGGTCAGCCACCCGCGCGGGCGCAAGTCAGTTTCACCGGTGGCCAGCTTGGCGGGGGCCGGGAGGGTCGATTTCAGCTGGTGGCGGATGCGGTGCTGACCGGTGCGGTCACGTCCTTGTCGGCCCGCAGCGAGATCGTGGTGCGCATGGACACGGGAGCGTCGATTGACCGACTGACTGCGGCGACGGATGCGACGGCGGTCGGCGCGCAGTTTCCAGCCGGTGCGAGGCTGAAATCAAATCTGCTTGCCGAGCGAGGGAGCTCCGGCGCGGAAAATTACCGACTCGTGGTTGAAGGCGACGGCAAGACGTTGGTCGATCTGCAGGCCCAGTTGCCCGCAGGGGCGGCACATCTGGGAGGCCGGGTCGTGCTCGCGGTTCGTGATACCGATCTCGCTCCGTTTACCTTGGGACGAGAACTTCCTGCCTTTGCCGCCAAAGTTGATGCCAAGTTTGGAGTGACGACCCGGTTCAACGCTTTCAACGCCGTGGGTTCGTTGGAGGTGGTCGCGAGTCGCCTCGAGGTGATTCAAGCCCAACTGGGCTCGGTCGGCACCTTGACGGTCAGTTCGACGTTCGCGATCGAACACACCGGAGAACTCGTGCAGGTCAACGAACTCCAAGCCCGCGTCGCGTCGAGCGCTCCGTTGGCATCGATTGATGTTCGGCAGCCATTTGGCTGGGTGTTGAAATCGGGGGAATTGCGGGTGGTTGACCCCTCTCGTGAATTGGTCTCGATTTCCTTGGAAGGGGTTCCGCTGGCTTGGGCCCAGCCTTTTCTGACCGGTCTGACCCTGGCTGGGGGGGACATCCGAGGGAGTTTTCTTGTCCAGGCAGCCGCGGGAGGATTCTCGGTACGGCCCCAAGTCCCTCTTACCTTGTCGGCCTTCTCGGTCTCGCAGGCTGGCAAACCTTTGCTGCGCAATCTTGGAGCCACCCTCAACGTGTCGGCCGATGTCACACCCAAGGGCTGGCAGGCGGACGTCTCGGAACTGGTGGTCAGGGAAGGAGCCGCGACGTTGCTTTCGGTATCCGCCAAGGCGGGACAAGTTGGCGACGGCGTACAGCCGTTGAAAACGACGGGGCGGTTTTCGGTGGACCTGCCGTCGGTGCTCGCGCAGCCGGCCGCGGCGGGGATGGTCGAGCTGGCTCGCGGTACGCTGAGAGGAGATTTCACTGCCAGCTTGGGCCAGACCCAGGAAATCGCGACCCAGTTGACGGTTTCCGAGCTGATCTCAGGAAGAGAGGAAAAGTTTCCCCGTATTTCCGTGGACTTGCGCGCCGACCTCAAACCGGACGGAACGTTTGCCGCTCGCGCGCCTTTGTTGATTGAGAAAGAGGGTCGGAAGAGCGATCTGACGATTCAGGCCACAGGCAAGCGGAACGAGCAGGGGGTCACGCTCGATGCCCAACTGACCAGCACCCTCGCCCATGTCGACGACTTGAAGATCCTTCTCGCGCCTTTTGCCGCGGGGAATCCTTCCGCGGCGCCCGCCGTCGGTCCTGCGCTGCCGGACAAGGTGCCGGTTTGGCAGGGCGTTTCGGGTCAGTTGGCCTTGTCGATGGCGCAGGTCGTGTATTCCCCGGAGTTAACCATCCGGGACGTCGTCGGCACGGTGAAGATCGGTGAGGCTGCGGTGACCCTCGATGCGTTGCGCGCAGTGCTTGGCACAGGCGGACAGGTCAACGTTTCCGGTGGCGTGGGGTTCAGCAACTCGACCCCGCAGCCCTATGCGTTGAAAGCGAACGTGACGGTGTCGAATCTGGATTCAGGTTCCGCCCTCAAGGCTTTCAACCCGAGCGAAGGGCTGCCGATGGTCGAGGGAACTTTCAACCTCAACAGCCAGATCGTTGCCGCCGGGCCCAATCTGGTGATGCTGGCCGAACGCGCACGGGGTGACGTCCAGATCTCGAGCAAAGGAGGCATATTTCGTCCCCTGCCGGCGACGTACATTGAAACCTTTGTCAATGCCAGGAACCAGCTGGCGAAGCGGAGTGAGCAGTTGGGCACGCTTGGCTCGCTTGCGGGAGCACTCGGGGCGAGGCTGCCCCCCGCACTCGGAGGAACGACCAGCAAGGCGCAGCAATTGGTCGGGCGAATGGGGGAGCTCGAATCGATTTTACGTCTGATCGCCGAGGTCAGGTTTGACCAGCTGACCCTCGACGTTGGTGGCGATACCAACCTGGACACCATTTTGCGCGACTTGACGATCACGGCGCCGGAGCTTCGCTTCGTCGGCAAAGGCGGCCTCAAGTACCAGCCCGACATTCCGCTCTGGAAGCAGGCACTCTCGCTCAAGCTGACCGGTGCGGCCCGCGGTCGTGCAGCCGAAATCATGAAGAAGGGAAACCTTCTGGGTGAGTCGATGGACGGTCTCGGATACATCCCGCTGTCGATGGACTTGAATATCGACGGAACGGCGGACAATCCCGATACCGCCCGTCTCGTCATCGCCCTGGTTGACAAAGTGCTGGGAGTTCAGCTTCAGCCTGGGGACGTGGAACGGATCCGACAAGGCGATGTCCTGGTACTGCTCAATGTGCTCGGGCAATTGAAGTGATCGGGTCGTCATGCAAGGCGGCGGCGAGCAGACCGACGCCGGCGCCGACAAGGTGGGCGAGGGGCACGGGAACGAATCCCGCGTTGACGGAGTCCACAAAGATTGTCCTGCCGGTAGTGGTTTCAACGATGCATTTTGCCATGAAACCGAAAAGTGCGAGGCCGCTCAGGATGATGAGCAGGCGATGCCTTTCGGTCCAGGCCTGCTGAAGAAGACTGGCGGCGAGCCAGGCAAAAAGGGTGGAGTCGATGCCCGAAAGTCCGCGATAGCGTGTCAGATGGGGTTGGAAGATCAGGACCGCGACGGAGATTGTCGCGCCGGAAGCGGCCAGGACCTGCCCGAAAGTCCTTCGCCCGACCGGAGTCAGTCCGGCCAGACCGCTTTCGAGCAGGGAACCAAGGAGCAGGAGCACGGCGAGATCCCAGAGGAGGTGGGCGTGATCGTAATGCACCAGGTGTCCGGTCCAAACTCTCCAGAGTTGAGCCTGGAGAAAGGCGTTACGATCGAGTTCAACCCACACGATCGCATCCGGGAACCGGGCCCAGAGCAGGGCTGCCGCAGCCACGGTGAGGGTGATCCATGGAAGTTGATTCAGACGAGGGAGGATCATGGGAGTGTTGGCAGCGACTCGTTTGGAACAAGGGAGCTCAAGGGCTGGAATCCATGACTGGAGCCGGTTGCGCGTGAGCCCCGCAGTTTCCGAGGCGGAGTAACACTCACGCGAACGCGGGAGAGATTCAGGTTCAGCGGCTGGGGTGGGTGGTTGTGTCGGACCGAACTGCGTTGACGGGGTGGATGCGGGAATGGCACCCGAGAAATTTGCGGGAATAGGCGGCCGAGCCGACCAATAAGAGCATCAGCAGGACGTTCACCGCGTGCGGATCGAGAGCACCGCCGCCAGACCCCGTGTTGCCGCTGGAACTCACGTGGGGCGCGGGTGCGGAGAATGTCGGCTGAGCCGCATCCACCCGATAGGAGGTGGTACCCTGTTTTCCGCGGACGCTCTGGGCCTGGTGTTCCAGGGCAGTGCGCTGCTGGTTATTCCGGGCGATACCGCGCCTGGCGAAGGTGGTGTCGTCGAGCAGTACCATGGTGGTGTGGTCGGTGACCAACTGATAAGCCACGCCGAGGGATTGGATGGCGTCCTTCGATTCGGCGGCAGGCACCGCGCCGATGGACTCCTTGAGTTCAATCTGTTCAATTTGGGCGAGTGCCCAGAGACGTTCGATTTCGGGGTTGGTGGTATCGGTTTCCGGGAAGTCGAAGGCGGTCGTGTAGGTTTTGTCTTCGCCGGTCAGTTTTGCGCGAAGTGAGACCGTCGCCCGACCCGCGCCTTCGTACCGTCCAAACATGACCCACTGCTGTCCTCGGTAGATTTTCTGCGGCGTTTCTCCGGTGGTATCGAAGACGCGTGCCCCGGAGAACGTGAAGGCCGCATCATGCAGCGATTCGTAGGCGATTTTCGATTTCGCGAGGACGAGTTGTCCAAGGATGTCGTCGTCGTTGCTGACGCCGGCATAGAACCCCCCGGTCGCATCCGCAAGCGTGCGCATCAATGGCCAGTTGGCGCTGTTGCCCATGAGAAATCCGAAGAGTCTCAGATCGACGCGCTTGAGCAGGCGATGAAACGAAGCGGGGTCGATCACGCCTTGGTTGGCCACCCCATCCGTCACAAGCACCAGGCTGGTGGCTCGATCGGCATCAAGATTTTTCAGGCCTTCGCTGATTCCTTCGAAGAGGTTGGTTCCCCCGGTAACCTTGAGCGCCTTGATGCGCTCGACGGCCAGGAGGACGTTCTCCGCGGTCGCTGGAGTCCACGGGATGACTTCCTGGGCGTGCTTGTTGAAGGCGACGATGCGGAATCGATCCTCGGGCTTCATTGCGCCGAGAGCCTGGCTGACACCCTTGGCCAGCGTGTGGATTTTGGCCTGCATCGAGCCGGAGGTGTCGAGCACGTAGACATAGTCGGCCCCCCGGGTAATCGGTTTGAGGTCGATGCCCGGCGTGACCACCATCATGAATGTTCCGGGTTTCTTTGGATCGGCCCGGTACGGGATGACCTCCACGCGGCCGGGCAGATTTTCAGTCAGGCGATAGTAGAAGACGAAATCTCGATCGAGCCTGGCCCCCGGCCGGTCGAGAGTCAGCCGATAGTGACCTTCATCCACCTTTTGCACCGCTGCGACGGATTCGAATCCCGGTGAGCGGACGTTGACCACCGGTACGGCAGATTTGAGCTCAAGATTGACGGAGAAGACGCCCTCGACCTGACTGTTCGAGGTCCAGAAGCCCTTCGCGACCTCATCGGTTCCCCCCTCTTCGAGTGGATACACGTAACGTCCGATGCCGGTGTCGATCTCCAGTGCCTGATAGTAGACGAAGCGGAGTTTGACCTCTGCCTGGGCTCGAACCGGGGAGACACGAAATTCAAAGGTTTGGTAGCTGTTTTTGGAGGCGAGGCCGGCATCGTTGCCCGCCTTTCTTTCCTCCTCGTAAATGGCTTCCGCCTCTTTTTTTGGCAGAACCTCGCCTTGGAGGGTCTTTTCTCCGGTGATGATCGAGACTTCGGAAAGGCTGGCGCTTTTTGGCACCGGGAACGCGTAGACCGCCTCCAGATCCTGCGGGTTGGGATTGAAGAAGGTCTGCAGCACCTCGGTCTGCGCGAAGCCATTGTTGAGCGTCACATTGACGTGGTGCTCGCGAATCGTGATCGGCTGCTGAGTACTACCGACCGGGGTTAACGTACCTCCGCCGAGAAGCGGGCAGATCGCGGACGCTATGAGTCCGAAGGGAATCAGAAGGGATGTGAGTTTCATGACCCCTGATCCTTTGCTCAATCAGTGCCACGGATTCCGTTGGTTTCATAAATACCACATGATAAACAGGTAAAGTTAATTACGGATGATTGGATCCTGAGCTAAAATGGCATTTTATGTCTAGATATAGTCATAAAATGCTGATTGTTTCGTCTGGGCAGCCTGCCCCAAACGAGCCGCTAAACCCGTTCGCCTGGGCGTTGTTCTTCGAATCCTTGGTCATTTCTGACACTCTTCCCGATGGCACGGAAACTCTTTGAACCGGCGGACCGCGACTTCGCGGAGGCGATCGCGCGCGTCAACGCCGCGAACCCTTTCCTGCCGCAGCGAATCGCAGCCGAGCGAGCGGCGCTGGGGAGTGAGTTCCTGGATCGCGACGCCGATTGGAACACGCGACCGCCCTCGGCAGAGCCCAATCGAAACGTGGCGGCAATCACCGGGCGATGTGAAGCGGTCATCCGGCGGGTTCGGCAGTCCTGGAAGGTGGAGGACGCGCCGGAGCTCGAGGAACGGGAACGCTATGAAGAAGTGGTGGGTTATTGGCTTTACCAGACCTATGCAGTGCGGTTTGACACCGTCATTCTCGCGTCGCTCGGAGGGTTGGGAGATGAAGGTCGGGTCGGATTTTTCCCGGCGTTCAAAGCCGACGTGGATCGTTACCTCAACGGACCGGGCAGTGATCCGACTTCCGGGCCGAATGCGGCCCATCTCTTTGCCTGTGCTTTCCAGATCCGACGCGCATTTCATGCGATTTTCCGCTCCTTGGTGGGAAGCTCGGTGCCGATGGCACGCCTGCGGTCAGAGATCTGGCAGTCCATCTTCAGTCACGATCTGCGTCGGTATCGTCGAGGTCTCTACGCACGGATGGGCGACTTTTCGACATTGATCACCGGCCCCTCCGGCACCGGCAAGGAACTGGTCGCCCGAGCGTTGGCCTTCTCCCGTTACCTGGCCTACGATCCCAGGCGCGGCAGTTTCGGACGGGACTTCGCGCTGGGGTTCTTTCCTCTGAATCTTGCCGCTCTCTCGCCCACGTTGATCGAGTCTGAGCTGTTCGGACACCGTCGCGGGGCTTTCACCGGCGCGTTGGGCGACCGTGCAGGTTGGATGGAGGTGTGTCCGGCCACCGGTGCGGTCTTTCTCGATGAAATTGGTGAGGTGGACGTCTCGATCCAGGTGAAACTGCTTCGCGTTCTCCAGTCGCGGACGTTCCAGCCCCTCGGGGGCACGGAGACTCGCCGGTTTGAGGGCAAGATTGTGGCGGCGACCAACCGGACGCTTCCCGAAGAGATCCGGGCGGGTCGGTTCCGGGAGGACTTCTATTATCGACTTTGTTCAGACCAGTTGACGACTCCGTCCTTGCGCGCCCAGTTGGACGACGCGCCCGCTGATCTGGGGACTTTTGTTGTGCACATGGCGTCAAGACTGGTCGGACCGGAGGAAGTGGAGTCCTTCACCCGGAGCACGGTTCGTTGGATTGAGCGCACACTGGGAGAGGACTATGCCTGGCCCGGCAATGTCCGCGAACTGGAACAGTGTATCCGCAGTCTCGTGCTGCGCGGTGACTATCAGCCCGCCGGACCGTTGATGCGGTCCGACGAGACCAATTGGGTGCGGCTGATCGAATCCGGCAGCCTGACCGCCGAGGAACTTCTTTGTCGCTACACCCGTTTGGTGCATGCGCAGTCTGGCAATGTCGAAGCCACCGCCCGGCGTCTCGACCTTGACCGGCGCACGGTCAAGGCACGATTGGTCTGACGTGGATTGCAGCGCGCGTGGCCCTGAATCGTGGTTTGGCGAATCGCCTCAGGGCGTTTCGTACACTTCGATCAGAGTCACTCCTGCCGCTCCCGTGGCTGTTGCGTGCACGGTGTAAGCGCCGGGATCCAGCGAAAGCAGCAGCGCCGCATCCTTGCTCCCGGCATTCAGCGCGAAGGCTCCGACCCGGCTGGCGGCCGTGGCGAGGTTTGCGGCTGGGCCGTCGGTCCAGTTGTCGTTGCTCGCGACCAGCGTGCCAGTGCTGGAAAAGACCTGGATCACGGGATCAGCGGCGGCGGTGGTCAGGCCAAATGCGGCCAAGGTGGGGCCCACGCCGCGAATGAGCATGGGCTTCGGACTTGCACCTTCGACCACAAATCCCACGATATGGACGTCCGCGCCGGTTCCGGCTCGCGCGCGACTTGAGACATTCCTCAGCCCGCCCGGCATCGTCACACGGTAGACCAAGACCATACTATCGTTATCGACCCCAGCGTCAAAGGCCGCTCCGTCATGGAATCCGTTGGTCGTCTGGAAATCATTGTCGTTACCGACAAAAAGATAGTAGTCATGGGGAGCGTTGGGATCGAGAACCGAGACCAGAGCCAGCGCCTCCCACTTCTCGGATAGATTGTTGGCATCGTCGGTTGGGCCGTTCCTCAAGCCGAATTTCGCCAAGTCGGACGCAACATTGAGGTTGATGAACTCCGTCCGGGCCGCGGGTTTGATCGTGCTGTCGAGCACTCCGCCTGGCGCGATCGGTTTAATGGCCGTTTCGAAGTCAGTACCAAGGAGATTGGTCGCCGCTTTCAAGTCGTAGATCAGCACCGCCCGGTAGGCCGAAGTCGGGTTCAAACCCCGCCCATTGCCGCTGTCTCGTGCCAGAACGAGAAACTGGGTGTTGTTCAGGGCGAGCATCTCGCTTTGGGCAGCAACCAAGGTGCTGGAGCCCCGCGTAAACGTTGGCAGTTGGACCACGTAATGACCCTTGAGCACGGGTGTGGCGCCACTGATATCATACGTCAGCAGACGGGTATTGAAGCGGGTCGCGGAGGTCCCACCTGTGCCGCCGTCCTGGCGCGCTGCGGACTGGAGCAGGGTGAAGAGCGTCTTGCCGTCGGGTGACACGCTCAGGCCCTCGAGACCTTGGTTGTTCTGGCGTCCGGAGACGGGATTGGCGGGGCTGGGGGCCGCTTGGCCCACGGCGGCGTTGTTGGAGGCGAACGAGTCGCTGCCATTCCGTTTGCCGATGAGCGCTTCGGGTGGGCGGAGAGCGCTCAGGAGTTTTCCATCGGCGGCGAACTTCCAGACATAGGGACCATATTCATCGCTGACCCAAAGTGTACCGTCCGGATTAACGACGATGCCCTCGGCGTCGAGCGAGATCCGGCCATTGAAGGCGGCCGGCAGATTCGGAAATCCCGCGCGCGTGGCCGACGTGTTGGAACCGGGGTCTAAGGAGGTGAGTGGGGTTCCATCCGCCTCCGTGTAGAGCACCGTGTCGACTTGGGTCAGATTGACTTGGTTCTGGGTCGCTGCGCCTTCCGGCGCGGGACGGAAGACCAGATCGATTTTGTAGAAGCGCGAACGGTAGTTGCTGGTCGCGTTTACATTGTAGCCGCGGTCGGGTTGGGCGAAGAGCGTGCCGGAATAGGAACCGTCGGGTTTGCGGGTCCAAGTGCCGGGTTGAAAGGTGAAGGCGGAAAATGACCCAAAGGTTTCTCCGAACTTGTCCCGGGCGGCTGCGGGCAGCCGGCCGACTCCGACCAGCCCGTGGTTGACAAACGCTGATCCACCCAAAGTCGCGGTTGAGACCGGTTGGCTCACCCCTGCAGAGATCAGTGAGACTGAAGAAAGCGCAGCGGTAACCGCCATGCGAACGAGACGTGAAGTAGGAGACATCGTGCCGAGGGTAGTGTACGTCCAAGGCACTTCGGTGTCGGACGTGAAACGGTCGTGTGACAAAAGGCGCGGATTTACCCGCTTGCGTCGGATTGGACTTTGGCCGCAAAACTACCGCGCGTTTCATGCCCTCGTCGGCATTTTCATCATTTCGGATTCGACGGCCGTCCGGCCTCAAGCTCCTGAACGCCGCGTTCGGTGGTTGGACGGTGCTGGTCTTCCTGTTTCTTTACCTGCCGATCGCCGTTTTGGTCGTCTATTCCTTCAACACCTCCCGGCTCAATATCGTGTGGGAGGGATTCACCTTGGATTGGTACGCCAAGGTTTGGGACGACACGCGACTGATGCGGGCCTTGAAGAACAGTTTGATCGTCGCGTCAGTCACGACCACCACTTCGGTCATTCTCGGTACGGTCGGGGCCTGGCTGCTGCATCGGTATCGCTATCGGTTTTCTCGGGCGATCCAGACGCTCATCGCCGTTCCGATGATCATGCCGGAAATTGTCATGGGGATCAGTCTGTTGATTTTCTTCACCACGCTCTCGCTCGAATTGGGCTTTTTCACGGTGATCGTGGCTCACACGACGTTTTGTTTCCCGTTTGTACTCGTGGCGGTGCAAGCGCGTCTTCACGGCCTCGATCCGTCGCTCGAGGAGGCGGCCTTGGACCTCGGGGCAACACCGGTGCGCGCCTTCCTTCTGGTCATTGTGCCCTGCTTGAAACCGGCCATTCTTTCGGGCGGGTTGATGGCCTTCACGCTGTCGATGGATGAGTTGATTGTGACGTTCTTCACGTCGAGCGCCCAGTCTGCCACCCTGCCGCTCCTTGTCTTTGGCATGGCGAAGGTAGGGTTGAACCCCATGTTGAACGCTCTCTCCGCCCTCTTCATTCTCGGCACCGTTGCCTTTGTGCTCTTCTCGGAGCACCTCCGGCGCATGAGCCGCCGCTAGCCTCCTTCGACTCGCTTTCCTCATGATCCAACGCCTCCTCCGCCCGCTCTTGGGCGCGTATCTCGCGCTCTCGGTTTGTCTCACCGCGGTTCATTCCGCTTCCAAGGAACTCAATCTCTTCGCCTGGTCCGAGTATGTGCCACAGGCGGTGCTCGACGGTTTTACCAAGGAGACCGGCGTGAAGATCAACTATGAGACGTTTGCCTCGGGCGAAGAGATGCTGGCGAAACTGCTCGCGGGTGGCACCGCCTACGACTTGATCCAGCCGCCTGACTACATCGCCGAGGCATTGATCAAGAACAAGCTGCTCGTCCCCCTCGACTACCGGAACATTCCGCGTTTCAAAAATCTGCTCCCGGCGTTCACCAAGATGCCGCACGATCCGGAGCAGAAATACACCATTCCGTATATGGCCAGCACGGTCGGAATCGTCGTCAACACCGAGCGGGTCAAGGAACCGATCACGGGGATCAAGGACCTTTTCTCACCCAAGTACAAAGGCCGCATCGTCACCGTTGACGACGGCCGTGAGCTGGTCACCGCGGCGTTGTACGTGCTCGGGTATCCGCTCAACGACATCACTCCGAAGAATCTTCGGGAAGCCCGGCCGTTGCTCGCGCAGTGGATGAAGTTGATCAAACTGTTCGATTCCGACAGCCCGAAGACCGCCTTGCTCAACGGTGATGTCGACCTCGGTTATGTCTGGGGCGGCGAGGCCGCGCTGCTGTGGAATGAAAACAAGAAGTTCATCTACGTCCTGCCCAAGGAAGGGGCGCATCAGTTCGTCGACGTGCTCGCGATCCCGAAGGGTGCGCGCAACGCTTCCGCCGCCCACGCCTTCATCGATTACATCCTGCGGCCCGAGGTCAGCAAGGTCATCTCCGATGAGTTCCCGTATACCAATCCCAACGGCGAGGCTCGCAAACTGCTCACGCCGGAGCAACGCGCCAACCCCGCGAGTTACCCCCAGGATCCACGCAAGCTGGATACCTTCCGGCATCTCGGTGACAGCGGAGCTTTGATCGACGAGCTGATCACTGACCTGAAGAATGCGAAGTAAGCGACGCCGCCTGATCGTCCGACTTTCGATTCCCGTTTCGCCATCGGCCTTGCCGCCCGTTGCGGGCGTCAGGGCCGATTGACGTCCACCGACGCGCATGCAAGCTCTGGCCGCGCCGGAATCCGAAAACCTGCACGCTCGACGGCCGCGCCTTTGGGGCTGGCTCCTGCTGGCTCCCTTGGTGGGCTGGCTGTTGATCTTTGTGGTCGTGCCGATGGCGATCCTCCTGGTGTACAGCTTTTGCCAGCGGGACGAGCTCGGGCGCGTGGTTTTTTCGTTCACCTTTCAGAATTACGCCCGCGTCTTTGATCCCATCTATCTCCGAATCCTTGGCCGTTCGGTGGGATATGCCGCCCTGACGACGCTGATTTGCCTCGCCTTGGGATATCCCGTTGCGTGGTACATCGCGCGACAGCGGGAGCGGATCCGGGACCGGCTGCTCCTGTTGGTGATGATTCCATTTTGGACGAGTTTTTTGATTCGTACGTACGCGTGGATTGCGATTCTGAAGAACGAAGGTCTGCTTAATGGGATGCTCCAGTACGCGGGCATCATTGCCGCGCCTCTTCCGCTGCTCTACACGCCATTGGCCGTGATCATTGGATTGGTTTACGCGTATTTGCCCTTCATGATTCTTCCGATCTATGGCAGTGCCGAGAAACTGGACAACGCCTTGGTCGAGGCGGCGCACGATCTTGGAGCCGGGCCGATCCGAGCTTTCTCGGAAGTCATCATTCCCCTGACGTGGCCCGGAATTACGGCAGGCATGTTGCTCGTCTTTGTCCCCGCGATCGGTATGTTTGCCATCACTGACCTGATGGGCGGCGCTCAGGTCCCGATGATCGGCAATGTCATTCAAAATCAGTTTTTCCGCGCTCGAAATGCCCCGTTTGGCGCGGCGCTGGGGGTCGTCTTTACGCTCATGTTTGTCATCACCTACGCGCTGGTCCATCGACGAGGTCAGCGCGTGCGTTGAATTCCCCGTTTCATGAGTGCGATGATTGAGGTGCGTTCGGTGACGAAGCGGTTTGGCAATTTCACCGCCGTCGACAATGTCAGCCTGATGGTCGGCGAGGGGGAATTTCTCACCCTGCTTGGGCCGTCCGGATGTGGAAAAACGACGCTCTTGCGCATGCTTTCCGGCTTCGAGACGCCCACGGAGGGTTCGCTGGTGATCGCGGGCGAAGACGTCACCCACCTCGCGCCATATCGCCGCAATGTGAACCAGGTTTTTCAGAGCTACGCCCTCTTTCCGCACCTGTCGGTGGAAGAGAACATAGGATTCGGCCTGCGTATGCAAAAGGTTCCTCCCGCAGAAAGGTCGCGCCGCGTCGGCGAGGTGATTGAGCTCGTGGCTTTGAATGGGTTCGAACAACGGAGACCCCACGAACTCTCGGGTGGCCAGCGTCAACGCGTGGCCCTTGCCCGCGCGATTGTGCCCAGACCCAAAGTACTGCTGCTCGATGAACCGCTCTCCGCGCTCGATGCGAAGCTACGCCAACAAATGCAGCTTGAGCTCAAACGGTTGCAGAAACATCTCGGAATGACCTTCGTCTTCGTGACGCATGATCAGGAGGAGGCGCTCACCATGAGCGATCGGATCGCGGTGTTCAACCGGGGACGGATCGAACAGGTGGGCACCGGAACGGAGATCTATCACCAACCGTCCACCGCGTTTGTCGCGGACTTCATTGGTGAGGCCAATCTGCTGGAGGCGGAACTCATTTCCCGCAACGGCGTCACGGCCCGGGTTCGCGTCCAAGGCGGGTTGGAACTGGCGCTTGCCGTGGCGCAATGGCCTGCAGATTGTCCGCGGGCGCTGGTTTCGATCCGGCCTGAGAAAGTTCTGGTGTCGAAACGGCCGATTGATGCGGAGAATGTTTTCTCTGCACGGGTGGCAGAGGAGCTCTTTCAGGGCGTGCTCGACCGTCTGCATCTTGACACCGCAGCCGGTACGCGGCTGACCGCGGTGGTCGCGAACGAAAGCGCGATTCGCGATGCCATCCATGCCGGAGATGACGTCTGGTGCGGCTTGCACGTCGACGACCTGGTGGTGGTGCGATCAAACTGAAGCGATCCGTGGAGGATCAGCCCGTACCGGGATCATGGCGATAGCCCACCCCATGCACGGTCGCAATCGCCGAGGGTGTCGGCGACGGGGAGTCGACTTTGCGGCGAAGCTGGGCGACATGCTGGTCAAGCGTCCGGGTCGTGCCAAAGTAGTTGATTCCCCAGACGGCATTGAGCAGGGCGTCTCGGGTCATCACCTGCCCCGGGTGGGAGGCGAACGTCTCAGCGAGTCGGAGCTCCCTTGCCGTCAGGGCGGAGGCCTTGCCATCAATCGTCACCGAAAACTGGCTGCGGTTGATGGTGGCGGAGCCGAAGCGAAACACATCGGGCAATAAGGACGTTTCGGTGGAGGCGGCCAGACGCGACCGTCGAATCAGGGCCTCCACGCGGGCGAGCAGTTCATGCATTCCGAATGGCTTGGCCAGGTAGTCATCCGCTCCGAGTTTCAGGCCGACGACAATGTCCACCTCTTGGGACTTTGCCGTCAGGAAGAGAACCGGAATGCGCGATCCGCGCGCCCGAAGGTCCCGACAGACGTCGTAACCGCTGACTTTGGGCATCATGATATCAAGCAAGACGAGATCGAACTTCTCCTGTCCGAACAGGCGGAGGGCCTGGACTCCGTCGACGGCGGCGGTCACACCGTAACCCTCGCTCTCCAGCGTGGCGACCAGTCCCTGGCGAATGTGGGCGTCGTCTTCGGCGACGAGGATTCTGGCGATCATGGCAGGGTGACGACAAACGTGGCGCCGCCTCCGGTTGTGGGTTCATAGCGGAGATCTCCACCCATTCCGCGCGCCAGTTGGCGCGCAATGCTCAAGCCCAGTCCCGCTCCGGCCTTGTCCGCGGTCAGGGCTTCATCCACCCGGTGAAATTTTTCAAAAATGCGTTCACGATGTTCCACCGGCACCCCTGGTCCCCGGTCACTGACTTCGAGCCGGGCCCCTCTTTCCGGGGTCGCGGTCAATCGGACCATCAACTCGCCCCCCGAGGCAGCGTACTTGCAGGCGTTGTCCAGGAGATTGACGAGGATCTGTTCAAGCGCGTCCCGATCCAGCTGCGCAATTGTGGGAAGCGCGGGGAGCTCACGCTTGAGCGACAATCCGTGTTCAGTGGTTTGCGGTCCATGGGTGTCGAGGACGCGGTTGACCTCGGTGACGAGGTCTACCGATTCAGACTGGAAGCGTTTGCGCCCCTGTTCAAGCCGGCTGAAGTCGAGCGCGTTGTTGACCAATCGAGCCAGCCTTTCGGTCTCCTGGCCAATGATCCGCAGATAATTCGACGATTGGGCGGCATCGCGAACCCGCCCTTGGCCCAAGAGTTCGGCGTAGAGTCGAATGGTGGTCAGGGGAGTCTTGAATTCGTGGGATACGTTGGTGACGAAGGAGGTCTTTTGGGCGGCTTCCTCGGCGCTGCGTCGCGCCTGGCCCACCAGGAGGGTACCGCCGGCGAGGATGGCCATCATAAACGTGACGACAAGCAGACCCCCGATCAGCAGAAAACCGCCTCCAGCCTGACGGACCGTTTCGCCTTCTTCGAGCCCTCCGACGACTTCCCATCCGGGCAAGAGGTGGGCTGCCAAGGGAACAGCCACGTGCTTTGTAGTCTCAGGCGAGTGATTGCTCGTCGGGTTGTTGAAGTAACGCGTTTCTTGCGGAGTCCGGGCGCTGCTCTCCTTGAGCATGAAGGCGTTGGCGAGCTCGCCGTCCCGGGGAAGAAGTGCCTCCAGCCGATCCCGGATACCGGGCAGATTCATGACCACGCCAATCACGGCACCGGAGCCGTCGCTTGGCAGTCTCCAACCGATCAGGTGCAGGCCGTGTTGATCCCGCCAGGGAGCCCAGCCGGTCTGATCGCTCGCCGCGAGTTCGACGACCTTCTCCGGTGCGCTGCGGATTCCGGCCTCGTCTTTGATCGCGCTCCGCGCGCTCTGGACACTGGAGACATTCGAAGAAACATCGCGTCGCTGCTCGCGGATGGCGTTGCTTTCCTTCGCGGCCGCGCTGGGGGCTTTGCGCCATGGGGGAGTGGCGGCGAGCCAGGACTGCAGTGAGGATCGCACGGACTTCGCGGCGATTGGGTTGGATGGGCGGATGATCTGAAGATCCGGACTCAGGAGAAACGTTGTGAGCACGAGTGGATTGTTCCTTTCCCAAGCATCGAGGAATGCGCCGTTTTGCCGGGAAGGAACTGAGGCCAAGGTTTCCATCAGTCCGGTTTGTACGTCGCCGACCAATAGCTCGATATTCTCCACGATCAGCCGAGCCCGGGCCTCGATTGCGGCGCGGCGCGAGTCCGATGCAGCGGTGGCCAGGGCGTCCAGGCGCGATTGTTCCCGCTTAAGCAGCCAGAAAGCGCCGGCCCCGGCTCCCAACGTGGGAAGCAGGAGCAGGAGCCAAAAGAGGAGAACGCGTCGGGTGGCGTACATTCGATCTGCGGAGAATTCGATACGAGCGACCGGGGGAGCGCAAACTTTGGAAAACGCTCCCGCGGTCGAAGTCACGCATGGGACTTGGCGCCTGTTGACGGAGGGTTGACCGTGCGTGGCGTGTCACTTTGTCCGGAGCGCGGATCAATTGCTGGGACGCGGCTTACCGTGGTGCTTGCTGGTTGGTCGTTTGCGTGCTTTCAGCGCGGTAAGCCTTGCGGGTGACGTTATCGAGTCCGTCTCGCTCCAAGCGGTCGGCTTCCGCGGCGTTGGCTGAGGCGATGCCAAGGACCGCAGCGTTGCCGTAGGTCTTCGCGATGAGCTCCAAATCACGCGAGCGCGCTCGGAGCTGGCGGGCCGCTTCCTCCTTGCGCTGGCCGTCAACGAGAACCACCGCGGTATCCTTGGCAATCGCGGTGACATTGCGCGCATAGTCCGTCTGCACGGCCAGGTTGGCCGAAGCGATCACGGTTTGTCGATCGGTCGCGAAACGGACCGTCCTTCGCGCGCTGATGCGTTCCTGACGTCCGCCGATGGGATCCTCAAACGTCACTTCAGCCCGGGCGATTTCGCGCTCTGCGCCGTTCGTCGAAGGGGAGACTTCTACTTCGATCAAGGCAAATTTCCCCTGACCGCCATAGAGTTGATTGAGCGTGATTTCGACGGTTTGTCCGCGAATGACGCCGTCTCGTCCGACCAGCCCGATCGGGCGCACGCCTTGCGGCAATTCGACGGTGACCACGACTTGGCGGGCGACGATGCTGAGGACGTCGCCGATCTCCTGGCGGAAGATCGCCGGGAGATCGTGACTCGAGGCGACGAAGTAGGTGTTCCCGTCGCTCCGACGAGCGAGCCGTGTCATCAGATCCTCATTGAAGTCGAGCCCCACACCGATGGTGGTGACGGAGATGCCCTCTTGGACGAGAGCCGCTCCGAGTCGGGCGAGTTCATCAGGAGAGCTCGGTCCAACATTGGCGAGACCATCGGAGAGCAGGATGAGGCGATGCACATAACGGCGGTCCTCGATGGAGTGGCGCAATTCGGATGCGCCCTGCTGTACTCCGCCGTGGAGAGCAGTCCCGCCGAACGCACGAATGGATCGGATTTGGGACTCGAGGTCCCCGCCATCGCCGACCCGTCGGGCCGGAATCAATGTTTCGACCGAATTGTTGTAGACCACCAGCGAGAAGACGTCGTCGTCGGAGAGGCGGCTCACGGCTTCCAGCGCGGCGGCGCGGGCCTTCTCGATCTTTTCGCCATTCATCGAACCGGATCGGTCGATGACCAGACACAGATTGACCGGTGTGCGTGATTCGGGGCGGAGAGACCGCACGCCGTCGAGCGATACTTTGACGATCGCTCGTTCGAGAGTTCCGGCAGGAAGTACCGGTCGGTCAAGATCGAGCCGAAGATGGACTGCGCTCCGGGAGTGCGTTGCCTCAATCTGGGATTGGGAGGCGGTGAGTCGGAGTGAGAGACCAAGCGCACCCGCGAGGAGGGTGGGAATGCAGAGCAGCGTGTGAGGGAAGAACGATTTCATCGCCGACGATTTCACCAGAAATTCGACCCGGGGTTGTCACGAATTGGTCAGCCCTTTGTCAGGAAATTGTCATGCCGGCGACGAATCCGATCCAGAAGGGGACCGCGCACGTGGACGGCCAGACCTTGGCGGTGAGGCGCCGATGTTGCACAGGATTTAGCCGGAATTTCGGCGGGGTGCTGAAGCCCAACCGATCGGTCATAATCCAGTGAGCCTTCAGGGCTGCGTGGCGATTCCAGCGGCTGCAAACAGTTTGGCGACCGTGGTTCGATAGACCAAAGCGGAGCGGTGTCGTTGGCGGTCTTCGCCGCCGACGATGTAGAGGAATTCTCCCTGGCGAACGAGTCCGCCCAACATCGCGGAGTAAGGCAGGGGGGGCAGGGGAAGATATCGGTTGTCCTTCGCGTCGTAGAGAAAGCAGTTGTCGGTAAAAGCGGACGGCACACTCGAAACCAACGAAGTTCGGAAACCACCAGCAAGCAGCACGTAGCGGGAGTTGAGAGTGCAGGCAGTGAGCCCCCGGACCGGGAAAGGATAGGCTGCAATGGCGGACCACTTCTCGTTCACGGTCGAGTAGCACCAAGCGTCGGTGAGGTTCTCCACTTCCGCAGTTCCGACTCCGATGCGAGCACCGGTAATGGCGACCACCTGGCCGTCGAACGCTGCCACTGCGGGAAGGATTCGTGGACCTCCCGGAACGTTTGGAAGTTCGCGAATCAGGCCGCTCTTTGCGTCGAGGGAGAAAAATTGGGCGGTTGCCCGCTCCAACTTCCGAAAGTCGTCAGTTCCGCCGACGACGTAGAGCCGGCCGGCGAGGGTCGTGCTTCCCGCGAGGGCGACGGGTTGAGAAAGCGTACGGTGCGGATTTGGCGTTCCTTCGCTTGGCACCCACATCCCGTCGGCCCGGGTGCTCTCGCCATCGTCACCACCCAGCAGCAACCAGGCTCCTGAGCTGGCGATGTCCACACCATAGGCAAAGGCGCGGGGAAGGGGCGGTGCGACCGACCAGGAATGGGACGTCAAATCGTACTGCAGACAGTCGAGCAGCGTGAGTTTGACATCGTTTTCCCACCGGGTACCGCCGGCGATCACGAGATGTGTTTCCGAGGAACTCGAGGCGAAACCCGCGCGCCCGGAGGGCAGAGATGCCAGCGGTTCCCAGATCGATGGGGCGGCTGGCTGGATCGAAGGTGGCTCCATTCCGAAAAGTGATTGCAAGGTCAAGGTGACCGAAAGGATTTTGAGCGTCGCGCGACGGTGAAACGGGAAATGCATCGTTTGCGTGAGAGCTGAGGGCCCGGAGCTCGGCTTCGTTAACATGGTACGTCGTGGGGCTTTTTGTTACGCGGAAGTTCTCCACGTCTGAGGATGTAAATTGCGAGTGCCATTACGACCGGGTGCTATCCTCGAAGTCGAGTCCGACCTCATCGCTCAGCCTGTTTCCTCCCTGACTTGGGATCGTCGGGCCCGAAGCCGACCGCGGACTCTCGTGGAAGATGAAACGTACCCTGGGCTGACGTGGAACGTAAACTTCAGATGGGTCCCCGGCAGGTTGGTGATTTTCGCGGACTTCCACCGGGCGCGGACCTCAAATCCCCGAAAGCACGATCGAGCGTCGACGGCTGATCGGAGGATCGCTTTCCGGTCCGAGGGAGTCAGCGAAAGGACTGCTCGCGTAGATCTTGACACGCAATCAAGTCTTGTAAGTGGTTCAGGGTGAATTGGCTGCCCGGGTAGGGATCGAACCTACGACCAAGTGATTAACAGTCACCTGCTCTGCCACTGAGCTACCGGGCAACTTACCCAAAGGAGCGGCCGAAGACAGGCTCCGGACAACGCCATGTCAACGCTCCATTTCGAGATTCTTTCGGGGTTGCCAAAGTTTTGATTGATTTTCCCGGTCGCGAACGATTGGTTGTTTTTCTTTTCCATTACGCCTGCCTCCGATCGTCGGGGTGACAGGTGGAACGAATCTCATGAAACAACCACTTGTACTGAACGTTGCGCAGCGCGGCCAAACTGGTCGCAGCGCTTCCCGTCGTCTCCGCAGGGCCAATCGCGTTCCCGCAATTCTTTATGGGAAGCACACCAGCCCCGAGAAGCTTGCGGTGGATGGCCCGGAGTTTACCCGACTGCTCAAATCCGTCGCCGGCCGCTCGCTGATTATCGAGCTGGCTCGCACCGACAAACCCGAAAAAGCACTTTCGTTCCTCCAAGAGATCCAGCGAGATCCCATCACGGACAAGTATTTGCATATCGATCTCCAAGAGGTTAAGGCGGACGAAAAGTTCGAGATCCGGGTGGCCGTACAGACCGTCGGAGAATCCTTTGGCGTCAAGAACCAGAGCGGCGTTTTGGAAATTGTGACGCCCCAAGTGCGCATTCGTTGCCTGCCGAAGGACTTGCCTGAGGCAATTGCGATCGATGTGACGGAGCTGAAGGTCGGAGAGACCATCAAGATTTCCGAACTGAAGGCGGTTGCCGGGGTCGAGTTCCTCGACCAGAAGGGGCAGCCGATCGTCGCTTGCGTCGAGCCAGTGGCCGAAGTGGTTGTGGCGGAAGTCACCACGCCGGCCGCCGGTGCTGGTACTCCAGTCGCGGGCGCTGTCGCTCCAGCTGCAGGTGCTGCCGCGCCGGCCGCGGGCGCTGCCGCACCAGCCGCGGGCGCCAAGCCTGGTGCTGCGCCGGCCGCAGGCGCCAAGCCGGCTGCCGGGGCCAAACCGGCCGCGCCAGCCAAAAAGTAAGTTTTAGCCGTGCACTTGATCCGACCCGTCGGTTCAAGTGCTTCGTTTGTTCTTTGAGTCATGCCCATTTTGCTTGTTGTCGGCCTGGGAAATCCGGGCCGAGAGTACGAGCTTACCCGTCACAATCTCGGTTGGTTCATCCTCGATAGGTTGGCCCGGCAGCGCGGCCTTACTTGGAAGCGTGATTCACGCTTCGACGTTGAGACCGCCCGTTCGGAGTTGGCTGGGCGAACGCTGCTTCTCCTGAAACCCCTCAGCTTCATGAACGACAGCGGCCGACCGATCCAACAGGTGGCGAGTTTCCACAAAGTTCCAGTCACCTCGATCACGGCCGTTTACGACGACCTGACGATTCCTCTGGGACTTTGCAAAGTCTCGATCACCGGCAGCGCGGGCGGGCACAATGGCGTCTCCAGTCTGCTGGAGCACTTGGGCAGCGGGTTTTCTCGCTACCGTTTGGGAATTGGCCCCAAGCAACCGCTTCAGATGGAACTCAAAGACTTCGTCCTCGGCACCTTCACTCTCGAACAACGCACCCTTCTCGAACAACAACTCGACACCCTCGTCGCCGGACTGGTTCTTCTTCTGCAAGAAGGTCCAGAACGAGCGATGAACCAACTCAATCGCAGAGCAAAACATGAATCCGACCAAACGTAGCTACCGCGCGACTTTCATCCTCGATAACCGCGGCAAGGAAGATTCCATCGATCAAATCATCGATGGCGTGAAGCAGGAAATTAGCGCCGTTCACGGCGAAGTGACCGGAGTCGAAAACCTCGGACGCCGCGAATTCATCCGCGTCACCGATCGCAAGATGACCGGTGGCACGTACGTGCAGGTGGCCTTCTCGGCTCCTGCGACGGGACCGGCGGCCCTCCGCGAGCGTCTTCGCCTCAACGGCAACGTTTACCGCACGTTCGTTCAATCGGTCTAGTAGGATTGCTCCGCGCCTCGTCATGGCCTCGCTCAACAAAGTCTTTCTGATCGGCAATTTGACACGTGATCCCGAGCTCCGGGTCACGCCCAAAGGGACCGCAATCTGCCAATTTGGCTTGGCGGTCAATCGCCAGTTCAAGGACGACTCGGGGGCGACGCGCGACGAAACCACGTTCGTTGACATCGAGGCTTGGGGAAAACAAGGAGAGCTTGTCTCCAAGTACTTGGGCAAGGGTTCTCAATGCATGGTGGAGGGTCGTCTCAAACTCGACCAGTGGGAAGACAAGACCAGCGGTCAGAAGCGCAGCCGTCTGAAGGTTGTCTTGGATAATGTCCAGTTCCTCGGGGCCCCACGTGGTGCCAGCGCTCCCGGCGCAGCGCCCGCTTCGTCCCCGGACGATGGTGATCAAACCGCGTCGTACGAAAAAACGTCTCCTCCCCCGCGCCGCGCCTCCGCGCCGGCTCCGGCTCCTGAAAACCTCGACGAAGACGTGCCGTTTTAGGCCTTCGCCGACGTTTCCTCTCAAACCAACTTCTCAACACGACATTCATCATGGCTCACAACGAAATTCTCCTCCTCAAACCCGTCGAAGGTCTCGGCGGTGAAGGCGATCAGGTCAAAGTCCGCGCTGGCTTTGCCCGCAATTTTCTCCTCCCACGCGAGATCGCCGTACCGGTGACTCGCGCCAATAAGAAGCACGTCGAAGCGCTGAAGAAGCGTCGCGCCGAACGCGAACTTTCCGAACTTTCCGGGGCCCAAGAATTGGCCCGAAAGCTGGAAAAGACGTCCCTCGCCTTTGCGGTCAAGACCGGCGAAGGTGGCAAGCTTTTCGGAGCAATCACCTCTGCCGACATCCATGCCAAACTTACCGAGTCGGGCATCACGATTGATCGCAAGCGCATCCACCTCCACACCCCGGTTAAGACCTTGGGCAAACACGACGTGAAGATCAAACTTCACGCCGATGTCACGGTTGATCTCTCTTTCGACGTCGTGTCGGAGAACCCGATCGAGCCCACGGTTCAGGAAGCTCCGGCGACGGAAAAGAAAGAATGGCACAAGCCCGCTCGCAAGGAGACCAAAGAGTAAGAATCTCTTTCATTGCACGTTTGATTTCCGAAGCCGCGACCGCAGTCGCGGCTTCGCGATTTCTTTCTCCGATGCGTGATCGGACTGGATCGGAGGAGATTTGGACATACGTGGAG